>Ga0208243_1000585_pt1 | contig 18610 bp, 20 predicted proteins | sample Subbio2Aug_QV12A_FD_184826 | JGI IMG/M metagenome (GOLD analysis project Ga0208243, IMG submission 184826) | Serpentinite rock and fluid subsurface biosphere microbial communities from McLaughlin Reserve, California, USA - CR12Aug_QV12A (SPAdes) | ecosystem: Environmental > Terrestrial > Deep...
CTTACCTAACTCAATTGCAGTTGTGGCTATGGCTCCTAGGGGTTGTTTATTAAATGCACCTGATATGTATATGGATAAAATTGCAGTTGGGCCTAAGGCTGCAGGTAAAATTCATTTAGATGCACCAATTATCCAAAATCTAAAGGTTACAGCAGAGGCTTTAAATAAAGGAATCTCTGATTTGACGGTCACTATGCTGGATCGTCCCAGACACGAGAGCATTATTCAGCAGTGTAGGGAAGCGGGAGTAAGAATAAAGCTATTTAAAGATGGCGACGTTGCAGCAGCCCTGGCTACCTGCTTTGAGAATACTGGAGTTGATATTTTGCTGGGAATTGGTGGTGCTCCAGAGGGAGTTATTGCCGCAGCTGCCATGAAATGCCTAGGAGGTGAGTTCCAGGGTAGGCTTGTAGCAACCAACGAAGAGGAAGAGGCTAGATGTATAAAAATGGCTATTGATGTAAATAAAATATTGTATATGGAAGATTTAGTGAAGGGAAATGAGGTATATTTTGCTGCCACAGGGATTTCAGATGGTGAACTATTAAAGGGTGTAGTCTTTACAGGCAACAATTCTGCAAAAACTCATTCCGTGGTTATGCGTTCTGAAACCGGAACTATAAGGTTTGTAGAGACAATCCATAAGTTAAATAAAAAGCCGAAATATGCTTATTAGATATATTGGAAGTTAATAAAAAAAATTATAGCGTGGTTAAGTCTATAGCAGTGCTATAGCTTATCCATGTAATTTCGGAGGTGGTAAATTGAGTTCGATAGAATTGCAAAGTATGAAGATAATTGATTTAAGGGAAATGGCTAAGGAAATGGGAATGAAGAATTCCACTAGGTTTAAAAAGGATGAGCTTATAGAGTGGATTTCAAAAAACAAAACTGACAAAGCTGCTGAAAGCACACAAACACAAAAAGAAGCTTTTATACCAAAGGAGGCCTTAGTGGTTAAGGAGGCAGAAATAGCTGAGGTTAAAACAGATGGACCGAGGGTCGAGTCACGAAGAGAGCAGCAGATACGCAAGCAGGGACTGCCAGAGCATTTATCAGATGAGATACCAGTAGGTGAAGAGGTTAATATTGCTGAAGGAATACTAGAGGTACATACTGACGGCTATGGTTTTTTAAGAAGAGATAATTACCTTTCGAGTGATGATGATATATATATATCCCCTTCTCAGATTAGAAGATTCAATATGCAAACTGGCGACAAAATTACAGGAATTACAAGACCCCCTAAAAGTGGTGAAAAGTTTAAGGCCCTTCTCTATGTAAAAAGAATAAATGGCTTAGATCCTGAGTCTGCTATTAGAAGACCTAATTTTGAAAATCTTACCCCTATTTATCCCAAGGAAAGAATTAATCTTGAATTAAGCACTATGGACTTATCTACTAGATTAATAGATTTAATTGCACCAATTGGTAAGGGCCAAAGAGGGATTATAGTTGCGCCTCCAAAGGCAGGTAAAACAATCCTATTACAAAAAATAGCCAATAGCATTGCTCATAATTACCCAGAGATTGAAATTATTGTATTATTAATAGATGAGCGACCAGAGGAGGTAACTGATATGCAGCGCTCCATTAAGGGAGAGGTTGTCTACTCTACCTTTGATGAGCTTCCTACACATCATATAAAGGTTGCTGAAATGGTTTTAGCTAGGGCCCAGAGATTGGTTGAGCACGGCAAGGACGTTGTTGTATTACTGGATAGTATAACAAGGCTTGCAAGGGCCTATAATATTACAATCCCACCTACAGGAAGAACCCTTTCCGGTGGTTTAGATCCAGGTGCTCTACATAAGCCAAAGAGGTTTTTTGGTGCAGCGAGAAATCTTGAAGAGGGTGGAAGCTTAACCATAATTGCAACGGCATTAGTTGAAACCGGTAGCAGAATGGATGATGTAATATTTGAGGAGTTTAAGGGAACTGGTAATATGGAGCTGCATCTGGATAGAAAGCTGTCAGAAAAGCGTATATTCCCTGCAATAGACATAAATAAATCCGGGACAAGAAGAGAAGAATTGCTATTGAAGCAGACAGAAATGGAAACAATATGGAGTATAAGAAGGGCAATGAGTAATAATTCCGTCCAGGAAATAACTGAAAGAATTACCAGCATATTAGCAGAGACAAAAAATAATCAAGAATTTGTAGATATCTTAAAGAAACGTATTTAAGAATTAATATTGCACCAGCAATTCTAGTGTGCTATAATGTAATAGTTAAATTTGCCTATCTGAAATACTAACATAAATATTGATTAGTTAAGATATAGAGGCATTCGTGAGAGAAAGAGGTGAATAAAATGAAGAAAGGCATTCATCCAGAAAACCATTCAGTAGAGGTACACTGCGCTTGCGGTAATACTTTTACTTCTACTTCTACAAAGAAGGAGTTAAGAGTGGAAATATGTTCAGAATGTCACCCTTACTTTACAGGTAAGCAAAAAGCTATCGATAAGGGTGGACGTATCGAGAAATTCAAGAAGAAATTCAATATGTAATCATTACCTAATGGTTAAAGCAATCAAGGTTAGAATAAAATCTAGCCTTGATTTTTTTTAAAGGACAAAGGGGACGGTTCTTTTTGTCTTTAAGCGAGACAATAGGAGCTGTCCCCTTTGTCTTTTTTGTCTTTAATATACATAAAAACAAAGGGAACCGTCCCCAAGAACTATTTAACAACTCAGAAAAATAACATATAATGTTTATGAGAATGGCTAAGGGGGATAATTTTGATGGTTGATACTATGGAGTATTCTAATAATGGAAGTATAGAAATGATTGTTGGACCAATGTACGCTGGAAAGAGTGAGGAGCTAATCAGAAGAATAACCAGAGCTCAGATTGCAGGTTTAAAGGTTATAGCGCTTAAGCCCAAGCTTGATGATAGATATTCTCTTAACCATATTATTTCCCACAATGGAAAGCAACGGGATTGTATTGTTGTAGACAAGGTTGAGGAAATTGAAGCCCTTATTAAAGAAGAAGACTTTGATGTATTAGCTATAGATGAGGTTCAGTTTATAGGCTCAGAAATAATTGAATTATGCCAAAGGGTTGCTGATATGGGAAAACGAGTTATTTGCTCTGGCTTAGACATGGATTTTAGAGCAGAGCCCTTTCATAATGTAGCCCATTTAATAGCCATAGCAGAGCATGTTACAAAGCTAACGGCTATATGTATGGTGTGTAAAATGCCAGCCTCCAGAACCCAAAGACTAGTAAATGGAAAGCCAGCAAAATACACAGACCCTATAATAATGGTGGGAGCAAAGGAAAGCTACGAGGCAAGATGCAGAAGCTGTCATAGGGTGGAAAAATAATCTTACAATAAAACGTCAGACAAAGGAGTTTTAAGTTTCAAGAATATGTTTACAGTCTTAAACGGTAGCTTACTACTGTATTTTTTTATTTCATAGGAAAGTTCGTTTTATTCCTATGAAATGGGGGGTTGTTAAGGGGGGTGTCCCACCTTATTAAAATAAGGAGGATACAGCGAAGCGTCCTAAGGAACGCATGGGTTCCTTTGGAAAACAAACGTGGCGAAGCCACTTTTGTTCTTTACAACAAAAATAGAAGGTACCTAGAAGGTTAAAAGGTGGAGCTAATGTTTTTTCAGCTCCACCTTTTGATTTAATAAAACAAATGCTATTTTTTTATCTGCTATAGACGATGCTACCATTTATTATGGTGTATTGTACATTTGAGTTGATATTTAGGGGATGACCATTATAGATGGCTATGTCTGCATCAAAGCCCGGATGTATTTTTCCAATGCGACCTTCACAGTGAAGTATTTCCGCTGCATTTTCAGTGACGGACCTTAGTGCAGCTGCAGGGCTAAGTCCTTCAGACACAGCAAGGATACATATTGTCCTTAGCTGATCTATTGAGTTATAGGGGTGGTCTGTTATTAAGGAAACCTTTATACCGGCCTCCACTAATTCAATAACTGAGCCATAGCATCTGTTTTTTAGCTCCATTTTAATTCTGGGTGTAAGCATTGGTCCAAAGGCAACTGGAATATCCTTATCCTTTAGAAAATCCTTAACTAGATGAGCTTCAGTTCCATGCTCGATTACAAGCCTCTTAATATTAAATTCCTCTGCTATTCGTATCGCTGTAACGATATCATCTGCCCTATGGGCGTGACATCTAAGGGACATCTCTCCTTTAAGTAAGGGGACTATTGACTCCAGCTTGATATTACGTTCAGTTATCTTGTTTTGCTCTTTTTGATATATATAATCCTGAGCCTGCATAAAAAGCTCTCTGATCAATGCTGTGATGCCCATTCGGGTAACAGGAGCTTTATCCTTTATACCATAGGTACTAATTGGGTTCTCTCCTAGGGCTATCTTTAAGCCAATAGGATTTTTTATAATCATTTTATCTATAATGCTTCCGTGGGTTTTGATGGCCGTGCTAAGGCCTCCTACGGCATTATTACTGCCAGGGCCGCTCATAACTGAGGTTACACCAGAACGAACTGCATCACCAAAGGCTATGTCCATTGGATTAATGGCGTCTATTCCTCTTAAATGTGGAGTAACAGGGTTTGAGGTTTCATTATTATCTACTCCGATTTTCCCTGTGGCCTCTTCTATAATACCTAGATGTGTATGACAATCTATCATTCCCGGCATTATATAGCCATCTTTTGCATCTAGAACCTTAAGCTTGGAATCTATTTCAATTTTTGTACCAATAGCAGCTATCTTACCATCCCTTATTAGTATTTCAGCAGGATTAACTGCATTTGAGCTTATATCAAGCAATAGTCCGTTTTTAATTAATAACTCCGACATCTAAACACCTCCTGAGTTAATTATTATGCTTCAAAAGGGTTTAAAGAATGCAGATAGGATTGTAGTAAAAACAGGTTAATAGTATAATACTTTATATATGTAATTTTAGGGGGATTGAAATGGCAAATATACTTATGATTATGGGATTATTGGGTATGGTTGGAGGACTAATTGCGCCAATTTTTCGTGTACTTAATAAAAAACCTATGCGGTCTATAAAGGCCGTTATAGTAGTTTTGGTATCTCTTGTGCTTTTTGTAATTGGTATTGTATTAGGTATGAAGGCCAGCTAAAGATTACATTCATTTTTTAGAACAACGTAAAAACGGGTGGTTTCATATCTTATGAAATCACCCGTTTTATTGATAATAGAATCGGAAGTAGCTATACCAACTGGTATTTGACTTTGGTGGATCAGTTAAATTCATATGGTGGAATCGACTTCCTTTCTTGTTGCTATGCTAAAAATTTTAGCATTTGTTTTTAAATCTCTTTGAATCTAATAGATATTCTACTTAACCTTAGCTATCCTATGCCTTGCTATAAAACTTTTTGTTGGAAGGGAGCTACCGGATTCTATTATATTTTATATATACCGAGAATAAGCTTTCTTAAACAAAAATAATTAAATAATTTTCTTTTTATATAAAATATATAGAATTACAAAGCCAACAACTATGAATAATAAGGTAAATATAGCTTGTACTATTAATTGCATCTGTCATCCTCCTTGCTAAAGCTATAATTAATAGTATTTATTATATTAAATCTGCTTATTCAGTGAGGTATTCCTATGTACTTGTTTATAGAAATAATTTTACAAACTCTATTATCCTTCTTTGCTATTATGTTTATCACTAGAATTTTAGGGAGACAGCAGGTGGCACAGCTTACTTTATACGAGTATATCAATGGGATAACTGTCGGCTCAATAGCTGCAAATCTAGCGACTGATGTAAGTCAACGGACATGGCAGCACTTAATAGGGTTGATGATTTATGGAGGGCTGACTTTTTTGGTAGCCTCCCTTGTTATGAAGAATAGAATTGCCTCTAAGGTAATTCAAGGTGAGCCTGTTATGGTGATACAGGAGGGAAAAATTCTGGAAAAAAACCTACATAGATACCATTATACAATTGATGACCTAAACCTCCTGCTAAGAAGAAAGGATATATTTGATATTGAAGATGTAAAATACGCCATACTAGAGTCTACCGGGGAAATAAGTGTTATGAAGAAAACTGAGAAGCTGCCCGTAACCCCTGAAGATTTTAAAATACCTACAAACATCAATAAAGAGCTGACAATAGAGGTAATAGTAACTGGCACTATTATATACGAAAATCTTAGAAGCAGGAGTCTTACTGCCCAATGGCTAATCAATAAATTGAGGGATGAAAATATAACCAGTATAAAGGATGTATTTTATGCTGTTCTTAATCAGGAAAATGAGTTATTTATAGACCTATATTATGATTACTTTAAAATAAGAAAAGGGATATCTGAAAGTGACGATATCCCTGACTATAAAGATTAATTAATATACTAGCTCTCCCTCAACAAATTGTTTGGTTAGAGGATTTTGAGGGCTTTTAATTAGATTATCAGCCTCATCCAGCTCTATGGCCTCGCCCTTATTCATGAAGAGAATATCTGAGCAAAGTCTTTTAGCCTGTTGAAGGTTATGAGTGACTATTATAGTAGTAGTGTTTTCCTGATTAGCCTTCCTGATCATTTTTTCCATAACTACAATAGATGCGGGGTCTATGTTGGCTGTAGGCTCATCTAATATTAAGAGTCTTGGTTTGAAAATCAGTCCTCTAGCAAGGGCAACCTTTTGGGCCTCCCCTCCAGAGAGGGTCCAGGCATTTTGCTCACATATATCCTGTATTTCAAGCTCCTCTATTATCTTATTCACCTTTGAAACAATGCTTTCCTTACTTTCCTTCCTCAGCTTTAATGGATAGGCTATATTATTGAAAACTGAAGAACGAAACATATAGGGCTTTTGAAAAACTATTGTGAGCTGCTGCTGCAGGCTAGGATTCATTGGTTCGTTATCATAGGTAATGGCACCGGAGGATATAGGATCCACACCAGCAATAAGTCGGGCTAGAGTGCTTTTTCCAGCTCCATTGGGGCCTATTATACCTAAAAGGCTTCCCCTTCTTATTGTTAGACCTGGTATATTTAAGGCTTCCTTTTGATGATACTTTTTTACTAAGCTTTTTATTTTAATTTCCATGTTATTCACCCTGCTGATAATGATATAGTATTGAAGTTATAATAAAGGATATGGTCAATAAAACAATACCCATTGCTATTCCTGTTTGGTAATCCCCCATGCTGCGAAGCATGGTTATAGCTGTAGTCATAACCCTTGTCTGACCCTTAATATTGCCTCCTACTATCATTACAGCCCCCACCTCTGAAATGGCTCGTCCATATCCAGAAATGATGGCGGTAAATATATTAATTCTTAATTCCTTTATTAATAAAAATAAGGTCTGGGTAGGATTGGCTCCAAGGGCCTTTGCAACCCTTTTAATTTCTGCCCCCTTCTCCTTGGTTCCATTATAAACCAGGCCAGTAATTATTGGGGTTATTAAGCAAACCTGCGCTATTATCATGGCCGGTGGTGTGAAAAGAAGACTAAAGCCACCTAGAGGGCCCTTCCTGGATAAAAGCATATATACCACCAGCCCCACTATAACAGGTGGTAAGCTCATCATTGTATAGATAACTCTAACTACTATGCCCTTTAGCTTAAAGCTCTTAATGCCAATTAAAATACCAAGAGGGGTTGCAATAATCGCTGATATCACTGTGGCGCTTAAGGAAACGAAAAGTGACAGCAGGACTATTTCAATTATTTCCTTATCCATTGCAATAAGCAGCTTAAAACCAGATAGTATACCTGTAATAAATTCCATGCTCTTAAATCCCTCCTTAAGTCTAAATTAAAATATTCTACAATCAAGGACAGTAGTCCTTCTTTAATCTATAAGAAAGTTCCCTTTGGTTGTCAAGGGGCAGTAAAATGATATCCATGGTGTCACTGGGTGGTGTCACTGGGACGTTTTGTTTGACATATTGGTTCTAATACTAGTAATTACAAAAAGTTATGTATAAAGCAACAACAATTTGATAGATTGTATGCTATAAGAAAAATGACGTGTCAAACAAAACGTCCCAGTGACACAGTGACAGTCGGTCACATTAAAAGATATGTATTACTTTTGTAATATGGTATAATAGATATAAAATTAATTATAATAGTTACGTCATATATTTGAGAAGGAGATAAGGATGAGCAGAGATAACCTACAAAGCTGTAGACCAACCTCCATCGGCGGTCAAGCTTTAATTGAAGGAGTTATGATGAAGGGGCCAAAAGAGGTTGCAATTGCAGTTAGAACCCCTGATGCTGGAATAACTATAAAAAAGGAGCCTGTAACGGGAATGACTCAAAAGCTGGGTTTAAATAAAATTCCCTTTGTAAGAGGTGGAATAGCATTAATTGACTCAATGGTATTGGGGATAAAATCCTTAACCTATTCAGCTGAGCTATTGGAGGAAGCAGGGAAGAGTGAGAATGATGAGCCAGATGCCCTTGAAAGATTTTTAAAGAAAATCTTTAAGGATAAGGCAACCGACGTAATATTGTATATATCAGTATTTTTTGCCTTAATACTTTCAATTGGTATTTTTATATTGGGACCTACATTTTTAGTGGCTTATTTAAAGAAATTTGTTGAGAGCAGATTGCTACTAAATTTGGTAGAGGGTATAGTACGCTTAAGTCTCTTTGTAATTTATGTTTCTTTAATTTCTAAGCTAGAGGATATGAGAAGGGTTTTCCAATATCATGGGGCCGAACACAAGGCAATCTATTGCTATGAGCATGGTGACGAATTGACAGTTGAAAACACAAGAAAATATTCTACACTGCATCCAAGATGCGGTACTAGCTTTTTGTTTATAGTAATGATGGTGAGTATGATACTATTCTCTATGGTTGGGTGGCCTAATTTGCTGGTGAGGGTTGTATCTAGATTAGCCCTTTTACCCCTTGTTGCTGGAATATCCTATGAAATTATACGCTTTGCAGGTAAAAGTACATCTCCTATTATGGCTGCCATAAGCTATCCTGGGATGATGATGCAGCGTTTAACAACAATAGAGCCGGATGATAGTCAAATAGAGGTAGCCATAGCTGCCTTAAAGGGAGTACTTGTTGAGAATAAGGAGGATGCAGATTGGTAACAGTTCGAGAATTAATTAATAAGGCGACTGAATTGCTTAATAATGTGTCCGATACACCTCAGTTAGATGCTGAGGTTATTCTTTGTAATCTTACAAAATTAGAACGAATTCAGCTTTTGATATACCCAGAAAGGGAAATTTCCTGGGAAATATGTCGTAAATTTTGGGAGGCTGTAGATAAAAGGGTAAGCTTGATGCCTGTCCAATATATAACCAATCATCAGGAATTTATGGGCTTCGATTTTTATGTAGATGAAAGGGTTTTAATTCCTAGAGGGGATACGGAGATACTGGTTGAGGAAGCTTTAGAAGTATATAAAAGGGAGCAGCATAATAATAAAATAATAATATTGGATATTGGAACCGGCAGTGGGGCAATAGCCATTAGCTTAGCTAAGCTTATTGAGGCCTCTCAGGTGTATGCAGTGGATATTTCCAGCGGTGCTTTAGAAGTAGCAAAGGGTAATGCCAAGACTCTAGGTGTGGAGGCGAGGGTAAACCTAAGATTGGGGGATCTATTCGAAGGAATAGAGGCGGACTCACTTAGAAGCTCCATTGACTTTATAATATCTAACCCACCCTATATACCTGATCAGGTGGTGGAGGGCTTATCACCTCAGGTCAAGGATTATGAGCCTAGGGGGGCCTTAGCTGGCGGGACTGATGGACTGGATTTTTACAAGCGAATTGTTGCCTCTGCAAAATATTATCTGAGGGTCGGTGGATGGATAATGTTTGAAATTGGCTTCGACCAAGGTGAGGCTGTAGCTGATTTGCTGTTAAAAGAGGATTTTAGGGATGTAAGAATTATTAAGGATTTGGCGGGTTTAGACAGAGTAGTTGTTGGGAAAAATAAGTAAATATAAATTTCAAGCTAAATTAAAAGCAGTGACAATGGATATTGTGTGTGATATAATACTTGAATGAGCAAAATAAACGTGTTGAGGTGAGTTTTAAATGCTAGATAAACTAGCTTTTCTTGAAGAAAAATACATTGATTTAAGTAAAAAAATCAGTGATCCAGACGTAATAAATAATCAAACGGAATGGAAGAAGTATGTTAAGGAGCATTCAGACCTTGAGGAGATAGTAGGAAAATACAAGGAATACAAGCAGGCACAAGGAGCACTGGCAGATGCAAAGGAAATTCTTTATGATAAGAGTGCCGACGAGGAGCTAAGGGAGATGGCTAAGCTTGAAATCTCTGAGCTTGAGGAAAATCTGGAGAGGTTTCAGGAGGAAATAAAAATTCTACTGCTACCAAAGGACCCTAACGATGAGAAAAACGTTATTGTAGAGATTCGTGCAGGGGCCGGTGGTGATGAAGCCGGGCTTTTCGCTGCAGTACTTTTCAGAATGTACACAAGATTTGCAGAGAGAAGGAACTGGAAGGTAGAGCTGATGAGTGTCAACGAAACGGGCGTAGGCGGCTACAAGGAAGTTATTTTTATGATAAGAGGTAAAGGGGCCTACTCAAAATTAAAATTTGAGAGTGGGGTTCATAGGGTACAAAGGATACCTACTACAGAATCCGGTGGAAGAATTCATACCTCTACAGCTACAGTAGCAGTATTACCTGAGGTTGAGGATGTTGAATTTGAAATTAATCCAAATGAATTAAGAATAGACGTTTTCCGTTCTTCCGGCTCCGGTGGACAGAGCGTTAACACCACTGACTCCGCCGTGCGTGTAACTCATATACCAACGGGTATGGTGGTCTCCTGTCAGGATGAGAAGTCTCAGCATAAGAATAAGGAAAAGGCTATAAAGGTTCTTAAGGCTCGTCTGCTGGATAAAATGATTAGTGAGCAGCAAAGCGAGATTGCTGAGAATAGAAAGAGTCAGGTAGGTACTGGAGATAGAAGTGAAAGAATCAGAACCTATAACTACCCACAGGGTAGAATTACAGACCATCGTATAAATGTGACGGTGTATAAGCTTGATGCCTTCCTGGATGGCGAGATTGAGGATATGCTGGATGCTTTAATAACCTCAGATCAGGCTGAAAAGCTTAAGGAGGTTCAACAACAGTAAGAACGTATATGGTCAAAGGGCACTTAATGCTCTTTGGCTTTTATTTTTGTTGATTTGACATTATCATTGATTTTCTCCCTTCTGCAATATTTACCCTATAGTTGGAATATACATACTAATGGCAGTGCTATAAAGGCACAAAGTACATTTGATTTCATATAGGGGGAATATTTGTGGAGGGTTTAATTAAAACTACCTTGATAGGACTTTCGGTAGGTATAGTAGGAACGGGATTAGGGGGGCTTTTTTCCTTTGCAGTAAATAAGCCTTCAAACAGATTTTTGAGTGGTATCATAGGCTTGTCCAGCGGACTGATGCTGGCGATTGTTTCCTTTGAGCTGTTACCGGAGGCATACCTAATCGGAGGGGTGCCTTGGGCAACAATTGGCTTGGGGGCGGGTGCTATTATGGCATCATTGTTGGATTCTGTCATATCAAAGCTACAATATATAAGAAAGAGATCCGGACAAAACTATTTAAAGGCTGGCATACTTCTTGGGATAGGAATAGCCCTTCATAATTTTCCTGAGGGTTTAGCAATTGGCTCCGGATACGTTGCTGAAACAAGACTTGGGTTAGGGCTTGCTATAGTAATAGCATTACACAACATGCCGGAGGGGGTTGCGATGGTTACTCCTATGAGGGTAGGAGGCTACTCCAGGGGTAAGGCCTTTTTATTGACCCTGTTGGCGGGGGCCCCTATGGGTTTGGGTGCATACCTGGGAGCATTAGTTGGGAAGGTCTCCTATAGCTTAATAGGAATTTGCTTGGCCTTTGCCGGGGGCACTATGCTTTATATTACAATTGGCGAACTAATTCCAAAGGGTAAGGAGCTGGATAATGGCAAAATTTCAACGATACTTGCTATATTTGGCTTTATATTGGGGGTAATAATTTCAAAAACATTTTAGAATACTGTTAAATTACATGATTTTGGTATAAAATAATAAATATATTGTAGAGGTGAAGGTGATTCATCATGTTTGTACAAATTTTATCTTGGATAATCCGATACATATTTATTGCGATGATTTATTATTTTATATACAGTATTATTCGATTAATATATTGGGATATTCAGCAAATCAATAAGCGGGGAACTAAAGCTCAGGATTTACCCTATTTAAAGCTTATAAATCGAAAGGATCGCTTGGATTTTGAAGTTCATGAATTCTACGACCTTAAGGAGGAGGAAACAAGTATAGGTAGGGGAAAGGAAAACGACATACAGATAATGGACAAGTACATTTCTACCCAACATAGCAAAATTACTATGGATGAGGGAGCCTATTTCCTTGAGGATCTAGGAAGTGTTAATGGAACCTATCTAAATGGAGTTAAGCTTCAGGATGTTGTGGAGGTAAAGAATGGTGATAGAATAGGTATTGGTCAGGTGGAGTTTCTTTTTGTAAAAGAGGTGGACTAATGTTTCTATTTAGAAGGTTTGTGTTAGGTAGACCTATAAATATACTAATATTTATCAATTTTATGTTTTTTGGACTTTTATTTCTTATGGTGGGACCCTATGAAGGCTCAATACCAATAGCAGGCTTTCTTCTAACCCTTCTGATGGTTATTTGCTATTCTCTGATTGTGAAGCTGGATATGGGGGATCAATACATATTTTTAATCATTTCAATACTCACCAGTATAGGTGTTGCGATGCTATATCGGTTAAATCCTGTGTACGGCTTTAGACAGATTACCTGGTTTGGAATAGCAGCAGTATTGTATTTTATGGCATATTTTTTATTCCGATGGTTCAAATATTGGGATAAGGGACTATATGTCTACATTGCCTGCTCTTTTCTGCTCTTTATTATTACCTTTACCTTTGGTACAACTATCAAGGGTGCAACCAATTGGATTAGGATCGGGAGCTTTAACTTTCAACCAGCAGAGGCTATAAAGCTATTTTTTATCTTTACCTTGGCCTCCTATTTTAAACGCACCGAAAGGCTTAAAAATACTTATGTTTTCTTAGCTATTGTATATATACATATTATTTTACTTACCCTGCAGCGGGACATGGGAATGGCTATGCTGTTTTTTGGCGTGTTTATCAGTGTTTATTATATTTATCAAACAGAGGTTAAGCTTTTTTTATACAATATTGCTGCTGCTTTAACCATCGGAGTTTTTAGTTATTATACCATGAACCATGTCAGGGTCAGATTTGATACCTGGCTTAACCCATGGAAGGATATTGCCGGTAGGGGCTATCAAATAACACAGTCTCTATTTGCCATAGCCGCTGGAGGTTTTTTTGGTTCAGGCTTAGGCTTAGGTAGTCCCGATTATATACCAGAGGTACATACAGACTTTATTTTTTCAGCTATATGCGAGGAGCTTGGAATATTTGGCGGAATAGCTGTGGTACTCTTATATTTTATAATGATATATAGAGGCTTTAAAATTACTATGATGATAAATGAGCCCTTTAAGAAAATTGTAGCCTTAGGCATTACTCTAACCTATAGCTACCAAACCTTTATTATAATTGGTGGTGTGATAAAGCTTATACCTTTAACCGGGGTTACCTTGCCCTTTGTCAGCTATGGAGGCAGCTCTTTGATTTCAGCCTTTGTTGCCTTTGGGATATTACAGGCTCTATCTAAAAAATCCCTCGAGGGAGAGGAGTATATAGAAATTGAACAACAATAAAAGGATGATTCATTTAATCGTATTAACCTGTGTATTGTTTTTTAGTATTATAGGGTACCTGACATATTTTCAAATTTTTATGGCTACAAAGGTTAGTCAAAACAACTATAATAGAAGACTCTGGCAGAGGGAAGAAAACACAATACGGGGAACAATATATGATCGCAAGGGTGTCGTATTAGCTGAAACTATAGTAAATGATGAAGCTATGACCAGAAGCTATCCCTTTAATAATTTATATAGTCACATAGTAGGCTACAGTCACCGACAATACGGCAGAACAGGGGCAGAGGCCTATTACAATAGTGATTTGATGGCAATTGGTTCAGAGGCCGGAACAGTTGCTAGGCTAAGGGAAAGAATAACGGGAGAAAAGGTTAAGGGTAATCATGTTTATTTAACCCTACACCATGAGCTGCAAAAAACTGGAGAAAGGCTCCTCAGGGGTAAAAAGGGCTCTGTAGTAGCTATAGACCCCCGAAGCGGCGAAATATTGGCAATGGTTAGTAAGCCTGACTTTAATCCCAATAGGCTGAATACAGATTGGTCAAAGCTGATAGAGGATGAAAGAAGTCCTTTATTAAATAGAGGAATTGCAGGGCTATATCCCCCAGGTTCAACCTTTAAGGTCATAATGTCTGCAGCAGTTCTTGAAAATGGACAGATAGACACCAATTATGACTGCAAGGGCAGTATTGTGGTTGATGGTTATACATTATCTGATTTAAATAAGCAGGGGCATGGTGTATTGGATTTAAGGAGGTCGCTGGCGGTATCCTGTAATACGAATTTTGCAAGAATGGCTTTAGAGCTTGGGGGAGATCGTGTTTTAAATATGGCTAGAGGCTTTTATTTTGGCAGACCAATTCCTGGTGATATACCAATGCAAACCAGTAGAATACCTTATGATAGAGGTATCAAGCCAACAGAGCTTGCTGCAGTAGCAATAGGACAGGGCAAGCTATTAGTATCACCTGTTCAAATGGCTTTAGTGGCAGGGGTTTTTGCAAATGATGGGGTAATGATGACCCCAAGAATATTACAGGAGGTAAGGTCACCGGAGGGTAAACAGCTTAGAGGTATTTCCTCTGAAGGGATTAGAGTTATACCTTCAGAAATAGCTGATGAGGTGAAGGAAATGATGGTGGCAGTGGTAGCTGAAGGGACTGGGAAAAATGCCAGAATTTCAGGAATTAGGGTTGCAGGTAAAACCGGTACCGCTGAAAATGCAACTGGTGAGAGCCATGCTTGGTTTATAGGCTTTGCTCCTGCGGATGCACCTAAAGTAGCTGTTGCAATAATATTAGAGACAGAAGGAAGATCCGGTGGCATTGCTGCAGCACCTGTAGCACGGCAGATTATGACACAGGCATTAAAAAGGGGTGTTTTAGACTAATGACAAGCATATATGAGATAGATTGTGATAATATAGACCAAAGCCACTTGATTAGATGTGGCGAAATAATAAAGAAGGGTGGAACAGTTGCCTTTCCAACTGAAACAGTATATGGCTTAGGTGCTAATGCCTTGGATCCACAGGCTATAAAGAAAATTTTCGAGGCAAAGGGAAGGCCCTCTGATAATCCTTTGATTGTTCACGTTGCCAGCATCAAGGATATTGAGCCCCTGGTATTAGAAATACCAGAATTAGCAAAAAGAGTGATGGAGTCCTTTTGGCCTGGACCTTTGACCATACTTTTTAAAAAGAGTCCCCTTGTGCCATATGAAATAACGGCAGGACTACCGACAGTAGCCATAAGAATTCCTAGTCATCCAATAGCGAGGGGGTTAATCGCAGCCGCCGGTGTTCCTATTGCAGCACCTAGTGCAAACCTCTCGGGAAAGCCCAGTCCTACTACCGCTGCCCACGTGGTTGAGGATCTAATGGGTAAGGTAGATGCAATAATAGCAGGGGGAAATTGTGAGGTAGGGCTAGAATCAACGGTGCTGGATTTGGCGGGAGAGATACCAATGATACTTAGACCTGGTGGAATATCAAGGGAGAGGCTGGAGACAGCACTAAATATCAAGGTGGCTGAAGACCCAGCCCTAAATAAGGATAATTTAGATGGAGCTGCACCAAAATCACCCGGTATGAAGTACACACATTATTCTCCAAGGGCAGATGTTGTCATAATTCAAGGAGAAAAAAAAGCAGTTGTAAGTAAAATCAATCAGTTAAATCAGGATTATATAAGGGAGGGAAAAAAGATTGGGATTATATGTACGGAGGAGTCCTATCCTATGTATAGGGCTGATATAGTAAAGTCTATGGGCAGCAGTGATAATCTTGATGCAATAGCCTCCAACCTTTTTAAGATACTTAGAGACTTTGATAATACAGATGTAGATATTATTTTAACCGAGGCTGTAAGCGAGGTAGAGGTAGGACGAGCTATTATGAACAGGCTACTAAAGGCTTCTGGATATAGAGTAATAAAAGCATAGAAGGGATTTGAGGAAATGAAAACTATATTATTTGTTTGTACCGGGAATACCTGTAGAAGCAGTATGGCGGAGGCCTTATTTAGAAATATAGTTGATAGGCTTGAAAAAAAGCCTGACGTTAGAATCATCTCAGCAGGCACCGGAGCCATGAAGGGGGAAGGAGCTTCTCCACAGGCTATAAAAATTATGGAGGAGTATGGACTTTCCTTATGTAAGCATAAAGCAACGCCTTTAACTGAAAAGCTGATAAAGGAAGCTGATCTGATTTTAACTATGACCGCAAATCATAAGCGGGCAGTTATTAGTATTTGCCCTTCAGCAGCCCAAAAGGTCTTCACTTTAAGAGAATATATAGCCTCTGGCATGAAAACAGATGAGATATTAGATGAAATGAATGAAATTTATAGGGAGATAGACGTAAAAAAACAACACTTTTTAATGGCTAATGCAAAAAAGCTGAATGAATTAAAGAATAAAAGGGAAGATTTGTTGAGGGAGTTAAAATTGATTGACAAAGAGGTGGAGGCTCTGGAGGAGGAGTTTAGATGCCAGATTCAAGCCTCAGAGGCAGCACTGCAGCAGCTAAAGGAAAGTATGCCTCAGTTGGATATAATAGACCCCTTTGGACAGCCCTTAGATGTTTATAGAAAAACAGCAAAGGAAATTGAGGGAATATTACAGCAGTTAATCGATAAGCTTAATAAGGATAAATATTTTGAAGACTAGTATTTGTAATGCTGGTAAAAAAATATTAAATAAAAATAAAAAAATTGAAGGATTTTGGATTTTAATATAGAATTTTATGTAGGTTTGTGATTATAGAGAGTGGGGTGTACCAATGAGGATTGCTTTAGGAAGCGACCACGGCGGTTATGAGTTAAAGGAAGCTATAAAAAAGCATTTATCGCTGAAGGGCTTTGAGGTTGTGGATTTCGGGACAAATTCTACAGATTCCTGTGATTATCCGCAATTTGCAATGGCTGTTGGTGAGGCTGTCGCTTCAGAGGCCTACGACAAAGGTATTTTAGTGTGTGGTACAGGAGTTGGAGTTTCAATTGCTGCCAACAAAATACCCGGTATTAGATGTGCCTTGGTAGGAGATTGCTTTACAGCAAAGGCAACTAGAGAGCACAATAATTCAAATGTTTTGGCCTTGGGTGGAAGGGTTGTTGGCGCAGGCTTAGCCCTTGAAATTGTTGATATCTGGCTAGGAACGGATTTCCAAGGCGGTAGACATCAAAACAGGGTAGATTTAATAACGGAGATAGAGAAAAGGTATAGTAGGTAAGGCAGGGAAAGGAATAATGAATAGTGAATAATAGCAAAAACTAATAATGAATAGTGTATAATGAATAATTTTTAAATATGACTATTTAAAAACATATTAGTAACTAATAACTTATTAATTATATTGAGCTATTAAATTCACAGAAACTCTATTCATTGAAAAATTCATAAACAGAAGATAATTAGGAGGAATTGCAATGGGAAAATTAATCGTTATCGACCATCCGTTGATACAGCACAAGTTAACCTTAATAAGAGATAAAAATACTGGATCAAAGGATTTTAGAGATTTAGTTATGGAGCTTTCAATGCTTATGGGCTATGAAATAACTAGAGATTTACCATTACAAGAGGTAGAGATAGAAACTCCTGTATGTAAAACTAAATCAAAGGCTATTGCCGGTAAAAAGCTAGGAATTGTACCTATTTTAAGAGCAGGACTTGGAATGGTAGACGGTATATTAAAGCTAATGCCTGCTGCAAAGGTGGGGCATATTGGACTTTATAGAGATCCGGAAACATTAGAGCCTGTTGAATATTATTGCAAGCTTCCTACTGATGTTGAAGAAAGAGATCTAATAGTGTTAGATCCAATGCTGGCTACAGGTGGTTCTGCTATAGCAGCAATTAGATTTATTAAAGCCAAAGGAGCAACAAATATTAAGCTGGTTTGCTTAATTGCTTCTCCAGAGGGCATAGCGGCGGTTCAGAGGGTTCATGATGATGTAGATATATATGTAGCTTCCGTTGATGAGTACTTAAATGATCATGCCTATATCGTACCGGGTCTAGGTGATGCTGGGGACAGATTGTTTGGAACAAAGTAATATATGATTACGTCAAAACATAGGGAGCCCCCCTATGTTTTACTATTTGATAACCTATTACAAAACCGACATTTATATATTAAATTTTTATGACAAGTGAAAAAAATCAATGGTTTTGTGATAGAATTATTAATATGGCAGCTTTGTGTCTAAAGGGGGAAAAATGATGCGGCCAACCTGGGATGCATATTTTATGGAAATGGCAGAGGTAACAAAAAATCGTTCAACCTGTCTAAGGCGGCAGGTGGGTGCTATTTTAGTT
>Ga0208243_1000586_pt1 | contig 18538 bp, 16 predicted proteins | sample Subbio2Aug_QV12A_FD_184826 | JGI IMG/M metagenome (GOLD analysis project Ga0208243, IMG submission 184826) | Serpentinite rock and fluid subsurface biosphere microbial communities from McLaughlin Reserve, California, USA - CR12Aug_QV12A (SPAdes) | ecosystem: Environmental > Terrestrial > Deep...
GGCGCTCGACGACGCAGCCGCCGCGACCGAAGGCGTCGCCGTCCACGGCAGCGTGACGGACGAGACGGCGATCGCCCGCGCGATCGAGGCCTGCCGCGGCCGGCTGGACATCCTCGTCAATGCGGCGGGGATCATCCTGCTCGACGATCCGGAGAGCCTTTCCGACGAGGTCTGGGAGCAGAGCTTCGCGGTCAACGCCACCGGCGCCATGAAGGTCTGCCGCGCATCCCTGCCGCTGCTCAAGCGCGCTGGCGGAGCGATCGTGAACATCGCCTCCGTCGGGGCGTTCAACGCGAGCCCGGTCAACGCCGCCTATTCCGCCAGCAAGGCGGCGCTGGTCTCCTATACGCGCACCCTCGCCTACGCCCATGGCCCGGACGGCATCCGCGTCAACGCGGTCGCGCCGGGCTGGGTGCGCACGCCGATGAGCGAGTGGGAGATGGAGGCGGCCGCGCGGGCCAACGGCACGACGGCGGCGGAGGAGTTCGCCGCGCTCACCGGCCGCATCGCGCTGCGGCGGGTGGCGGAACCGCGCGAGATCGCGACCTGCTGCCTGTTCCTCGCCTCCGACGACGCCTCCTTCGTCACGGGTGCCGTTCTCGTCGCCGACGGAGGGGGCCGCTCCCCTACCCACAACAGGGCGGTCTGACGGCATCCCGCTTTGTTGCAGCATGGATGCGGCCAGGGCATGTCTCCCGGAAGTGACGCGCTTTAGGGACGTCCCGCCTTGCGCGGCAGCCTGCACGGATCAGCGTGAGTGCGACGGGCTCGTGCCGAAACGGTCGCGGAACTTGCGCGAGAAGTGGGCGAGACTCTTGAAGCCCCATCGGTAGGAGATGTCGGAAATACTCGCCGCCGCGCCGAAGCGCCGGATGTCGGCGCGCGCGCCTTCGAGGCGCTTGGCGAAGACCAGTTCCATGAGCGAAAGCGGCTCGTCCTCGAAGAGCCGGTTCAGTTGACGCAGGCTCATCCCCATCGCGGCGGCGATCGATGCCGGGGACAGATCCGGGTCGTGCAGATTGTCCGAGATGTGCCGGCGCAGGCGCTGCATCGTCTGCGCATGGTAGGCCGAGCGCGTCTGCCCGCGGGTCAGGGAACAGGCGGTTTCCACCACCTCCCAGATCTCGTCCTCGATCAGGCCGGCAAAGCCGGCCACGCTCCAGTCCGAGGTCCGGGCGGTCTGAAGCACGTTCCGGAGAGCGGCCGGGACGACGCGGCCCGGATTGGTGGAGCCGCCGAAATGGACCACTTCCCGCAGGCTCCAGTCCGCGAAACGAGCCCGGAAGTCTTCCCCGGGGATCTCGAAGATCACCTGCCTGGCCTGCGCGGGAAAACCGTGCATATAGGCGTGGTTGGTGTCGTAGAGGACGACGTCGCCCGCCTCCGCGACCGCGCACTGGCCGGCGCGATTGACGAAGATCTTGCCGCTCAGGATCAGCATGAGGAAGGCGCTGTCCTTTTCGCGCCGCCGCAGAAGATGCGGCGTTCGCTCGACGAAATGCTCGTCCGCCATGATGTCGATCATCTTGATGCGGCCGAGGTCGAAGTAGTGATAGCGCGCGGACAGACCGCTTTCCGACAGGCAGGAGCAACGCAGGCCCACGATCTTGTCGGCGCAACGCGCCTCCCAGTAGTCGATCCTTTCGTGGGGGGCGACGACGCGTGTGTCGAACGTCGCCGTCGGCGGGACGACGCTCGCGCCGCCGACCGATCCGTCGATGGGTTTCACTGTATCCTCCCTGTCCCGCTCTGCCGTGCGGCCAGCGCGGGACGAAGAAAGTGTGACAAAATATTGCCGTCGCGTCAAACGGCGGACTGCGGCCGGCAAGGAGGGCCGGCCGGAGCGGCTGCGCGCCCGTTGGCGATTGGCGGATCGGGAGCCGGCCTCAGGTCGGCGAGACGAGCACCTTCACGTCGTCGGTCCGCTCCGCGAGCATCCGGAAACCTTGCGTCACCGCTTCGTCCAGACGGATCTGGCGTGTCACGATGAGGGACGGATCGACGATGCCGGCGGCGATCATGCCGATCAGGTCCGGATAGACGTGGCGGTAGCCGCAGGACGGGACGATGTCGACCTCGCGGTTGACGAGGTCGAAGGCGTCGACCCGCGCCCGTTCGCCGAAGAGGCCGACCAGGACCACCCGTCCGCCCTTGCGGACGGAGCCGATCGCATCGTCGAGAGCCGCCTGGATCCCGACGGCTTCGAAGGCAACATCGACGCCGGCTGCCGTTTGCGGCAGATCGTGAACGGACGTGTTCACGATCTCGGTCGCGCCGAGCAGGCGTGCTCTCGCAAGACGCGCATCGGAGATATCGCTGACGACGATGCGTCTGGCCCCGGCGGTGGCCGCCAGTTGCACGAGAAGCAGGCCGATGGGTCCTGCGCCCACCACCGCCACGCTCTCGCCGACCGCCAGCCGTGACCTCCTCAGCGCATGCAGGGCGACGGCCGCAGGTTCGAGCACCGCGGCCTGCCGATCCGTGACCTGGTCGGGAAGCGGATGTAGCATGTAGCGCGGCACCACCGCCTCCTCGGCCATCCCGCCATGTCCCATCAGCCCGGCGAAGCCCATGTGCGCGCACAGATTGTAGTCGCCCCGACGGCATGCAGCGCAGGAACCGCACCGGTACACCGGCTCCACGGCCACCCGCTGCCCGACGGCGAGGTCGCTCGCGCTCCCTGCTTCGAGGATCACGCCGGAGAACTCGTGGCCCAGCACGACCGGTGCGGCCGCTCCCGACAGGGCATGGGCCGCGCCGACCGGGATGGCATGCGGCCCGTCGAGATATTCGTGCATGTCGGAACCGCAGATGCCGCAGAGCGTGACCCGGAGACGGACATCGCCGGGACCGAGAGCCGGTCTGGGCCTGCGTTCGATCCGGATGTCGCGGGCTCCGTACCAGACCGCCGACAGCACTCCGATATCGTTCGGCCGGTCCATTACCGGAACAGCCTGTCGATGTAGTCCGCGCCGATGCCGACCTTGTCGTAGTGGGCCCGCGCCAGGGCGATGTAGTCATGCACGTCGAAGGTGCCGCTCGGCTTGCCCTCCTCGTCGAGCCAGATCAGCGGCCCCGTGACCTTGAAGTGCACGCGCATCGGTTCGTCGCTCTCGTAGGCGACCAGCGTGTGGCCTTCACCCGGTGTCTCATAGACGAAGTCGCCGGCCGTCGCGGTCCAGTCGTGTTCGAGGTAGCCCCACTTGCCGGAAATCGTGTAGGCGAAGACCTCGTGCGGATGGTAGTGGCGGTTCACGAGGCCGGCCGATCGAGCGAGCAGGATGTCGCACCACATGTTGCGCTCGGGTGAGATCCAGAGCGGACGGGACGCCACCGTCTCGGTGAAGGGAACGTAGTAGCGGTCATCGTCGGTCGCCGCATTCGGCAGGTAGACCTCGGGCTTCGCGTCCGGCTTGAAGACCTCCTTGATCGGCTTGATGTGGCGCCAGAACTCGGTCTTGGCAGCTTCGGGCATCTGAAAATCCTCCCAACTCGATGCGGGGCAAGAGCACCCCGAGTGAAGGATATTGATCCAGCGCAACATCGTTTGACCGAGCGGGACGTTTGTCTTGACGCTCGACGCCTATTCGACCGCGGGGCCGGGACAGGAGAAATCGCCGCGTCTAAGCTTCCGCCCGTCGTTCCCGAGCGATGGCCCGATGTCGGGCCCGGAGGAGGCGGGAGCACCGTGGCGGTTCAGCGGGCGAGAGCCGCTGCTGGCCTACGCGAACGCAATGGGCAAGGGAGGAAACCACATGACCCATACGAAGATGGGAATATCGCGCCGGACGGCGCTGAAGGGCCTGGCTGCGGGCACCGCGCTGCTTTCGGCACCCGCCTATCTGCGCGCACAATCGTCGCAGACGATCAAGATCGGCTTCATCAGCCCGCAGACCGGCCAGATGGCGCCCTTCGGCGAAACCGACGCCTTCGCGCTCGACTTCATCCGCGGGCATCTCGGCGGCGGTCTGAACGTCGGCGGCAAGACCTACAACATCGAGATCATCGAGCGCGATGCCCAGTCCAATCCCAACCGCGCGGCCGAACTCGCCGGCGAGCTCTGCCAGAACGACAACGTCCACATCCTCATACCCGCGTCGACGACGGATGTGACGCTTCCCGTCTCCGAACAGGGCGAACTGTTCGAGGTGCCGACGCTCTCCTCCACGGCGCCCTGGCAGGCGGTCATCATGCCGCGCGGCGGCGCGGAACAGGCGTTCAACTGGACCTATCACTTCTTCTGGGGCCTGGAAGACATCATCCCGACCTTCGTGAACATGTGGAACGGCCTGGAGAGCAACAAGAAGGTGGGCCTTCTCCTGCCCCGCAACGCCGACGGCGAGGTCTGGGGCGATGACAAGATCGGTCTTCCGCCGGCCATGCGCGCCGCCGGCTTCGAGGTCATCGCGCCTTCGAAGTTCGAGATCAGGTCCAACGACTTCTCCTCGCAGATCAACGCCTTCAAGGAGGCCGGCTGCGACATTCTCGGCGGCCTCGTCTTCCCCGCCGACCTGCGCACGGCGACGATCCAGATGGCGCAGCAGGGCTACCACCCCAAGATCATGACCGTCGCGGCCGGTCTCCTGTTTCCGTCGGCCGTGGAGGCGATGGGCGAGCTCGGCGCCGGTATGTCGACGGAAGTCTGGTGGACGCCCGCCTTCCCCTACAAGTCGACGCTCACCGGCGACACGAGCGCCCAGCTGGCGGCGAAGTGGGAATCCGCGACCGGCAAGCAGTGGACGCAACCGCTCGGCTACAGTCACGCGATGTGGGAGATCATCGTCGACACGCTCAAGCGGTCGGCCGATCCGATGGACCGCGGGGCGATCCGCGATGCCCTGAAGTCCACCGATCTCGACACCATCGTCGGCAAGATCAGCTGGTCGAACGGGCCGCATGCGAACGTCGCGAAGACGCCCATCCTCGGAGGCCAGTGGCGCAAGGGCACGAAGTGGCCCTACGATCTTCAGATCGTCGAAACGAAGCTCTACCCGATCATGGAGCCGGAGAGCGCCCTGGAGGCGAAGTCTTGGTAGCAGCTGCCGCCGAACCGTCGAAGGTGTCCGCCGATGGCGGGCACCTCCTGTCCGCGCGCGGCCTGTCGAAGAGTTTCGGCGCGCTCCGCGTCATCGACGACGTGAGCTTCGATCTTGCGACGGGCGAGGTCCTGGGCATTCTCGGGCCGAACGGCGCCGGCAAGACGACGCTGTTCAACCTGATTTCCGGGGACATCGCCGCCGACAGCGGCACCGTCGCTCTCTCGGGCGCTTCGCTCGACGGCATTCCGGCGTTCAGGCGGGCGGGGCTCGGTATCGGGCGAACCTACCAGATACCGCGTCCGTACGCGAAGATGACGACCTTCGAGAACCTTCTGGTCGCGTCCCGCTTCGCCGCGCGGCGCAGCGAGCAGGCAGCCTTCGCCAGCTGCGCGGGTCTGCTCGACGAGTGCGGACTCGCGGCGAAGGCGAACCAGGCGGCGGGCAGCCTGACGCTGCTCGACAGAAAGCGGCTGGAACTGGCGCGCGCGCTTGCGGGCGAACCCAGGCTGCTGCTTCTCGACGAAATCGCGGGCGGACTGACCGACGCGGAATCCGAGCAGCTCGTGACGCTGGTTCGCCGCGTCCGCGACCGCGGGGTGACGATCGTGTGGATCGAACATGTGCTGCATGCGGTCATGGCCGTGGCGGAGCGACTGATGGTGCTGAGCTTCGGCCAGAAGATCGCCGACGGACGGCCGAGGGACGTCATCGACGATCCGGAAGTCCGCCGTGTCTATATGGGGATCGAGTCGTGAACGCCGGGCCCCTGCTGTCCGCGCGCGGCCTGAATGCCGGCTATGGAGACTTCCAGGCCCTGTTCGACGTGGATTTCCACATCGCCGCCGGCGAGGTGGTGGCCCTGATCGGCGCGAACGGCGCCGGCAAGTCGACGATGCTCAAGACGTTCGTGGGGCTCGTGCCCGTTCGCGGCGGCACGGTGACCTTCGACGGTATCGACGTCTCGCAGACCCCCGCACACGCGCTCGCCGTGCAGGGGCTGGCGATGGTGCCCGAGGGGCGGCGGCTCTTCCGGGGCATGACCGTGGAGGACAATCTGCGCGTCGCCGCCGACCATGCGCGCCACCTGCCGGCGGACGACCGCCCGTGGACCCTGGAGCGGCTGTATGATCTGTTCCCCATCCTTGCGGAGCGGCGAGGGCAGGCCGTCGAGAAGCTGTCCGGCGGGCAGCAGCAGATGGTCGCCATCGGCCGGGCGCTGATGATGCAGCCCAAGGTGCTGCTCTGCGACGAGATCAGCCTCGGCCTCGCACCGAAGGTGATCGGAGAAATCTACGCGATGCTGCCCGCCATCAGGCAGTCGGGCACGGCCATCCTGCTGGTGGAGCAGGACGTCACGCTGGCGACGCGGAGTTCGGATCGTGTCTGTTGCTTGCTGGAGGGCCGCATCGTCCTGACGGGCAGGTCCTCGGAGCTGTCGCGCGAGACGATCGCCAAAGCCTATTTCGGGGTCGGGCATGAAGTGGGTTGACGCGGTCGTCCAGGGTCTGCTGCTCGGCAGCCTCTACGCGCAGTACGCCATCGGCATGTCGCTGATGTTCGGCGTCATGCGGATCGTCAACATCGCCCATGGCGATCTCGTGGTCCTGCTGGCGCTGATCGGCATCTCCATCGCCGCCGTCCTCGGCCTCGGTCCGGGCTTCATCGTCCTGCTTCTGGTCCCGATCGGGGCGGCGGTCGGCTGGATCCTGCAGCGCGGAATCCTCAACTGGGCGGTCGGCGAAGATCCGCTCCCGTCGCTGATCGCGACCTTCGGGCTCTCTCTGGCGCTTCAGAACTTCATGCTCACGGTCTGGCAGGCCGACACCCGCTCGCTCGATGCCGGTGCCCTCACCACGCGGTCCGTCGAGCTGATGGGAATCCACGTCGGAGTCCTGCCGCTTCTCATCGCGGTCGTGGCGGTGGTTCTCACCTGGAGCCTGCATATGGCTCTCAAGACCACGAAGTTCGGTCGCGCGCTGAGAGCGGCCGCCGCGGACAGCGTCGCGGCGACCATCAGCGGCGTCAATACCAAGGCCATCTACGCGCAGGCCACGGCCATCGCGGTCGCGGTGCTCGGGATCGCCGCCGTCTTCCAGGCCACCCGCACCACCGTCTCCCCCTCCGACGGCGGCGCCCAGCTGATCTATGCCTTCGAAGCGGTCATCATCGGTGGCATGGGATCGATCTGGGGCGCCTTCGTCGGCGGGCTGATCCTGGGGGTCGCCCAGGTCGTCGGCTCGCGGATCGATCCCGGCTGGGGCATCCTGATCGGCCATCTCGTCTTTCTCCTGGTGCTCGCCTGGCGGCCCCAGGGTCTCCTGTCCCGCCGCTGAGGAGGCCCGCGTGCAACCGACCCCCTACGTCGTCCGCCGGCACACGGTGTCGAGCAAGATCGCGATCGTTGTCGCGATCCTGCTCCTCCTGGCCATTCCCACCATGCCCTTCTGGGCGTCGAGCGGCCACATACGGCTCGTCGTCGAGTTGAGCTGCCTGATCGCGATCGCGCAGATGTGGAACCTCCTGGCCGGCTATGGCGGGATGGTCTCGGTCGGACAGCAGGCCTTCATCGGCGCCGGCGGCTATTCGCTGTTCGCGCTGTCGGCCTTCGCCGGACTGAACCCCTTCTGGTCGGTTCCGCTGGCCATGATCCTGCCGGCGCTTCTGGCCGCGCCGTCCTATCTGCTGCTGCGGAAGCTGGACGGCCCCTATTTCGCGATCGGCACCTGGGTGCTGGCGGAGACCTTCCGGCTGATCACCGGCAATCTCGACGTGCTCAACGCCGGGTCCGGAATGACCCTGCGCGCGATGTCGCAGTTCAGCGCCCACCAACGCGAGGTGGGGCTGACGATCCTGTGCTCGCTGCTCCTGCTTGCCACAATCGGCGGCACGTTCCTGATGCTGAGGTCCCGCCTCGGTCTCGCACTCACCGCGATGCGGGACGATGCCGTCTCGGCCGCCAGCCAGGGGGTGAACGTCGGCCGCATGCGGTTCTGGATCTTCGTGGTCGCAGCCATGGGGACCGGTCTGGCGGGCGCCGTCTACTACATGGCGCAGCTGCGCATCTCGCCCGGCAGCGGCTTCGATCCCTACTGGTCCTCGATCTGCATCTTCATCGTCATGGTGGGCGGTATCGGGCGCCTCGAAGGTCCCATCATCGGAGCGCTGATCTACTTCTTCGCGACGCGGCTCTTCGGCGAGTACGGCGCGACCTACCTGATCGTCCTGGGCATCCTCACCCTTATCGTGGCGCTGTTCGCGCCGGGCGGTCTCTGGAGCCTGCTGAGCAAGGTGCGCGACTGGCCCTGGTTCCCGGTCGGCCACAGGCTGGAGCGGCGGGCCGAGGCGCCGTAGCGCGCGGCCGCGCCTGCGATAAGTGCTTCGAGAGACTTGACGGCACCGCCGGTTCCATCCAGTTCCGCGTCCATGTCCGGTGTCGAGAACCCGGCAGGCGTGCGACCGATCGACGTTCGACCTTGCCGGGCTTCGCGACAGCGGGGCCAGCCGCGCGTGGCCGCGGCACATTGCCGAGAGGAACGTCATGTCGCCGATCTGCCTGCCGCTCACCGATGCCGACTGGCCGGAGGATGTCGCCGCGATGCGGGAGGGGTTTGCCGGGCGGCTCAACGTGTACAGGGTGATGGCGCATCACCCCGCGCTGCTCGCCGCCTGGGCGTCGCTTCGCAATCACGTGGTTTCCGCCGACGTGCTCGGCAAGCAGATCAGCGAAGTGGCCATCCTGCGCACGGGGCATCACATGCGCTCGCGCTATGAATGGAGCCATCATGTCAGCAGGGGCCGGGCCTGCGGCATGTCCGACGCGCGCATCGCCTCCATCGCCGGCGCGACCGCGCAGATGTCGGCCGAGGATGCGACCGTGGCGATTGCGGTCGACCAGCTGTTCGCCCTTGGTCGCCTCGAGCCCGACGCGCTCGAGGCGCTTGCTGCTCTGGTGGGCGTAAAGGGTGTCTTCGACGTGATGGCGACGGTCGGCATGTACTCGACCCTGGGCTTCATCGTGAACACGTTCGAAACCCCGCTCGATCAGGACATCGAGAGGGAACTGGCGGACGAGCCGCTTTCCGCCGACGCCTGACCGGTCGCGCCGGCACGTCCGGATCAGGCTCCTTCGGGCACGCGCGCGGGCAAGAGGGGCCTCAGCTGCCGGGACAGCATGTCGGCTGCCTCCTGCGCCGTGTCGGCGGTACCGAGGATGAAGCGGTCGGGCCGCAGCAGCACGGCCCGCACGCCGAACCGTGCGAGATGGGTTTCCACGTCGGGAGCATTCTTCGTCGTCACCAGTTCCACGCCGTCGGGGCAGCGGAGCGCTTCGGCGACGTCGTCCGCGCAGACGAGCACGAAACCGTGGCCCGCGGAGCGGTCCATGCGTCTCCCGTCCGCCAGGACCGGCTGCCCGAACAGCCTGCCGCGATGACGGCCCTCGCCGAGGCCGGGTCCGAGCGGCGGCTGGATCGATTCCATGCGGGCCGTTCCTCCAGCATCCGGGATGGCGGCGCGCAGCGCCGCCTCGGTTCCGGCCGTGTTGATCAGGCCGCCGAGACGGATCGCCGTAAGGATGTATTCGGTGGCGTGCGGCAGACGTTCCGATTCGTAGCTGTCCAGCAGTTCGTCCCCGCCGCCGCCGCGGCAGGCGAGGGCCAGCTTCCAGCCGAGATTGGCGGCGTCACGGATGCCCGCGCACATGCCCTGCCCCATGAAGGGCGGCGTCTGATGAGCGGCATCCCCCGCGATGAACAGCCTGCCCTTGCGCCACGAGGCCGCGACCAGGGAATGGAAGGTGTAGACGGCCGTGCGTTCGATCTCCGCGTCGTCGGGGGTGATCCAGCGGCCGAGCCGCTTCCACACCGCCGGCGGCGAGGCGACCGCGCCGGCATCGGCCTCGTCGGGCACCGCCATCTCCCAGCGCCGCCGGTTGAAGGGGCCTCGGACGTAGGTGACCGGCTGCCTCGGGTCGCAGTGCTGGATCGTGTGGTCGCCGAGTTCCGGCATGTCGCGCTTCAGCTGCATGTCGACGACCAGCCAGCGCTCGTGGAAGCCGTGGTCCGTCATCGGGCTTTCGATGAAGCGGCGGATCAGGGAACGGGCGCCGTCGCAGCCGACGACGTAGCGGGCGCGGACGCGGTGCACGCGGCCCTTCGCCATGTCCTCGTAGCGCAGGTGGACATGGTCGGCTTCCTCCCGGACCAGGAAAGCCTCGCAGCGCGTGCGCACCGTGACGCCCGGCCGCGATGCCATCGCCTCGCGCAGCAGCCGCTCGAGGTCCGGCTGATAGAAGCGATAGTTGGGGCGCCAGCCCTGCGGGCTGACGGCCTGCGGGCGCGGCCAGTCGAGCAGCAGCCGCCCGTCCGGATCCACGAAGCGCATGCCCGGATGCGGCGCGGTCAGAGGTTCAAGCCGGTCCGCGACCCCCACCCACTGGAAGACGCGCATGGCCTCGTCGTCGAAGACGATGGCGCGCGGCAGCGGATAGGGTGCCGGCTCCCGCTCGAGCACCAGCACGCGCACGCCGCCGAGCCCCAGCAGATGCGCGAGCACGGCCCCGGTCGGTCCGTAGCCGACGATGGCGACGTCGTAGGCCTCTTCCGCCCCGGTCTGGTCGGGTGACCGCAGCATGATCTTGTCCCCTAGCGCTGCCGCGCGAGTTCGCCGTAGAGCCAAGGGCAGTCGACGAGCGCGGGCGCCCGCACGCCGCGTGAGGCGGCGTCGAGGCGCATGTCGCGCAGCCGCTTGCGGCCTCCCTCCTCCGGCAGGTGGAGCCGTTCATGGCCCCAGAAGCTCGGTCCGTCCGAGGTCTCGTGCGGCTCCCATGTCGCCGGATCGATCTGCCGCCCGCCCCAGCCGCTCTCCACGAAGAAGCCCGACGGCGAGTTTGCGTAGAAGGAGGTCATGTAGTCGTTGGTGTGACGGCCGAGCGTGTAGGCCACCCGCCCCTCTTCGAGGCAGGCGAGATCGAAGCCCTGGCCGACGTCGTCGAGGTGGTTGAACTCCACCATGAAGTGGTGGAAGCCCTGCCGACCCGAGCCGACCATCGCGAAGCTGTGGTGGCGCCTGTTCACGTGGAAGAAGTAGAGGCCGTAAGGGTCCAGCCCGTAGTCGGATACCCGGAAGTCGAGCAGGTCGCGGTAGAAGGGCAGCATCACCTCGACATCCTTGACGTGCAGTACGGCGTGACCCATGCCCATCGGCCCCGTCTTGAAGCCGGTGATCGGCCGGCCGGGCACGAAGGGGTCCGACGCGATCATCGGATTCCAGAACAGCTCGACGCGGTTGCCCATCGGGTCGTCGAAGACGATCATCTCCTCCACGAAGCGACGGTCGGCGAGCGCTGCGGGCGCACGCCGCACGGCGGTGCCGGCGGCCTCCAGCCGGGCCGCGTAGGCGTCGAGGTCGCTGCGCGCCTCGACCTCCCAGCCCATGAAGGCCAGCGTCTCGCCCGGTTCGTCCGCGATGATCAGACGCTGCGCCTGGTCGTCCATGCGGAAGGCCAGCGCTCCCGGACCGCGATCGATCCTCTGCATGCCGAGCAGCTTGCCCGCGAAATCGGTCCAGTCGTCCAGTCTGTCGGATCGAACGCCGATGTAGCCGAGTGCCGTGACCGCCATGCCTTCCTCCCGTCATCTTGCGCGCCACCACCCTTCCGATCGTCGGGGGAGGGCGGCACCTGCGCCACCAAAGGGGCTCCGCTCGCTCCGTCCGGGGACACGCGTCGTCGCCATCAGCGTCATGGTAGGAGCTTTGGTAGAAAAAATCCACAAGCGTGATTGACCAATTTATCATTTTTCGATAATCGAAGCTGCACATTAGATGGGTGGAGACATCATGGGACAGCACAAGCTCGCGATCGGAGGCAGGTGGATCGATGCTGCTTCGCAGCGCGCCTTCGAGCGCAGGTCCCCGTTCACCGGCGCTTTGGCGACGGTGTCGTCGGCAGCGACCGCCGAAGACGTGGCTGCCGCCGTGGACGCGGCGGCGGCGGCCTTTCCTGCGTGGTCGCAGACCGGCCCGACGCGGCGCCGCGCGTTGCTCGATCGGGCGGCGGATCTCATTCTCGAACGCCGCGAAAGGCTCGTCGAGACCATGGTCGCCGAGACCGGTGCGACCGTCGGCTGGTCGCAGTTCAACGTCGACAACGCCGCGCTGATGCTGCGCGAGGCCGCCGCCATGACGACGCAGATCGCCGGCGAGGTCATCCCGACGGACGTTCCGGACAATCTTGCGCTCGCGGTGCGCCAGCCTGTCGGCGTCTGCGTCGGCATGGCACCCTGGAACGCCCCGATGATCCTGTGCGCGAGGGCCTTCGCCATGCCGCTCGCGTGCGGCAACACGGTGGTGGTCAAAGGGTCGGAGATGTGTCCCGGCCTGCATGCGCAGATCGTCGGCGCGGTCATCGACGCCGGCCTGGACAAGGGCGAGATCAATCTCGTCAACCATGCCGCAGCCGATGGTCCGGAAGTCGTGGATGCGCTGATCGCGCATCCCGACGTGCGGCGGATCAACTTCACGGGCTCCACCCGCGTCGGGCGGATCATCGCGCAGAAGGCCGCCGCCCATCTGAAGCCCGTCCTGCTCGAGCTCGGCGGCAAGGCACCGCTGGTCGTGCTCGAGGATGCCGATCTCGACGCAGCCGTCGATGCGGCGATCTTCGGCGCCTTCATGAACCAGGGCCAGATCTGCATGTCGACCGAGAAGATCGTCGTCGTCGACGCGGTCGCGGACGATTTCGTGTCGCGCTTCACCGCCAGGGCGGCGTCGCTCGTGGCGGGCGATCCCGCCTCCCATGTCCATCTGGGCGCGGTGGTCGATGCGCACACGATCGAACGCATGGCCGAACTGATCGGCGACGCCCGCGCCAAGGGGGCCGTGGTCCATGGCGGCCACGCCGTGGGCAATGTCATGAGCCCCGCCGTGGTCGACCGTGTGACTGCTGCGATGCGCATCTATGCGGAGGAATCGTTCGGACCCGCCGTATCCGTGGTGCGCGTCGCCGACGAGGCGCAGGCACTGGAAGTGGCCAACGACACCGAGTACGGCCTGTCGGCGGCGGTCTTCTCCCGCGACATCGGCCGCGCCCTCGCCTTCGCCCGAAAGGTGCGGTCGGGTATCTGCCACATCAACGCGCCGACGGTGCATGACGAGCCGCAGATGCCCTTCGGCGGAACCAAGGCCTCCGGCTACGGCCGCTTCGGCGGGCGCGCGGGCATCGCCGAGTTTACCGAACTCCGCTGGATCACGATCCAGACCGGGCCGCGGCACTATCCCTTCTGAATGTCGTCCCTCTTCAACCAGGATTGGATCCAACCATGACGTTGACCGCCGTGCGCGCCGGCGCCTATCTCCACCACGTCGCATTCGAGAGCGAGAAGCCGGCCGAACTGGCGGCCTTCTACGCGGATGCCATGGACATGGACCTGAAGCAGGTCAGCGAGACGGAGTGGCGCTGCGAGGGTCCGGCCCGCCGCTTCGTGGCGGTCAAGGGCGAGAACAAGAAGCTCGCCTATGCCGGTCTCGCCTGCCGCGACCGGGAGGGCCTCGACGAGCTGCGGGCCCGTGCCGAGTCGAGCGGCCTCGCCGTCCTGCAGTCCCCGTCGCCCTATCTGCAGGACGGCGCCTTCGCCGTCCGCGATCCCGACGGCCATCTCATCTGCTTCGGCCTCGCAAAACCCGACACCGGCACGCGCAAGGGCCTGCGCGGCCCGACCCAGCACCTGACCTTCGCATCGTTCGACGTGGAGGCCTTCCAGGAATTCTACCACGGCAAGCTCGGCTTCGCGCTGTCCGACCGGGTCCTCCACGCAGACGGCCGCATGGCCACCTGCTTCGTGCGATCCAACCACGAGCACCACACCATCGCCTGCTTCAAGTCGAACCGGCAGGGTGTCGACCATCATTCCTACGAAGCCGCCGAGTGGGACACGATCCGCGACTGGTGCGACCGCTTCGCCGAGCGCCACATCCAGCTGATGTGGGGTCCGGGGCGGCACGGTCCCGGCAACAATCTCTTCATCTTCATCGAGGACCCGGACGGCAACTGGATCGAGGTCTCTGCCGAGCTGGAAGTCATCCACGACCGTCCGGTCAAGGACTGGCCGCAGGCCGCGCGCACGCTCAACCTCTGGGGCAAGGCCATCCTCCGCTCCTGAAACCTCCGGCAAGGACACATCCATGAAACTCGCAAGCTACGTCAGGACGGGCAGCCCCGGTTTCGGGGCCGTCGTCGAGGGCGGCATCGTCGACCTGACGGGCCGCATCGCGCCCCATATCGTCAGCCTGAAGGCGCTCCTCGCGGCGGACCGGGTGGCCGACGCCCGCGCCTATGTCGAGGGACGGCGTGCCGATTTCTCCCGCTCCGACGTCCGGCTCCTCCCGGTCGTGCCCGATCCGTCGAAGATCCTGTGCATCGGCCTGAACTACGAGAAGCACCGCGCCGAGACCAGGCGCCCCGACTCCGAGTACCCGGCGGTCTTCACCCGCTTTGCCGATTCCCAGGTCGCCGATGGCGAACCGATCATCCGGCCGAGGGTGTCGGACCGGCTGGACTACGAGGCCGAGCTCGCCATCGTCATCGGACGCGGCGGCCGCTACATCGACGAGGCCGTGGCGATGGAGCACGTGGCCGGCTACAGCTGCTACAATGACGGCTCCGTCCGCGACTGGCAGCGGCACACTCACCAGTTCACGCCGGGCAAGACCTTCCCGGGCACCGGCGCCTTCGGACCCTGGCTCGTCACCGCCGACGAGGTGGCCGACTACCGGCAGATGTCGATCCGCTGCATCCTCAACGGCGACGTCATGCAGGACGCGACGCTCGACCAGCTGATCTTCCCGCTGCCGCGCCTCATCGCCTACTGCTCGTCCTTCACGCCGTTGCAGCCCGGCGACGTCATCATCACCGGCACGCCGGGCGGCGTCGGCGACCGCCGGGAGCCACCGGTCTACATGAAGCCGGGCGACGTGGTCGCCGTCGAGATCGGCGGGATCGGCAGGCTCGTCAACCCGATCGTCGCGGAGGAATAGGGCGCGATGGGATCCGCCGCCTCCAAGGGTGACGCCGCTGTGACGGCCGACGTGCTGGTGGTCGGCGCCGGTCCCACCGGGCTTACCCTGGCCAACCTGCTGGGCGGCATGGGGGTGCGCACCCTCGTCGTCGAGCGGAATCCTTCGACCGTGCAGGAGCCGCGGGCCGTGTCCATCGACGACGAGTCGATGCGCACCATGCAGGCGATCGGGCTGGCCGCCGAGGTGCAGGCGATCACCGCGCGCGGCTACGGCTCGCGCTACCTCTCGCCGTCCGGCGGCCAGTTCGCCAAGGTGGACCCCGTCTCGCGCGAATATGGCTTCGACAAGCGCAACGGCTTCCAGCAGCCCGAGCTGGAGGCCGTGCTGCGGCGCGGCCTCGGGCGTTTCCCGTCCGTCAGGGCGCTCTTCGGCCACGAGATGACGGGATTTCATCAGCAGAACGACATCGTCGCCGCGACGGTGCGTGGTCCGGACGGCAGCGCGTTCGCGGCGGAGGCCCGCTTCATGGTCGCGTGCGACGGCGGCCGTTCGGGGGTGCGCAAGGCCCTGGGCATCAGCCTCAGCGGGTCCACCTTCCAGGAGCGCTGGCTGATCGTCGACCTGGAGAAGACTTTCAACCGGTTCCGGCATACCGAGGTTCACTGCAATCCGCGGCGCTCGTGCATCACGCTGCCCGGGCCGGACATGATCCGGCGGTACGAGTTCACGCTGCGCGAGGACGAGACCGAGGCGGCGGCGACGGACGAGGGCTTCGTGCGACGCCTGCTGGACGAGGTCGGACCCGACCGCGACGCCCCGATCCGCCGCACGCGGGTCTATACCTTTCACGCGCGCTCGGCCGAGCGCTGGCGGGACGGCAACGTGTTCCTTGCGGGCGACGCCGCCCACCTCACCCCGCCCTTCGCCGGCCAGGGCATGAACAGCGGCCTGCGCGACGCGCACAATCTCGCCTGGAAGCTGGCCGAAGTCGTCGCCGGCGCGCCGGTGCGCCTGCTGGAGACCTATGAGGCGGAGCGCAAGCCGCACGCCTGGAGCATGATCGAGCTGGCCATGCGGATGGGCCGCGTGATGACGCCGCGTTCGGTCGCGCAGGGGGCGCTGATCCGCGCCGGCTTCCGGCTGCTCGGCCTCTATCCGCCGGCGCGCGACTATTTCGCCCAGATGAAGTACAAGCCGAAGCCGCGGTTCGAGACGGGCCTTCTGTGGCCGGACTCGCGGCCCGCGAAATCCACCATCGTCGGGCGCCTGCTCTACCAGCCCGAGGCCGAGGACGAGAGCCGCGGCCGGCAATTGCTGGACGACCGCCTGCCGGACCGTCCCGTGGTCCTGGTCTTCTCGGAATACCCCGACCGCGTGCTCGACGCCGCAACCCGCGCCACGCTGGAGGCTGCCGGTGCCGCGGTCGTGGGGATGACGCCGGAATGGATGAACCCGGTCGGCGGCACGTTCCCCGTCTATCGCGACTCGAGCCGGCATTTCAGCAATCCGCAGATGCGCGCCTACCTGGAGCACGCCATCCTGCTGCGGCGCGACCGCTATGTCGCTGCCGCCGTGCCCGTGGCCGATGCGGCCAGCCTGGCGGATCGGATCGCAGAGTTCTCGGCGTCCGCGGCGACAGCCCGCGCAGCCCACCGCCCGCGCGTGCCCGGGGCGGCGGCGTGAGCCCGCTCGCGGCGCTGGAGCAGGGACTCGGCTCCGATGTCGTCTCGACAGATCCGGCCGACCTCGATGCACACGCGCTCGACTGGCAGACGGATCCTGCCGAGGCTGTCCGGCCGCTCGCGCTGCTGCGTCCGCGCGACACGGCCGGGACCGCCGCCGCCGTCCGTCTCTGCGCCGGCCACGGCCTGGCGCTCACGGTGCAGGGCGGTCTGAGCGGGCTGGCCGGCGGTGCCGTTCCGGTCGCGGGCGGCGTCGCGCTGTCGCTGGAGCGCATGAACCGCATCCTGGAGATCGATCCGGTCGGCGCCACGATGACGGTCGAGTGCGGCGCGACCTTGCAGGCCGTCCAGGCCGCGGCGGCCGCAGAGGGCATGTTCTTCCCGCTCGACCTCGGCGCCCGCGGCACCTGCCGCATCGGCGGCAACATCGGCACCAATGCAGGCGGCAACCGCGTGCTGCGCTACGGCATGATGCGGGAGCTCGTGCTCGGGCTCGAGGTCGTCCTCGCCGACGGCACCGTGGTGAGCGGAATGAACCGGATGCTGAAGAACAACGCCGGCTACGACCTGCGGAGCCTCTTCGTCGGCAGCGAGGGCACGCTCGGCATCGCCACCCGCGCGGTGCTGCGGCTCTTCGAGGAGCCGGAGGCACGGCACACGGCGCTCTGCCTCGTGCCCGACTACGCGGCGGCCGGCCGCATGCTGCGCCTCGCCCGCGCCCGCCTCGGTGCCAAGCTGTCGGCCTTCGAGCTGATGTGGCCGCGCTTCCTCGACTTTGCATGCTCGGTCCGCGGCGACCGCCCCTTCGCCACGTCCGGCGGCTACTGCCTGCTCGTCGAGGCGAGCGGCGCCGGCCGGGACGGCGAGATCCTCCAGTCCATGCTGGAGGACGCTCTGTCCGAAGGCATGCTGGAGGACGCGCTGATCGCCCAGACCCTGCGCGACGCCGAGCGCTTCTGGTCCCTGCGCGACGCGTCGGGCGAACTGCGCCGCCATTTCTGGCCGAACGCCAATTTCGACGTTTCCGCTGCCACCGGCCGTCTCGGCGCAATGGTCGATGAACTCGAACGGCGCATCTCGCGCCGGTGGCCGGACGGCGAGGTCGTGGTGTTCGGTCACATCGCCGACGGCAACATCCACATCGCTGTGAGGACCGGCGAGACGCCGTTCCCGCTGGGCGAGATCGAGTCTCTCGTCTACGGCCTGGTCGGCGAACATGAGGGTTCGGTCTCGGCCGAGCACGGGATCGGGTTGGCCAAGAGGGCCTACCTCCACCACTCGCGTTCCCTCCCGGAGATAGCGCTGATGCGCCGCCTGAAGCAGGCGCTCGACCCGCAGGGCATCCTCAATCCCGGCAAGGTGCTGCCGGACCGCTGATCGGTCCGGCCGCCGGTACTCCCCATCAGTCCTCGACGCCGTAGAGCGCAGACACGCCCGCATCCACGCGGAAGTCGACGAGCGACGGCCCGGACCGGGAGAAGCTTTCCGCGAGCGCGGCATCCACGTCCGCTGCCTGCGTGACGGTGAGGCCCGGCAGGCCGTATCCCTGCGCCATGGCGGCGAAGTCGAGCCCGGGCAGGTCGATCCCGGGCGCGCCGCTCCCCTTCATGAGCCTGCTGAAGGCGCGCATCGCGCCATAGCCCTCGTTGTTGAGGATCAGGAAGGACACGTCGAGCCGCATCCGGGCCGCGGCGTAGAGCGCCTGGATCGTGTACATGGCGGAGCCGTCACCCGCCAGGCACACGACGCGGTCGAAGCGTCCGGACGCGGCGATCCCGACCGCCGCGGGCAGGGCGAAGCCGA
>Ga0208243_1000587_pt1 | contig 18523 bp, 18 predicted proteins | sample Subbio2Aug_QV12A_FD_184826 | JGI IMG/M metagenome (GOLD analysis project Ga0208243, IMG submission 184826) | Serpentinite rock and fluid subsurface biosphere microbial communities from McLaughlin Reserve, California, USA - CR12Aug_QV12A (SPAdes) | ecosystem: Environmental > Terrestrial > Deep...
TCCTTGATGGTATCGTCAACTCCATTAATTGGAAATCTAATAAAACGATTAGCTATATCCTCAGGCTGGAAGCTTTGGTTAATTATCAGGGACTCGCAAAAAAGTATTGTCATTTCCGTATCATCAGTAATGCTAAGGGATACAGAACGCTTTTCACCCTTCAAAAAATCATTGATATACTCTATTTCATACTGATGATTTCCTTCTAAATGACTTACAAAGGCATCACCAATAGCTAAACCTACTAAAGCCCCACGAATTTTATCTCGATATTCTATGCTAGGAATGGGTGTAAGATTTACTTCTTCACTGTATGACATAAAATCTGGCATATCTGCCTTGGTTACAAGAAAGTCATAAAGACCCTCTAATGATCTTATATTCATATCATTTACACCTCTCTTCAATATTGTTTAGACTATTCTACATATAATATAATAATCCTTCTCTGTTATGTATATAGTGCTATATATTTAAATGATAGCCAATAAAGGGTATTATAAGACACTTCAAAAAAATATAAGCAGATATACTACCTTAAGGCTGTACACAAACCCTTGAAATTTTCAAAACTACGTAAATCCGCTTCAGACAAAGTAGTGGAATGGGCTTAAAGCTAATCTTGATTTATATTTGCAGCTGGCTTCTTCTGTGAAAAGGTAGCCTTAACCAGCTGATAAAATTCTACGCAGCTCATGTGAGTGCTTTGTTTAGCATCATATTTTCCTACTTTAAAGGCCATTTGTAAGGCAAAGCCGATTGTAGTTGCAGTAATTAAGGTTCCAATGCCCACTGGTCCACCTAAAAGATATCCAATAGACAGGGCCATAAACTCTATACTTCCTCTAATTATCGATACCGGCTTCTTTAGCTTTTTGACCAGACCCTCCATCAAGCCATCTCGAGGTCCGGCTCCCAGCTGTGCTCTCAAATAAAAATATGTACCCCAGCCTAAGACTAATACTCCTAAAAGCAGCAAGCCTAGTTTTGCCATAAGGCTATTGGGAGTATTAATCACTCCTAATCCATCAATCACATCTACGAAGAAGCCCACGAAAAACATATTTAGGATACTTCCTATCCCTGGTATTATTCCTAGAAAAACAGATGAAACCAATATCACTAATCCAACAATCTGTGTGGCCTGTCCAAAGGTAATAGGGGTATGATTTGTTAATCCCATATGGAATACTCCCCAAGGATTCATACCTAAGCCAGCATCCCTCATCATAAGTAGCCCTAATGCACATAACACAAAGCCTATAAATAATGTAGGTAATTTTGATACAAGGTTTAACCACTGCTTCTTTACTAAATTTCCCATTCTCATACCTTCCCTCTGCTAATTAGACTGTCGAAATATCTTAATGTAATTATAACTGTTTTGTGGATGATATAAAAGACATCGTCTCAACTTTAACAAATAATTTAAATGAATATCTAAGCTATAAGTAAAAGCTTTTTATGTTTAATATATATTTTTTGCGGGTATAATGAAGATGTGTCCAACACAAATATATTAATTAGATAGAGAGGGGTATGTTTTATGAAATATGTATGTATACCATGTGGATACGTTTATGATCCTGAGTTAGGAGATCCAGACGGAGGAATTGCTCCAGGCACAGCCTTCGAGGATATTCCAGAGGATTGGGTTTGTCCAGTTTGTGGCGTAAGCAAGGATATGTTTGAGCCAGAAGAATAATTAATTACATATGCTGTTTTATAGAGGTGGATTTTATCCACCTCTTTTATTTGGAAAATCCTTTATATATACTGGAAAATATAATACAATATAGTAACGAATATATTTAGAAGGGAGCTTTCGCTATGACTAAACAGCTTAAGGCTGACATTGCTCTTTTAATTGTTACTATAATATGGGGTTCCTCCTTTGTGCTAACTAAAAATGCCTTGGACTATTTACCTACTTATAATTTCCTGGCCATACGTTTTCTGTTGGCTGCTTTGCTTTCAGCAGTTATCTTTCAGAAAAACATGAGGACTATCAACCGTGATACCTTAAAATATGGATGTATAATTGGGGTTATTCTTTTTCTAGGCTATGCCTTTCAAACCGTTGGTTTAAATTATACTACTGCTTCTAAGTCAGGCTTTATTACTGGTTTTTCAGTAGTCATTGTGCCTATTGCTTCAGCCTTTATTTTAAAGCAAAAACCACATAAGGAGGCAGTTATAGGGGTTTGCTTTGCTATAGTGGGCTTAGGCTTTCTAACCCTCAATAGCAGCTTAACTCTAAGCATTGGTGATTTTTATACCTTTATCGGAGCATTAATGTTTGCTATGCATATTATAACCGTCGGTAAGTACACAGTAAAGGTTGATTCCATTGCTATGGCAGTAATTCAAATTGCAATGGTTGGAATACTTAGTAGCTTTGGTACCTTTATAGCTGGTGAAGCTACTCTAATTCCTCGTGGCTTTGATGTATGGTTTTCAATATTTATATTAGCAGCCTTAGCCACCTCAGGGGCCTTTATAGTCCAAAATGCAATGCAAAAATTTACTTCACCTACACATACTGCCCTAATCTATGCAGGCGAGCCAGTATTTGCAGCATTATTTGCTTTCCTAATGCTGGGAGAAATATTGAGCCCTCAGGGGATTTTGGGAAGTATATTGATCTTATCTGGTATGTTGATTTCAGAGCTGGACTGGAAGGCCTTATTTAAAACATATAAGAAAAAGCTGCCGAGTAATTAACCTGGCAGCTTTTAGTTTATTCTGTTGCTTCATCTTCATCAATGGGGCGGATTTCTCCAATCACCTCTTGATGCTCTAGAAGTCCCTTCAAGCTATCCCATATATCCTCCATTCCTAGCCTTTTCAGGGAGGATATCGGCAGAAGCTTATCATCTGGTTCCATATTTAGCTTTTGTCGAATCATTTTGAAATGCTTTGCATACTGGGATCTATTTATTTTATCAAGCTTTGTTGCGATAACTATTTTGCCAAAGCCAAAGTGCTTAATCCAATCGTACATCATAACATCATCAGCACTTGGTTCATGTCGAACATCTACCAGCAGCACCACTTCTTTTAAATTTTGTCTTGAGGTCAAATAGGTCTCTATTATTTTACCCCATGCTGCTCTATCATCCTTAGATACCTTTGCATAGCCATAGCCTGGAAGATCCACAAGATAAAACTCCTTGTTTATAAGGTAAAAGTTTATAGTGCGGGTTTTACCGGGACTTTGACTGACCCTGGCTAAGCTTTTTCTATTTAGCAGAGTATTAATTGTTGATGATTTACCAACATTGGATCTACCCACTAAGGCAAATTCCGGTAGATTATCATGTGGATACTGCTTCGGCGATACAGCGCTGATTACAATTTCAGCAGATTTAATCTTCATTTACGTCTCCCCTTTTTAGTGCATGCTCTAAAACCTCATCCATATGGGATACAAAAACGAATTCCATTTTCTTTTTAACGTTCTCTGGAATGTCCTCCATATCCTTTTGATTTTCAATAGGCAATAGCACCTTTTTAATTCCAGCTCTTCTTGCTGCCAGAACCTTTTCCTTAATACCTCCCACCGGCAGCACTCTACCTCTTAAAGTAATTTCTCCGGTCATAGCTATATCTTTATATATTGGAACCTTAGTTAAAGCAGATATTACAGCTGTTGCCATTGCTATACCTGCCGATGGGCCATCCTTTGGAATAGCTCCCTCAGGTATATGTAAATGTATATCCATATTATTATGGAATTCAGGATCTATTTTAAGCTCCTCTGCTCTAGAACGAATATAGCTTATGCCTGCCTTTGCCGACTCCTTCATAACGTCCCCCAGCTGTCCTGTCAACACCAGCTTTCCATTGCCCTTCATTGGAGTTACTTCTATAGACAGGGTATCTCCACCTACTGGAGTCCAGGCTAAGCCTCTTACAATACCTATCTCGTCCTTTAGGTTTGCCATTTCATAGCGATATATAGGCTTTCCTAAGAATTTGTCTAAATTATTTGGGGTGATTCTTATTACCTTAGCCTTTTCTTCAATTATTTTCTTGGTGGCCTTTCTGCAAAGGTTAGCGATTTGTCTTTCCAGATTTCTAACCCCTGACTCCCTTGTATAATGGTTTATTACATCCCTAAGGGTTTTTTCTGAAACCTGAAGATTTTCTTCCTTCAAGCCATGCTCCTTAATTTGCTTTGGTAATAAATATTTGATAGCTATATTAAGCTTTTCTTCCTCAGTGTAGCCGGCTATTCGTATTACTTCCATTCTATCTAATAAGGGTCGTGGTATTGTATCTAGTGAATTTGCAGTAGTTACAAACATAACCTTTGATAGATTAAAGGGAATTTCTAAGTAATGATCCGTAAAATCATTGTTTTGCTCTGGATCCAGCACCTCTAATAAAGCTGCTGCTGGATCTCCTCTAAAATCACTGGCTAATTTATCTATTTCATCTAAAAGGAAAATAGGATTTTTTGAGCCAACCTGTCTCATGGCAGATATAATTCTTCCTGGAATAGCACCAACATAGGTTCTTCTATGTCCTCTGATTTCAGCCTCATCTCTAACTCCACCCAAGGACATTCTTACAAATTTTCTATTTAAAGCTCTTGAAATAGACTTTGCAATTGAGGTTTTACCAACTCCAGGAGGACCAACAAGGCATAAAATAGGTCCCTTCATAGATTTTGCCAGCTGTCTGATAGCTAAATACTCCAATATTCTTTCCTTAACCTTTTCTAACCCATAGTGATCCTCATCAAGTATCTCAGAGGAAAGCTTTAGGTCTAGCCTGTCCTTTGTTTCCTTGTTCCACGGTAGGTTAAGTATCCAATCTATATAGTTTCTTATAACTCCTGTTTCAGCAGAGGCCGGTGAAAGCTTTAAGAGTCTCTCAATTTCTCTTTCTACCTTTTCATTGATTTCCTTAGGTAGCTTAAGCTTTTTCAGCTGCTGTCTAAATACATCCACCTCTTCAACTATACCCTCGTCTTCGCCAAGCTCCTTTTGTATAGCCTTTAATTGTTCTCTCAGATAATATTCCTTTTGTACCTTGTTTATTTGCTTTTTAACTCTTGTATTAATCTTTTTTTCGATTTCAAGTATTTCAATCTCCTGTAACAGGATTTTATATAAGGTTTCCAGTCTGTCATGGGGCTCAAAGGCTTCAAGTATTTCTTGCTTCTGTACTGGCTTTAAAACGAGATTTGCAGCAATTGTATCAGCCATTCTTCCCGGCATCTCTATTTCAGAAATACTTACCAGTACCTCTGGTGATATTTTATTGCTAATTTCTATATATTGCTCAAAGGCCTCCATAACACTTCTAATTAGGGCCTCAGAATCCTTATCATTTACTATCTCTGCACCATAGTGCTCCTCCTCTACCTCAACCATGAAGTAGGGCTCTTCCTTAACTATGCTTTTAATTCGAGCACGATTTATTCCCTCCACTAATACACGAATTGTATCGCCAGGCAGCTTTAGCATTTGCTTTATTTTTGAAACGGTACCAACCTGATAAAAATCCTCCGGAGTAGGTAGATTGATTTCAGCTTCCTTCTGTGATGCTAAAAATATAAGCTGATCATTAACCATTGCCTCCTCTAATGCACTTATTGACCTTTCTCTGCCTACATCAAAATGCAGTACCATGTAGGGGAAAACCGTGAGGCCTCGAAGAGGTATTAAGGGTAGTAGTCTAGTGTTGGTCCTATGATCATCTGCTTCTATTTTGTTCTTTAAATCCTCCATATTATCACTCCTTTATCCTATAAATCGCTAATTAACTCTTATGTAGTCTTATAAAACAATGTATAATTGCTATAAATCCTCTAAAATATGGTAGATGAATATAATTATATATATTACACTACCTTTTTTCAATATTTTACCCTAATTTATTATAATATATCAAACTTATTATAGCTATAGAGGGGGGGGGTTTTGTGTTTTTAATGGAAATATTAAAGGAAATGTAGCCATAACGACTACATTTCCCCTTATTTTTGTATTTGATTACCTAAAGCAGCTACATAAGGTATAGAATCCGTTGGAGCATTTAACTGAGTCTTTTCTTGGTATATGGCATGCTTAATAACATCCACAATATCTTCCACTGCTATTACCTCTATGGCATTATCATAAAATCTCTCCTGAAAATTATCCTTTGGAATTATTACCTTTGTACAGCCTGCCAGCTTTGCCGCCGCTATCTTTGCTGTCACTCCCCCTATAGGCTTGACCCTTCCTCTTATAGATACCTCACCTGTCATCGCTACCTTATGGTCTATCGGAACACCGGTTATAGCTGAGTAAATAGCAGTGACCATCGTTATTCCGGCTGAGGGTCCATCTATCGGAATACCTCCTGGAAAGTTTAGATGTATATCATAATCCCTCGTGTCTATATTGAAATACCTTCTTATAACGGTTAAAACATTGTCTACTGAATCTGATGCTGTACTTTTTCTTTTTAATGTTCTTCCCGGGGTATTTGTTTCCTCTATATCCACAATCCCTGTTGTTATTATTCGCCCCTTACCCTTGTCGGGAGCCTTCATTGCAGTAGCTTCTATTTCTATAACCATGCCTATATTGGGGCCATATACACCTAAACCATTAACATATCCAACGCTGGGTGTGCTCTCAATTTTTTTGTCAGGTCTTGGATTATAATGGCCGCTTTGTATTACCCATTGAATATCGGCTAAGGTAATTTTCTTTCTATCCTGTGTTAAAGCCAGTCCACCTGAAATTTGAATTATATTTACTGCCTCTCTACCATTAGTAGCGTATTTCTTTATCTCATTAATTGCTTCTTCCTCAATTTCTATTTTGCTCTTTATACAAGCGTTTTTTGCTATAAGGCCTATCTCTTCAGGGAAAAGTGGCCTGAAGTATACCTCTACACATCGGGACCTTAAAGCAGCAGGTATATCTGTGGAATTCTTAGTAGTAGCACCTACTAATCTAAAATCTGCTGGTAGGCCATTTTTAAAGATATCGTGAATATGCCCAGGGATATTTGAATCCTCTGCATGATAGTATGCACTTTCTAAATAAACTCTTCTGTCCTCTAATACCTTAAGTAGCTTGTTCATTTGAATAGGATGTAGCTCTCCTATTTCATCTAGAAATAGCATTCCCCCATGGGCTTTAGTTACTGCTCCCGGCTTCGGCTGAGGAATACCAGCCTGCCCAAGGGGACCCGCACCCTGATATATCGGATCATGGACAGAACCCATAAGGGGGTCTGCTATACCTCTATCATCGAAACGCAAGGTGGTTGCATCCATTTCAATAAAACAAGAATTCTGATTAAAGGGGGATAAGGGGCTTTTTTTAGCCTCCTCCAGCACAACCCTTGCAGCTGCAGTTTTACCCACACCAGGAGGACCATAAATTAGCACATGCTGTGGATTAGGGCTACATAGAGCTGCCTTTAGGGCCATCAATCCATCCTCCTGACCTACAATGTCACTGAAGGATGAAGGTCTTGTGTATTCTGAAAGAGGGGTAGTTAAGGATCTCTCCCTCATCTTTCTTATCTTTTCCATTTCCTTTTTTGATTCCTTTTCTATAGCCATCTTGCTTCCCTGCTGACTCTTAAGTAGACTCAAAAAATATAGTCCAATTACTATAGCAAAGAAAAACTGGACTAAAAACAGTATGCTTGGCAAAATCTTACCTCCCTTCATATCAATTTGTAATAGTATTATGTGCCTTCCATTTCATTTTATCCTCTAGAAAAAAACCTTCCAATTTAAACAACTATTAGGAAAGAAGCATTATTTTACATCTCCTTATGGTATAATATAGGGTAGCTATTAACATATATTTTCTATCAAGCTTTAGCTTTAAAAATGAACTAATTTTGAATTGTTTTTGCTTATGCCTTGATAAATAGTATATGATAATAGCAATTCTAAAAAGCAACTTTAAGGGGGTCTATTTTCTTGTTGAAAAAGTATTTTAAGCTTTTCTGGATTTTCTTTAGAGTAGGAGCCTTCACCTTCGGTGGTGGTTATGCAATGGTACCTATTATCCAAAAGGAAATAGTAGAAAAGGAAAACCTAATAGAAACGAAGGAGTTCTTAGATATTATTGCGGTATCTCAGAGTCTTCCAGGGCCTATTGCGGTAAATGCCACAATATTTACAGGCTTTAAGCTATATGGAATCCTGGGGGCTATATTTGGCTTAATTGGAACAGTATTGCCTTCACTGCTGGTAATAATAGTATTGGCTATTTTTTATAACCAGATTAAAGATATTAAAGCAATTCAATTGTTTTTCCAAGGGGTTAGACCTGCCATTGTAGCTCTTATATTTATGTCTGCAATCAAGCTGGGTAAGGCTATTGATAAATCAAGCTTTAATTACTTAATGATGGGTCTTGCCTTTATAGCAATTATTGCTATTAAAATTCATCCAATATTGGTAGTGCTTGCCTGTGCCACCTGTGGATTACTTTATTCTAGAAGGGAGAGGGAAAAAGATGGCGGCGTATCTTAAATTATTCCTATCCTTTCTTAAAATCGGTGCCTTTAGCTTTGGTGGCGGTTATGCTATGCTACCACTTATTGAGCAGGAAATTGTTTATATAAACCAATGGTTAACCCCCAGTGAGTTCATAGATATTATTGCAATATCACAAATGTCTCCGGGCCCCATTGCCGTTAACGCAGCTACCTTTGTAGGCTATAAGTATCTAGGAGTATTGGGTTCTATAGTTGCAACCTTTGGTGTTGTATGCTGCTCCTTCTTCCTTGTGACCATACTTGCCAAGGTTATTATCAAGCATTATAAGTCCTTTGTTGTTTCAGGTATATTTTCAGGTATTAGACCGGGGGTTATAGGCTTGATAGCAGCAGCCTGTGTCTCACTTTTTAAGTCCTCTATAGTCGATATAAAGGGCTTTATAATAGGGGTTATAGTATTGTTTATGCTGCAAAGAACAAAGCTTCATCCAATAGCCATAATTTTCATTTCAGGAGCCTTAGGAATAGCTATGTATTCTATTTAATGCTTCGGGAAGGAAAGGAACCCATGCCTTCCTTAGGACGCTTCGCTGTATCCTCCTTATTTTAATAAGGGGAATACCCCCTTAACAACCCCATGTTAGGTAAATTTAAAAGCATAAATTTCCTTAACATCAAAAAAAGCGTCAGAGCTGAGCTAGCTCTGACGCATTATTTTTATGAAGCTGTTGTCTCTTCTGACTTTTTCTTTTGATTGCCTTTGTTCTTTTTTAGGATTATAGTAGGCTCTGCACCATTAAGAACAACATCATTTGTTATAATGACCTTCTCAATGTTATCTCTTGATGGAATCTCATACATTACCTCCATCATTAGACCCTCAATAATTCCTCGAAGACCTCTGGCACCAGTTTTACGCTCAATTGCTCTTTTAGCAATAAGCTGTAGAACTCCCTGTTCAAATTCCAGCATAACTCCATCAATTTCAAATAGCTTATTATACTGCTTAACTAGAGCATTTTTAGGCTCAGTAAGTATTTGAATCAATGCAGCCTCATCTAATTGATCAAGGGTTACCACAACTGGTAATCTACCAACAAATTCAGGTATTAATCCGAATTTCAATAGATCCTCAGGTTGTATTTGCTTTAATAAAGCACCTAAATCCTTTACTTCCTTGCTCTTTATATCAGCGCCAAAGCCCATTGAGGTTTTTCCTGTACGCTTTTGTATAATCTTTTCAACACCATCAAAGGCTCCACCACAAATAAATAAAATGTTAGTAGTATCTATTTGAATGAATTCTTGGTGAGGATGCTTACGTCCTCCCTGTGGAGGTACACTAGCAACGGTGCCTTCTAGTATCTTTAGTAAAGCCTGTTGAACACCTTCGCCGCTTACATCTCTTGTAATGGATGGATTTTCAGATTTTCTAGCAATCTTATCAACCTCATCAATATAAATGATACCCTTTTCAGCCTTCTCTATATCATAATCAGCAGCTTGAATAAGCTTTAGTAAGATATTTTCAACATCTTCACCAACATAACCTGCTTCGGTTAGTGATGTTGCATCAGCTATAGCAAAAGGAACATTTAGTATTTTAGCAAGAGTTTGAGCTAAAAGTGTTTTACCAGAACCGGTTGGTCCTAACATAACGATATTACTTTTCTGAAGCTCTACATCTTCACTTTTTATATCCATGTTAATTCTCTTGTAGTGATTATATACCGCTACAGCTAAGGCTTTTTTCGCCATATCCTGACCAATAACATATTGATCTAATATGTCTTTGATTTCCTTAGGCTTTGGCAGGTTCATTAAATCAATATCGATATTTTCTTCAAATTCTTCTTGTATAATCTCTTGGCAGAGCTCAATACACTCATCACAGATATATACATTAGGACCCGCAATCAATCGCCTTACCTGATCTTGCGATTTCCCGCAAAACGAGCACTTCAATTGCTTCTTATCCTCAAATCTTGACATTTTTACACCTCACTCAAACAGTTATTTCCTAAAGGTTATTACTTCGTCGATAATACCATACTCCTTCGCTTCATTAGCTTCCATAAAGAAATCTCGGTCAGTATCGCGTTTTACTCGGTCTAGTGGTTGACCTGTACGTTCACTTAATATTTGATTAATAGTGTCCCTCATTTTTAAAATTCTTTCAGCGTGGATTCTGATATCCTCTGCCTGACCTCTTGTTCCGCCTAAGGGCTGATGAATCATGATTTCAGCATTCGGCAAAGCAAAACGCTTACCTTTTTTACCAGCTGCCAATAGGAAGGCACCCATACTTGCAGCCATGCCTATACATAGGGTTGAAACATCAGGCTTAATATAGTTCATTGTATCAAATATAGCCATCCCAGCTGTAATTGATCCCCCCGGGCTGTTGATATATATTTGAATATCTTTATCTGGATCTTCAGCCTCTAAGAATATTAATTGTGCTACAACAAGACTGGCTGTAACATCATTAATTTCATCGCTTATAAAAATAATTCTGTCCTTAAGCAGCCTTGAATAAATATCGTAGGACCTTTCGCCACGATTTGTTTGTTCAACAACTACAGGTACTAATGCCATGTTTATCTCCTCCCATAACCAAAAAAACAATTTAGATTTATTATTCTTTGTTTACATATGAAAATTGGTAAGTCTAATATTCTATGAATAACAAAAGCATTTTATGCCTTTTGTTTTCCAATTTAGACATCAAGAAAGTCTCAGCATAGGGATCCTCTCAATTCAATTTCTGAAATTAACTAAATTTCCTAATTGTATTAAGATATTTTGGCATTTTCAACTAGTAAATCAATGGTCCTTCTAGTTATTATATTATCCTTGATGTAGTTTAGCTCCTGCTCTCTAATATTAGACTTAAATTTTTCTACCTCTTGTCTATATTGAGCAGCCATTTTTTCAATTTCTTGATTTACTTCCTCGTCAGTAGCTTCGACAGCTTCGATTACACTTATCTTATCTAATACAACCTGAGTTTTAACCCTCATAGTAGCATCTGCCCTCATTTGTTCTCTTAAATCTGCTTCTTTAGCACCTGACATTTGATAATAATACTCTAAATTCAGACCCTGATATTTTAATTGATAGTCAAAATCTCTTAACATGTGATCTATTTGCTTTTCAACTACTGCATTTGGTAATTGAAGCTCTACAGAGGCTACCACTTTTTCAACTACAGCATTACGTAAGTCTTGAGTAGCTTTGCTTTTAGCACTTTCTTCTAGCTTTTTCTTAATGTCAGCCTTTAATTCATCTAAGGAGTCAAACTCTGAAACATCCTTTGCAAACTCGTCATCAAGATTTGGCAATTCCTTTTCCTTTATTTCATGAAGCTTAACCTCAAAAACTGCAGCTTTTCCTGCAAGATCCTCAGCATGGTACGCCTCAGGGAAGGTTACATTTACATTAACCTCATCACCTATGTTAGTACCAATTAACTGCTCTTCAAATCCAGGAATGAATTGACCTGAGCCTATTTCTAAAGATTGTCTTTCAGCACTTCCGCCCTCAAAGTAAAATCCGTCAACAGAGCCTTTATAGTCGATAATAACCATATCCTTATCCTTAACAGGTCTGTCTTCTACAGAAATCATTCTTGCGTTTCTTTGCTGCATGTTTTCTAATTCTTTTTGGATATCCTCTTCTTGTACATTATACTCTATTTTGTCTACTTCTATACCTTTATAGTTTTCAACTGTGAACTCCGGCATTACTTCTACAACAGCTTTAAATACAACCTCTTTGCCTTTTTCCATTTGCTCGATATCGATTTCAGGTCTGTCTACCGGGTTAATTTTAAAGGTATCTAAAGCCTCTTCGTAGGCAGGTCCAAAGCAAAAATTTATAGCCTCTTCATAGAATACACCTTCTCCATATTTTGTCTCAATTACCTTTCTTGGTGCTTTACCTTTTCTAAAGCCAGGAATATTAAACTTCCCTTTAATTTTATTGTAGGCTTTGTTAACAGCATCTTCAAATTCCTCGGCACCTACTATAATTTTTAAGGTAATCTTATTATCTTCTTGTTTAATCAATTCTGAACTCATTTATGATCCTCCTCATATATAATTTTACCATTTAATAATAACAACTAACAAAAAATTAAAATTATTTATTTTTTAAATGCTATGTATGTAATCATATTTTATCTACCATTTATGTCATTTTTTTTGAAGAAAGGCCTATATATAATGATTTACATTCATAAAATTTTTAAACATATTAACATAGTAAATTTAAGCCTTGTATCATTTGTACAACCTTGTGCAATATATAACTTTTTATTAATTTGTATATCACTATATCTGCATTAGAAAAAAACATCCATATGATGATTGGATGTCTTTTAACATAGATATTTACTTATCATAATAATACTATCTAATTTATTCTATATTGTCAATATAATGGTTTTTAATAATTTTTTCTTATACCTAATATATATCACCAGTATTTTTTAGAGCCTTTTTTAATAATAAGGGACCTACAACCTCGAAAAAAATTACACCGCTCAAAACTATACCTGTAATCAAGCCATTTGAATGTGGTAGCTTTTGCTCTGCAATAATACTCAAACCAATAGCTACACCTGCCTGGGGAGTTAAAGCCATACCAATGTTCCTTCTTACCTTCACCTCTAAGCTTGTAAAGCCTGATGAAATATAGCTTCCACCAATTTTACCCAATAGACGTCCAATTATATATCCTGCTCCTACCATACCGACAGTTGCTAGAATGGACACATCCAATTTTGCTCCTGCAAGAGTAAGAAACATTACGAAAATAGGTAGTTCTACACGTTCTAGCGTTGAAGATAAAACCATTTTTCTATTTATTAGATTTGTGAGGACCGCTCCTGTAGTCATATTAATCAAAAGAGCTGAAAGGTTAAACTCATTTGCAATTCCTGTGTTTAATAAAATCACCCCTAATAGAAATACTAATAATTTACTGTTGTTGGGCTTCTTTTTAAATACAAAGGCTACTATAGCTCCAATTAGTGACCCCACAATAATTGCAAAGCTAATTTCCTTGACTAGCATTAATATGAGCTGGATGCCCTTCATATCAGTGTTGCTCAACCCCACTAATACAGCTGATGCCACACCGAATAACAGTATGCAATTTAAATTTTCAATTGCTACCAAAGCTAATAGGGTTCTTGTCAGAGAGCCCTTAGCTTGGTACTCTTTAATAATAGATAGAACTCCTGAGGGAGACACTGTCATTGCTAAAACACCTAATATAATCGCAAATTCTATTGGAACACCGAAGAAATAAGTTAATAAAGCTACAGAACCGGCTGTTATAATACCATCCACAAAGGCTATAAGAAATAGCGTCTTTCCAAACCTCTTAAATACGGCTCTGTGCAGCTCTGCTCCAATTGAAATTGCCAGTATACCTAAAGCAATCTGATTTATAAACTGAAAAGCCTTAATCATATCCTTGGTAATAACATTGGCAAAGGAGGGACCTAATAGCATTCCGAAAATGATATATCCTGTTACTGATGGAAGTTTGAGCTTAGATGCAAGCTTTCCACCTAATAACCCAACTAACATGATTATTGCAATATATAGGGAATGATTCATCTACAATCACCACACTTGTTGATAGATAGGCCCTTAATAATATTTACTGGCAAGCTAAATAAGAAGGCACTATCTGGTTCAGATAAATCTCCAACACATTTCTCCACAACAGAAATTGCCTTATCACGTTCCTCACAGTAATTCACAACAGTAAATATTGTTTTACTATGATTCTTGTCAGTAGCCTCCATTTCAGCAAATTGAGAAAAAAAAGGAATGTAGTCTGCCATTAAATGACCCATCCCTGCACTGTCAATGACAGTAGCTCCTTTAATTCCTACCTCCATAAAGCCATCCAGGATGTCTCTCAGAGATTCTGTCCTGTTTAGTACAATAACCAATAGCTCCATTGAAAAACCCCCTTAAAAGTTGTACTTCTAACTTATAGCTAGAAGCCAATTATTTGAGCATATAATTATTATACTATACATGTATAGAATTTTCAAAATATGAATATCGTTATTCATTATTCCCTATTCATTATTCCCTTAGGTGGTTTCCCTCTCAACCAAGCTAAAATCAAGAACTATTTTATTCTTTTCTGGTCCATCTTCATTTAAAATCTTAGTCAATACCCTCATACCAATTGCACCCATCTCATACATTGGCTGCGCAATGGTTGTTAGTGCTGGGTATATTTTAGCAGCCATATCAATATTATTAAATCCAGCAACTGCTAATTCTTCAGGAATTTTAATTCCGTTTTCCATTGCTACCCTTATTGCTCCTAATGCCAATTCATCACTGGCAGCGAAAATTGCCGTAGGCCTATCTTCAAGATTTAAAAGCTGTTGAGCACTTACATAGCCTGTTTTATAGCGATGTCCACCCTCCACTATATAATCCTCTCGTATAGGAAGGTTTCCTTCCTCTAGTGCCTTTTTATAGCCAGCCAAGCGGGCAGCCCCTACTATCGGGTCCACCAGCTTACCTGTAATTAAGGCAATTTTTTCATGACCCTTTTTTATTAAATAATTTACAATCGCTTTACTTGCTGCTACATGGTCTATTGTTACAGATGGTAGCTCATTGTAATCCGCCCCAATTAGAACCGTTGGTATATCATAGAAATTTATTTTCTGTGCTAGCTCTTCAGAAACTACATTTCCCATAAATATAATTCCATCCACCTGTTTCTCTGCCATAACCTCGAAATACTGGATAACCTTATCCTCTTCCATATCTGTATTACATAAAAAAATGTTATAGTTGTACATATTCGCTATATCCTCTATTCCCCGGACAACCTCTGGATAAAAGTTATAGGAAATATCCGGAATTAAAATGCCTATAGTCTTAGTATTCTTAACCTTTAGGCTTCTGGCAATTGCATTAGGCTTATAGCCTAATTCTTCAATTGCCTTCATTACCTTCTCATGGGTTTCAGGTCTCACAACCTTGCTATCATTAATTACTCTAGATACAGTCGAAATAGACACCCCTGCTCGTTTTGCCACGTCTTTTATATTAAATTTCAAGTCCCTCATCCCCCAAACTTTCTTCTTATTTAACTTATAATTCTACTAAATTTAGAAAATTTAGTCAACATATTTTGTATACAATCTACAAAAATTTAACCAAATTTTATATCAAATTACTATTCTTTATAGGAATTTAAGAACAAAACCTTTTCCAATGGCAGCCTTTCAGGCCTCTGAGCTTCTGATAATGCCTGCTTTTCAGTTAAAAGCTCCCCTATAGTCTTAGAGGCCTTGCCGATTGCTGCCAATGTAATTATAGTCATAGCTTCTGGAATATTAAGGGCTTCCTTAATCCCGTCTTCTTTATATCCAGCTATAGGATGAAACACTAACCCCATATCAGTTGCCATCAGCATCATATAGGCGGTGGCCATCCCCGTGTCAAACAAGTAATATTCCCTGCCCTTTACAACACAGTCAAGATCCTTTTGAGTAAATATGGCTACTACCCCCGACGCAGCCTGCAGCCATTCATTTCCCCTGGAAAGACCACCAAATACTGCCTTAAGCTTCTCCTCCTCAGTAACAAACACAAATCTCCATGGCTGATTATTAAAGCAGGAGGGTGCAAGGGTTGCAGCCTCAGCCATTTGCTTAATCATATCCTCTGTAATGTCTACTTTTTCCAACGAACGTAGGGCTCTTCTTTTTTCTATTACCTCTTTAAGCTCCATAAAATTTCCCCCTTATTATTAATAATTTATTTCTATTTTCATTATTAGCCTTTGTCATCGGTAACTTTGTATACTTTGTATACTAGAATAAAGATTCTCCTGTGTTGGCGCCTTACCCCCACCTATCTCCGGGAGAATAATAGGGGGTGGGGAGTAATACACATATCATCTTTCTCTTTTCCAAATATAGGTTTCCATTTAACAGTATAAATATTCCAATTAATATAAATATTTACGTTTGTAAAATGCATACCCAATAACTAGAGGTTGAATTATCAAAATTGTACAAAATAAAAGCTAATTTTTATATTATAATTATTGTCAATTGACAAGGAATAATAATTTTTTTGTCGAAATATATATAATAATGTCAAAATTTCAAAAATATACTATAAGGAGAATATTAATGAATAAAGATATAGATAAACTCACCATTGATATTTGGAAGGATGTTACGAATGTATTTGAAGAGCTTGAAAAAATCAAAATGTCTCTTATAAATATCAAAATTAGCGTTGCAAGAATTGACTCTACTGAGCGAGGAGCATTATCAACAGTTGCAGATTACCTTGAAAATTCTATTAAGGATATTCAGCTTAATACCTTTAAAATAAAAGAAAATACTAAAGCAATAGCACGATTTAACAAGGAAAAGATTTAACAAGGAAAATGAGTACTAAACTAAAAATAATAGAAAGTCTATAATCCTATGTTAAACACTTAAATTCTTTCTGACTGTCTTTTGGGAGGTATTTTTTTCTAACGATGCAATTATCAAGGTCATTAAAGTACTTATAAAGCATAGCAAAGCATAAGGCCAATAATTTACTGCAGATATACCAGAAATCATTCCAATAATTAGAGCATTTACGTTCCACGGGAACAAAGGGGCTATAATTGTACCGGTATCAGATATAGTCCTGGCTAGAACAGTACCCTCCACCTTAAGCTCCTTGTATTTAGCCTGAAAAACTCTGGCAGGAAGTATAATGCCTACCGTTTGGTCACAGGTAACAATAGTGAGAATGCTGCTTATCAGCCCTGTTTTTAAAATCAGTTCACCTTTAGTTTCTATATAAAGGGCTCCTTCTTCTTTAATATTGCTCTTCTAAGTATATTCACCAGCATTACATTACCTCCTTCTAGGTTAATATTAGTGTAATTTTACACTATTTTTTTTGTAAATATATCAACCTAAATATTTTCCATAACAAAAAATACACCCCACTTGATTCTGCAAGGGGGTGGGCAAACATAACCTACATTTAACATGGATTTCATTCCTTCTTATCATTTACCTTTTAAAATGTATTTAAAGGGATGCTACAAAATCATATAAAGGAAGTGATGAATTTGTTGATGCAAACTCATAGCCTAATCAGTCAAGCTGTAGCCTCGGTTATTCAGGAGAAATTCAATATTCCCTTAAATAAGGAAGCATTTCGATACGGTTCAATAAAGCCGGACTTTTATCTAGGTTTAATGCTAATCCCCCATTATAAAGAGTACTCCTCTAAAATTATATACAAAAGAATACTGGACCTGCAGAGTAAAAGGCTTCCAACAACGCCTAAGGCCTTAAAGCAATACTCTCTGGAGCTGGGGATTATAAATCATTTTATGGCGGATTATTTTTGCGGGGCTCATAATGAAGCTAAGAAAAGTAACCTCCCCAATCACTTAATATATGAGCTGGAGCTAGCAAAAAGCTTTTCAAATTCCAATATAAAAGAAATAGCCTCATCTATAATTAACAGCAAGAAAACACAGCTTGAGATTAAAGCAGGGCTTTTGGATTATATAAATAAGAAGCACATAGAGTACTTAAATAGACCTGCTGATATGCTGAAGGACATTGTATATAGCCTTGAGATATGCGTAAATGTTTCCTCACAAATATTAATACATAGCATGTCAAATGTATCTGAACAAATTGCTTAAAAAAGTATAATATCTAAATTTGATATATGTAAACATTTTCTCCCTATACCTTATACCTTTTGACAGTCCTTTTGACTGTCGCTTTTTTTATCCAGCAGATTTTTCTTAATACCCCTTAAATACTAATAGTTTCTATTGTTGAATAAGCAGAGGTTTACTTATGTGTTCTAATATTTAAGGCTGCCTCCTCTAGATTTTACTAGTGGAGACAGCCTTTTTTAGTGCTTCTTTATGCTTCTTTAACGCTTTTTCGTTCCTTTTATGCTAAATTTTACAGCTTCTCAATTTTGATGCCTGTATCATGATCATTGATGTTCTGTACCTCTAG
>Ga0208243_1000589_pt1 | contig 18450 bp, 16 predicted proteins | sample Subbio2Aug_QV12A_FD_184826 | JGI IMG/M metagenome (GOLD analysis project Ga0208243, IMG submission 184826) | Serpentinite rock and fluid subsurface biosphere microbial communities from McLaughlin Reserve, California, USA - CR12Aug_QV12A (SPAdes) | ecosystem: Environmental > Terrestrial > Deep...
GCGCCACGCCCCGCGCCTGGGCCTCCACTACCGCCCAGACCGCCAGCGCCACGGAGCCCTTCATGTCGCAGGTCCCGCGCCCGTAAAGCCTCCCGTCGCGTTCGACCACCGTCCAGGGGTCCGAGGTCCAGGCCTGCCCGTCCACCGGCACCACGTCCGAATGCCCTGACAGCACCACCGCGCCTTCCTCCCAGGGACCCGCATGGGCGATCAGCGCCGCCTTCTGCCGGTCCTCGTTCCAGTGCCGGAAGCATTTCACCCCCTGCCCGGTCAGATAGCCCTCCAGCCAGTCGACCAGTTCCAGGTTCGAGTCGCGACTCACTGTCGGGAATTTGACCAACCGATCCAGAATCTGACGCGGCGTCAGTTTGGTCATCGCTTTTTTCCTTGCCAGAGCTAGATTTGGTAGCCAGCCTGTCTGTGCGGCCTGCCGTAGTCAATATCTGGCAGAATGCTGCGCAAACCGGTCATTCTGCCGGGGGAAGGCTGTAGAATCGCACCGCAAATCAGGATTGATAGAAGGCCGAGAATCGTAAAGAGTTGACGACAAGAGACAGCCTCAGGTTGTCAGGCTGGAAAATCAGCCAATAAAAACAAGACGTAAGAAGTCGCGGGGAGAACTGAATGGCCGATGGGGCCGCGCCCGTCCTTGATGTCAGGGACCTCAAGACCGTTTTCCGCACCCGCGGTGGCGAAGTCCACGCAGTGAACGACGTCAGCTTCCACCTCAAGCCCGGCGAGCTTCTGGGCGTGGTTGGGGAAAGCGGGTCTGGCAAGTCGGTCACGATGATGTCGCTCCTGCGGCTTCTGCCCTCTCCGCCGGCCGATATCCGCAGCGGCAAGGTCCTGCTCAACGGCCGCGATCTTCTGGCCATGTCCGACGACGAACTGCGTTCGGTCCGCGGCGCCAAGGTGGGCTTCGTCTTCCAGGACCCGATGACCTCGCTGAACCCGGTCTTCACGCTGGGCAACCAGATCATGGAGCCGCTCATCAAGCATATGCGCATGTCGAAGGCGCAGGCCGAGGCGCGGGCGGTCGAGCTTCTGGAGCTTGTGGGCATCCCGGGCGCGAAGCAGCGCCTTCACCAGTATCCGCACCAGTTTTCCGGGGGCATGCGCCAGCGGGTGATGATCGCCATCGCGCTGGCCTGTGACCCCGATGTCCTCATCGCCGACGAACCGACCACGGCGCTCGATGTGACCATCCAGGCGCAGATCCTGGAACTGGTGAAGGAACTTCGCCGCAAGCTTGGCATGGCGATCATCTGGATCACGCATGACCTGGGCGTCATCGCCGGAATCGCCGACCGTGTCATGGTCATGTATGGCGGTCAGGTCGTCGAACATGCGCCCGTCCGAGAGCTTTTCGCCAACCCGCAGCACCCCTACACCCGCGCGCTCCTGCAGACGATCCCGCGGATCACCGGGCCCCGCACGGCCCGCCTCAAGGTGATCGAGGGCCAGCCCCCGATCCTGACCGCGCCGCTGACCGCCTGCCCCTTCCGCGCCCGCTGCGAACACCGCTTCGAAACCTGCAACGCCATGAACCCGCCGCGCCGCGCCATTGATGGCCAGTCCATCGGCCAGGGCCATGACGTCGCCTGCCACTGGAGCGCCCCTGCGCTGCAGGAGGCCGCCCATGCTTGACGCGCAGCCCATGCCGCTGGTGCAGGTCCGCGACCTGAAGATGCATTTCCCGATCTATACCGGGCTCTTCCGCAAGCACACCGGCGACGTGAAGGCGGTGGATGGCGTGTCCTTCCACATCGATGCGGGCCAGACCCTCGGCCTCGTCGGCGAATCCGGCTGCGGCAAGTCCACGGTGGGCCGCGCCATGTTGCGGCTTTACGAACCGACCGCCGGCAGCGTGATGATCGACGGCGACGACGTGGTGAAGCTTGCGCCCGAGGCTTTGCGCCGCAAGCGCCCGACCATGCAGATGGTATTCCAGGACCCGCAGGCGAGCCTCAATCCCCGGATGACGCTGGCCGAGATCGTCAGCGAACCCTTGGACGAACACACCAACTGGACCCGCGACCAGAAGCTGGAACGGGTCTACGAACTCATGGATCAGGTCGGCCTCAACCGCCGCTTCGTGAACCGTTTCCCGCATGAGTTTTCCGGCGGCCAGCGCCAGCGCATCGGGATCGCGCGCGCGCTGGCCCTGAAACCCCGCTTCATCGTGTGCGACGAACCCATCGCGGCCCTGGACGTCTCGATCCAGGCGCAGGTTGTCAACCTTCTGGAAGACCTGCAGGAAAAGCTGGGTCTCACCTACCTCTTCATCAGCCACGACCTGTCGATGGTCCGCCACCTCGCGCAGCGCGTGGCCGTCATGTACCTGGGCCGCATCGCCGAGCTGTCCCCGTCCAAGGATCTCTACGCCCGCCCCCTGCATCCCTATGCAGAGGCGCTTCTCTCTGCCGTCAACGAGCCCGACCCCGAGCTTGCGGCGCGGCGGAACCGCATCATCCTCAAGGGCGACGTGCCCTCCCCCGCCAATCCGCCCAAGGGCTGCAACTTCTGCACCCGCTGCCCCAAGGTGATGGACATCTGCAAGACCGTGAAGCCCGACCTGATCGAGGCCGAACCCGGCCGCCTGGTCGCCTGCCATCTATACACTGCCGCCGGATCAACTGGCGCGTCCGAGGCCAACGAGCGTAACCAACAAGGAGAGACCCGATGAAAATGAGAGCCGCCCTTCTGGGCGCAGTGGCCGTTATGGGGCTGGCCCCCGCGGCCTTTGCCGAACGCGGCGCGGATGGCGAGGTGAAACTCACCTTCCCGCAGGCCGTGTCGATCGTGAACCCCTACCTGTCGGGCGGGACCAAGGACATCCTGGCCGCGGCAATGGTGCTCGAGCCGCTGGCCGTCGTGGACCCGAACGGCGTGCTGGTCCCGCGTCTGGCCGTCGAGATCCCGACGATGGAGAATGGTGGCGTCTCTGCCGACATGACCTCGATCACCTGGAAACTGCAGCCGGGCCTGCTGTGGTCCGACGGCACCCCGGTGACCGCCGATGACGCGGTCTTCACCTGGCAGTACTGCACCCATCCGGAAGGCGGCTGCAGCCAGGCGACCAAGTACGAAGGCGTCGCTTCGGTCGAGGCGGTAGACCCCTCCACCATCAAGGTGACCTTCTCGGCTCCGAAGCCCAATCCCTACACCGCCTTCGTCAGCGGCCTCTCGCCGATCCTGCAGAAGGCACAGTTTGAAGCCTGCATCGGCGCTGCCGCTCCGACCTGCACGGACGCGAACAACATGCCGATCGGCACCGGCCCGTTCAAGGTCGTGGGCTTCACGGTGAATGACACCGTCAGCATGGAAGCCAACCCGAACTACCGCGATCCGGCCAAGCCCGCCTTCGCGACGGCCGTGATCAAGGGCGGCGGCGATGCCGAGGGCTCGGCCCGCGCGGTGATGGAGACCGGCGAGTTCGACTACGCCTGGAACACCCAGATCCCGCCGGACAGCCAGGCTGCAATGGCCGCTGCTGGCAAGGGCCAGTTCGTCGTGGCATTCGGCACGCTCGTCGAGCGGATCGAGATGAACATGACCGATCCGTCGCCCGAACTGCCGGAGGGCGAACGCGCCACCGTCAAGCACCCGCACCCGATCCTGTCGGACATCAAGGTGCGGACCGCGCTGTCGAAAGCCATCGACCGCTCGATCCTGGTCGAAGTCGGCTATGGCGCCGGCGGCAAGCCGACCTGCAACGTGATCCCGGGGCCGGAAGCCTGGGCTTCGGACAACACCGCCTGCCTTACCCAGGATCTGGAAGGCGCCAAGGCGCTGCTCGAGGAAGCCGGCTGGACCGACTCGGACGGCGACGGCATCCGTGACAAGGACGGCAAGAAGCTGTCGATCCTGTACCAGACCACCGTCAACCCGATCCGCCAGGACTTCCAGGCGCTGATCAAGGACTGGTGGACCGAGATCGGCGTCGAGGTCGAGCTGAAGGCCATCGACCCGGGCGTGTTCTTCGGCGGTGACCCGGGTTCGCCCGACACCTTCCAGAAGTTCTACGCCGACGTCGAGATGTACGCCAACAACTCCGACAACCCGGATCCGGAAACCTATCTGGGCCAGTACCAGTGCAAGAACGCACCGTCGCCGGAAACCCAGTGGCAGGGCGAGAACATCAACCGTTTCTGCGACCCGGCCTATGACGCTCTGCATGCCGAGCTGACCCAGACGACCGATCTGGCCAAGCGGCAGGAGATCGCCAAGAAGCTGAACGACATGGTGACGAAGGACTCCATGGTCGTGGTTCCGCTGGTCCACCGCGGCACGCTTTCCGCGCATTCCAACACCCTTGGCGGCGTGCAGATCAACGCCTGGGACATGGAGACCTGGAACGTTGCCGACTGGTTCCGCGTGAAGTGACCTGATCCCCGCGGGGCCGGCGCGTTCCGGCCCCGCGACCTCCGTCGTACCCCGTATCGCAAGGCGAGAGCCGTATGCTGACCTTCACGCTACGCAGGCTGTTGCTGGCCATTCCGACCCTTCTGGTCATCAGCCTGGTGATCTTCCTGCTGGTCGACCTGGCCCCCGGCTCGCCCATGTCCGAAATCCCGCTGACCGTGCCCCCCGAGGTACGCCAGAAGATGATCGAGGCGCTCGGGGCCGACCAGCCGGTTTTCGTGCGCTACCTTCTCTGGCTCCGTCAGTTCTTCTGGGTGGAACCCGCCTACCTGATCGACGGCTGGTTCGGCACGACCTGGTCCGAGGGGGAGCAGCGCATCCTCTCCTGGCAGTCGAGAAGCCCCGTCTTCACCATCATCGGCCAGCGGATTCCCCAGACGCTGATCGTGATCGGCACCGCCTACCTTGTCGGCATCCTGATCGCCCTGCCCATCGGCATCTATTCGGCCTACCGCCAGTATTCGCTCTTCGACCAGGGCGGCACGCTTTTCGCGATGATCGGCTTCTCGGTGCCCACCTTCTTCTCGGGGACGCTCTTCATCATCATCTTCGCCGTCTGGCTTGGCTGGTTTCCCACCAAGTACGACACCCAGCTGGTGGTGAACGACTGGAACAGCTTCCTTGAACAGATGCGCCAGATGGCGCTTCCGGTGATGACGCTCGGCCTCGCCAACGCCGCCGCGATCAGTCGCTACATGCGGTCCTCGATGCTCGACAACATGACGATGGACTATGTCCGCACCGCCCGCGCCAAGGGGATGACCGAACGCACCGTCGTCCTGAAGCACGTGCTGCGCAACTCGCTGATCCCGGTGGTGACCGTCATCGCACTCGGCATCCCCTCGATCTTCGGTGGAGCGATCATCACCGAGAACCTCTTCGGCGTGAACGGCATCGGCGCGGCGCTGATCGGGGCTATCCACGCCTCCGACCTCCCGATGGTCCAGACCCTCGCCTTCATCTTCGCCGTGCTGATCGTCCTCTTCAACCTGATCGCCGACATCCTTTACGGCCTTCTCGACCCCCGGATCCGCTATGACTGACGCGTCCTCCGCCCCGCCCAAGCCGGCAAGCGCCGCGCGCGAGATCTGGCAGCAGTTCCGCACCCACAAGGGCGCGCTCTTCGGGCTGATCGTCCTGGGCTTCCTGATCCTGTTCGTCCTGATCGGGCCGCTCTTCTGGGACCCGCCCCAGCGCCTGTCTGACACGATCCGGATGAAGAACCAGGGGCCGTCCTGGACATCTCCCTTCGGCACCGACCAGCTGGGCCGCGACATCCTCCTCCGCATGATGCTGGCGGGCCGGGTGTCGCTGGCCGTTGGCCTTGTCGCAATGGTCATCGCCATCGTCTTCGGCACCCTGATCGGCATCCTTGCGGGCTACTTCCGCAGGCTTGACGGACCGCTGATGCGGCTTACCGACATGTTCCTCGCGCTGCCGCTCATCCCGCTTCTGCTCGTCATGGTGATGCTCTTCCGCGACAAGATCGCAGGGCTCATCGGGCCCGAGCTTGGCGCGTTCATCCTGATCGTCTTCGCCATCGGCATCACCTCCTGGATGGCCACCGCCCGGATCGTCCGCGGCGAGGTGCTGACGCTGAAGGAACGGGAATACGTGCTGGCCGCCCGATCCATCGGCGCGCGGCCGAACCGGATCATCCGACGGCACATCCTGCCGAACGTGGTCTCGCCCGTGATGGTCGCCGCCACCCTGGGCGTGGCCGAGGCGATCATCACCGAATCCGTCCTCAGCTTCCTCGGCCTCGGCTTCCCGCCGGACTTCCCGACCTGGGGCCGACTCCTGTTCGACGGCCTGCAGTACATGCAGGTCTACCCCGAACGCGTGGTCTGGCCGGGCCTTGCCATCTCGCTGACGGTGTTGAGCGTCAACTACATTGGCGACGGCCTCCGCGACGCGCTCGACCCCCGCATTCGCGGCCGGTAACGCTCCCAGGGAATGCTCGTCGTCGCCTTCGGCGCTCCTCGCTCGGCGACGAGAAGCCGAAGGCGCACGAGGAGCGTCCCCTCAGTGCAGCGACTTCCGGATCCGCCGAACCATCAGCCAGACCGCCAGCACCACGACGGGCACCAGACCGGCCAGAAGTGCCCCGTGGCTGATGTGGAGCGCATGGGCCGCGGGCTCCAGGAAATAGGCCGCCAGGTTCACCGCATAGTAGCTGATCGCGACCGTCGACAGCCCCTCGACCGTGCGCTGCAGCCGCAGCTGCAAATCCGCCCGCTGGTCCATGCTTTCCAGCAGTTTCTGGTTCTGCGCCGACCGTTCGACGTCCACGCGGGTCCGCAACAACTCCGCCGCACGTTCCGCCCGCTCCGCCATCGCGCTGAGCCGGCTTTCCGAAGACTTCACTGTCCGCATCGCGGGATCGTAGCGACGCATCATGAACTCGCCGAACGTCTGACGTCCCTCGATCCGCTGTTCCCGCAGCACCTCGATCCGCTGGTTGACGATCGCCTCATAGGCCGCCGTCGCCCCGAAGCGGAACGAAAACTGCACCGCGAGGCTCTCCAGCTCGGCGGAGATCGTGAGCAGGTTGTGCAGCGCCACCTCCGGCGCGGGCTCGGCATTGTCCAGACCGGAGACGAGCGCCGACAGCTTCGGGTCCAGCGCATTCAGCCGCCCCGACAGGTCGCGCGACCGCATCAGCCCCAGCATCGACATCGCCCGGTAGGTCTCGATCTCACAAAGCCGCTGCACGATCCGCCCCACCCGACGCGGCCCCGTGCCCGGCGCCACGAAGACCGCAAAGCGCATGTGCCCCGCCGGATCGATCCGGAAGTCTCCCGCCACCACGGCAGCCCCATCCACCACGCGGCTGACGGCAAGGCTTTCGGGCACGAACCATTCGTCGACCTTGCGCATCAGCTCATCGTCCGAGGCCGGCATCGCCTCGACCCGGATCAGGACCGAGGTCAGCCGCTTTCCCGGTGCCGCAGCCAGCCAGTCCTCCGGCAGCACCTCCGCCTCTGCCGGGTCGAAGGGGCGCGACGACAGGCCCCGGGTGAAGGCCGTGTAGGTCACGAACTCCGTATGGCTTTCCCACTTCAGCTCGGCACGCCCGATCGGCCCCTGGAAATGCGTGGCTCCCGGCTGCGGGTGTGCCGAGCCATTGCGGTCGAGAAGGTCAAGGAGATGGGAAAGATCCTTGGCGCGGTCCCGGTTCTGCGCCTGCACCGGCTCCTTGATCGCAACATAGACCGCCGTCGATGGCACTTCCAGGGACGGGAAGGGCCGCGCGTGCAGCTCGTTCACGGTGGCATAGCGCAAGGGGTGGTCAGGGATCGGCATCATGGTCCTCGGACGGTCTGCGCCGAGAGGTAGGCCGCAGCCGGGCGGCTTTCCAGAAAAATACCGGAATACAAGGGTATGCTGGACAGGTGTTGCCCAATCGCCGATCCGTGGCACCCGGTCCGCCCGGCAAAGCGGCGTTCCGGGAAGCGGCAGACCGGCGCGCCGGCAAATCTTAAGAACTCCCGAACGTCCGCGATCAAGTGCTTGATAAGTCACGCCATCCAGCAATCGTCCAGCGTGGACACACGGCGCAGGCGTAGGGTGGGCGACACGCCCACCCTACCTTTCAGTCCGCGCGGACGATCCGCCGCCATGTGCGCCGCTCATGCCGGTCGATCCGGTTGCTGATCTCATGTCCCGCGTCGTCGCCCTTGTCCTCCAGAGCGTCCGCCTTGTCCTCGGCCAGGTCCCAGCGACCCTTGTCCACCGCCTCATCCCGGACATTCTCCGCCCGGTCGATCCGGTCCTCGACCGCATCCACCCGCTCGCCCTTCGCCATGGCCGGCGAGCCCAGCATGACCACCGCAGCCATCACTACGGCACGTCCCATCAGTCCCTGCATCGCGAACTCCTTTCCCTGGTTGCGATGCAGCCTCCACGGTGTCCTCAACCCGTTCCGTCGCCCCAGAATCGAAAAGGCCGCCAAAAGGCGGCCTTTCCATACCCCCTGGGACAAACGGTCAGTCGATCAGCGGCAACAGGGCGTCGAGGGACTTCTTGGCGTCGCCGTAGAACATGCGGGTGTTCTCCTTGTAGAAGAGCGGGTTCTCGATCCCCGAATACCCCGTTCCCTGCCCCCGCTTCGAGACAAACACCTGCTTCGCTTTCCAGCATTCCAGAACCGGCATGCCCGCGATCGGGCTGTTCGGGTCTTCCTGCGCGGCCGGGTTCACGATGTCGTTCGACCCGATCACGATAGCGACGTCCGTTTCCGGGAAGTCCTCGTTGATCTCGTCCATCTCCAGGACGATGTCGTAGGGTACCTTCGCCTCGGCCAGAAGCACGTTCATGTGCCCCGGCAGACGCCCCGCGACAGGGTGGATCGCGAAGCGGACGTTCTTGCCCTTGGCGCGCAGCTTGCGGGTCAGTTCGCTGACCGACTGCTGCGCCTGCGCCACCGCCATGCCGTAACCCGGAATGATGATGATCGAATCCGCATCGTTCAGCGCCGCCGCCACGCCCTCGGTGTCGATCGCGATCTGCTCGCCTACGACCTCCATCGCCGGACCCGTGGTGCCGCCGAAGCCGCCCAGGATCACGCTGATGAACGACCGGTTCATCGCCTTGCACATGATGTAGGACAGGATCGCACCCGAGGAGCCGACCAGCGCACCGACGACGATGAGAAGGTCGTTGGACAGCGAAAAGCCGATCGCCGCCGCTGCCCAGCCCGAGTAGCTGTTCAGCATGGAAACGACGACCGGCATGTCCGCGCCGCCGATCCCCATGATCAGGTGATAGCCGATGAAAAGCGCGGCCAGAGTCATGCCCACCAGCGCGAGCGTGGAGCCAGACTGCAGATACACGACCAGCAGCACGACCGAAATGATCGCCGCCGCCGCGTTCAGCGCATGGCCCCCCGGCAGCTTCTTCGCCTTGCCGTCCACCTTTCCGGCAAGCTTGCCGTAGGCGATCACCGAGCCGGTGAAGGTCACCGCCCCGATGAAGATGCCGAGGAAGGTCTCGACCCGCAGGATCGATATCTCGACCCCCGTCTTGTGCGCGACCGTTGCGGCAAAGCCGGTCAGCGTCGCACGTACGGCCTCGTCCATTCCGGCGATGCGCACCATCTCGATATGCGTGTTGAAACCGATGAAGACCGCCGCAAGGCCAACCAGCGAGTGCATCGCGGCGACAAGCTGCGGCATCTCGGTCATCTGGACGCGCTGCGCGACAATCCAGCCGATGGCCCCGCCGCCGACGATCAGCGCGACCGACAGCCACCAGAGACCGAAGCCCGGCCCGTACAGCGTGGCGGCGACAGCCAGCGCCATGCCGACGATCCCGTACCAGACCGCGCGTTTCGCGCTTTCCTGACCCGAGAGCCCGCCAAGCGAGAGGATGAAGAGAACTGCCGCAACGACGTAGGCAGCCGTGGTGAATCCGTAAGCCATTTCGCGCGCGCTCCCTTACGACTTCTGGAACATGGCGAGCATGCGCCGGGTGACCATGAAGCCACCGAAGATGTTGATCCCGGCCATGAAGACCGACAGTGCCGCAAGCAGGATGACGAGGAAGCTCCCCGATCCGATCTGCATCAGCGCACCCAGGATGATGATCGACGAAATCGCGTTCGTGACCGCCATCAGCGGCGTGTGCAAGCTGTGCGAGACGTTCCAGATCACCTGGAAGCCCACGAAGACCGCCAGCACGAAGACGATGAAGTGGCTCATGAAGCTGGCCGGAGCGTAAAGCCCCGCCAAAAGCATCAGCCCGCCCCCGATGGCCAGAAGTCCGACCTGGTTGCGCGTCTGCGCCTTGAAGGCCGCCACTTCCTGCGCCCGGCGTTCCTCGGGCGTCAGCTCCTTGGCCTTCTCCTTCGGCTTAGCCGCCGCGATGGCCGCGATCTTCGGTGGTGGCGGCGGATAGGTCACTGCCCCCAGATGCGCCGCGGTGGCACCCCGGATGACGTCATCCTCCATGTTGTGCGCGATGACCCCGTCCTTCTTCGGCGTAAGGTCGGTCAGCATGTGGCGGATATTGGTCGAGTAAAGCGTCGAGGCCTGGGTGGCCATCCGGCTGGGGAAGTCGGTGTAGCCGATGATCGTGACACCATTGTCGGTGACGATCTTCTGGTCCGGCACCGTCAGGTCGCAGTTCCCGCCGCGCTCTGCCGCGAGGTCGACGATGACCGACCCCGGCTTCATCATCTTGACCATGTCCTCGGTCCAGAGCTTCGGCGCGGGCCGGCCCGGAATCAGCGCGGTGGTGATGACGATGTCCATCTCGGGCGCCAGCTCACGGAACTTGGCCAGCTGCTTCTCGCGGAACTCCGGGGACGAGGGCGCGGCGTAACCGCCCGTCGCCGCACCGTCCTGGGTCTGCTCGAACTCCAGGAAGACGAAGTTCGCGCCCATCGATTCAATCTGCTCGGCCACTTCGGGGCGGACGTCGAAGGCATGCACGATGGCACCCAGCGAGACCGACGTCCCGATGGCCGCCAGACCTGCCACGCCCGCGCCGACGATCAGCACCTTCGCCGGGGGAACCTTGCCCGCCGCGGTCACCTGGCCGGTGAAGAAGCGGCCGAAGTTGTTACCGGCCTCGATCACCGCGCGGTAACCCGCGATGTTCGCCATGGACGACAGCGCGTCCATCTTCTGCGCGCGGGAAATCCGCGGCACCATGTCCATCGCGACAATGGTCAGGTTCTTCTTCGCTGCCGCTTCCAGAAGCTCGGCATTCTGCGCCGGCCAGAAGAACGAGATCAGCGTCTGTCCGTCCTGCAGCGACGCCAGTTCGGCCGCATCCGGCCCGCGCACCTTGACGATCACATCCGTGGCAGCGATCACCGCAGCCGCATCCGGCAGAACCTCGACCCCCGCCGCCGCATAGGCCGCGTCCGAGAACCCTGCCTTCGCGCCCGCGCCCGCCTGGATCACCGAGGAATGCCCGAGCTTGGCCATCTGCGTGGCCGAATCCGGCGTCATCGCCACCCGGTTCTCGCCCGGGAAAACCTCTGTCAAAGCGCCTATCTTCACCCTTGTCCCCCGATCTGGCTCGCGCGGTCATAAACTGACCTGACGCACATAGCATTGCGCAACATTATTTCAAACCCTACTTTTCCCGCCACCGCACAGCGTCATTTCCGACCGACCCACCGCCGCACCCGCACGGCCCAAAGGTCGAATTCCGGCCCGAAAGCCTCGGTCAGGCGGGCCTCCTCGTCGCGGATGAAACGGGTCTGGATCAGCCAGACGAAGCTTGCGACCAGGGGAAGTGCAAGGACCGCGTCCAGCCACAGGACTGCACCGGTAAGGATGATGGCATCCGCCAGGTAGATCGGATTGCGCGAGAACGCGAACAGCCCTCCCGTCACCAGCGCCGATGGATCCCGCCGCGGGATCACCGTCGTGCGCGCCAGCACCATCTGCAGGGCTGCCCCGCCCATCAGCACGAGGCCCGCCAGAACCAGCCCCTGGCCAAGCATCGGGCCCGCAGTTCCAAACACCTGAGGCGAGACAAGGGACAGCACCCAGGCCGTCGCGATGTGCAGCACCAGCCAGCTGGGCGGTATGTCGATGTCACGCAAGGTCAAAGGCACGGGCCAGGCTCCTTTTGGCCCCCTCTAGACGCTGGGCCAGCCTGCCGCAAGGGCAGCTGTCGCCCTTTGCAGTTGAAATGCCGCATATGGTCCACTCCCTCGCTGGAACAATTTCAAGCTTGAAATTTCTCGCCCCGCAGCCCATAACCGCTCAAACCCTGAAGGACCGGTTCATGCCCATCGACTTCGCCGCCACCAAGTCCCGTTTCCACCTGCCCGAGGGCATCGTCTACCTCGACGGCAACTCGCTTGGACCGATGGTCAAGACGGCTCCGCCGCGGATGCAGCAGGCGATGCAGGACGAATGGGCCGAGATGCTGATCCGCGGCTGGAACAAGGCCGGCTGGATGGCGCAGCCCGCCGTGATCGGCGACCGGATAGGCAAGCTGATCGGCGCGCCTGCGGGCAGCGTCGTCCTGGGCGACACGCTGTCGATCAAGGTCTATCAGGCGCTCGCCTCGGCGCTTGAGCTGAATCCCAAGCGCAAGGTCATCCTGTCCGACACCGGCAACTTCCCCTCCGACCTCTACATGGCCGAAGGGCTGTGCCGGACGCTCGGCGGCCAGTACCGGCTGAAGACCGTGGCGCCCGAGGAAGCGATGGCGGCCATCGACGACACCGTCGCCGTCGTGATGCTGACCGAGGTCGACTACCGCACCGGCCGGCGGCACCACATGGCCGACATCACCCGCCGCGCGCATGAGATGGGCGCGCTGACGGTCTGGGACCTTGCCCATTCCGCAGGCGCGATCCCGGTGGACCTGACGGCCGCCAAGGCCGACTTCGCCGTTGGCTGCACCTACAAGTACCTGAACTCCGGCCCCGGCGGCCCGGCCTTCATCTATGTTGCGCCAAAGCACGCTGACACTGCCCGCCCCGCCCTATCCGGCTGGCTCGGGCACGAGTCCCCCTTCGCCTTCGACCTCTCCTACCGCCCCGGCCAAGGCATCGAACGGATGCGTGTGGGCACGCCCCCCGTCCTGCAGATCGCCGCCCTCGACGCGGCGATGGACGTCTGGGACGGCATCGACCTGCGCGAGATCCATGCCCAGTCGCTGCGCCTGCAGGACCAGTTCATCAAAGGCGTCGAAACGCGCGCGCCCATGCTGCAGCTTGCCACCCCCCGCTCGCACCAGATGCGCGGGTCGCAGGTCAGCTTCCGCCACCCCGAGGGCTATGCGATCATGCAGGCGCTGATTGCCGAAGGCGTGATAGGCGATTTTCGCGCCCCGGACATCCTTCGCTTCGGCTTCACCCCTCTCTATATAGACGAGGACGACGTGGCCCGCGCCGTCAGCGTGCTGGCGAAGATCATGGACTACGGCACCTGGGACAAGCCCGAGTTCAAGGCCCGCGCCCGCGTGACCTGACCCTGAAGGAGAGTTGATGCGCCGTTTCGCCTGCCTCGCACTGGTCCTTGCCGCCTGCACCCCCGAGGCCGAGACGATTACCCTCCAGCGGGGCGTGAACACGACGCTCTGGCTTTCCTGGCCATCCGTCAGCGAAATGATGTCGGACCCGGCGATCCTGGAAAGCTACCCCGATGTCCGCCGCGACGTGACGCCCGCGATGTACGAAAGCCTTGCCGCGCAGGGCTTCGACCATATCCGCATGCCCATCGACCCTGCTCCGCTCCTTGCCTTCGGACAGGGAGAGCGGCAGGACCAGCTGATCGACGGCATCCGCATCGCCACCCAGACCGCGCTTGACGCAGGCCTCAAGGTGGTCGTCGACCTGCATCCCGTCCCGCGCGGGTCCGACGCGGGCGGGGTGGACCGCATCGTTGGCGAGGATTGGCCGGACTACGTTGCCCTCGTGGGCCGGATCGCCGCCATGATCGATGCACTGCCCGCCGACCGCGTCGCGCTTGAAATATTGAACGAACCCCCCTTCGACTGCGGTGCGGTCTATGGCGACGCCCCGCCCCGCTGGCCCGCCATGCAGGCCGAAGCCCATGCCGCCGCCCGCGCGGCAGCCCCCCGGACGACGATTGTGCTGACCGGCGCCTGCTGGGGCCAGGCCAATGCGCTGGCCAGCCTCGACCCCGCGCTCATCCCCGACGACAATGTCCTCTGGACCTTCCACAGCTACGAACCCTTCCTCTTCACCCACCAGGGCGCGGGCTGGTCGGATGCGCCACAGAAGTACATCTGGGACCTGCCCTACCCGCCCTCGGCCGTCACCGACGAGATCGCGGCCGAGGTCGTCGCCGCCGCGGTAGAACGGATGGCCGCCGCCGAAGGCGAGGCCGATGTCGCACTGATCGAAAAGGCCGTCGCGGACTACCGCGCACTCCCTGAAACCGCCGTCAGCTACGACGTCACGCGCGCCGTCGAATGGGCCGAACAGCACGGCATTCCGCGATCGCGCCTTTACATGGGCGAGTTCGGGGCGCTTCACACCTCCGGGGACCGCAGCCTGCCGCGCGAGTGGTTCCACGCCTTCCTGACAGACAAGCGCAGCGCCGCGGACGACGCGGGGATCCCCTGGGCCGTCCTTACCTACGCCGGCGGCATGGGCATCGCACCTGCCGACGACCCCGAGCGGCGCCTTGCCCCCGAAACCTGCGCCGCCCTGGGTCTGCCATGCGCCGAATGACGCTTCCCCCCCTCTGCCGCCCGGCTGGCTGGGTCGCCCTCTGGCGGCGGATGGGCAACCTGTCGATCCTCAACTGCAAGGACCGTCTCTCCTCCTGAAACCCTTTCACATTGGAGACACGAGATGACCACCTGCCCTTTCAACCCCGCCGAGGACGGCGCCCAGATGGCCTTCGACGGCCGGATGTCCTATGGCGACTACCTGCACATCGACCGCATCCTGTCCGCGCAGACGCCGCTTTCGGATGCGCATGACGAGATGCTGTTCATCATCCAGCACCAGACGTCCGAACTCTGGATGCGCCTTGCGCTCCACGAATTGGACGCCGCCCGCCGGATGATCGCCGCCGACCGCGCGCAAGAGGCGTTCAAGATGCTGGCCCGCGTGGCGCGGATCTTCGAACAGCTGAACTCGGCCTGGGACGTCCTGCGCACCATGACGCCGTCGGACTACACGACCTTCCGCGAAAGCCTGGGGCAGTCTTCGGGCTTCCAGTCCTGGCAGTACCGGCTGATCGAGTATGCCGTCGGCAACCGCAACCTCGCCATGCTGAAGCCCCACGCCCACCGGCCGGACCTCGTCGACCGGCTGGAGGCAGAGATGGCCCGGCCGACCCTCTATGACGAAGCGCTGCGCCACCTTGCGCGGAAAGGTCTGCCCGTGCCGCAGGACGTTCTGACCCGCGACCTCCGCCAGCCCTGGACCCTGCATCCCGCGGTGCAGGCGGTCTGGGAAACCGTCTACCGTGATCCGGCGGCGCATTGGCAGGCCTATGAGCTGGCCGAAAAGCTGGTGGATTTCGAGGACTACTTCCGCCGCTGGCGCTTCAACCATCTGACGACCGTGGCGCGCGTCATCGGCATCAAGCGCGGGACCGGGGGCACCTCGGGCGTCTCCTACCTGCGCCGGATGCTGGACGTGGAACTCTTCCCCGAACTCTGGGCGCTGCGCACTACCCTGTGATCCGCTCCGGCGGGTCGCAGAATCTGCGGCGCGCCGGCAACTACTGCTTGAAAATCAGCCGACTTCACGCCTGCGTGAACGGATTCCGGTTCCTGCATGGTTTGACCGTACCGGGGCCGCTCGGTTAGCGTGCGCAGAATTACCCTCGGCCGGTGCCGGGGGGACAGTCACGATGTGGACCCAAATGATGTTGACGACTTCAAGCCGTTTTCTCGACCGCGCCCGCTTGACCCCGGCGGTCCTTGCCCTGGCGCTTCTTGCCGCATGCGTGGATCCGGCCGCAGGGCCGACGGCCTCCACGCAAGCGATGCCGAAACCCGGCGAGAACGTCTATGTCGCCTCGATGGACTCCGGGATCGAGATCCCGGCCCTTCCGGTCGAGAAGATTCCTGAAACCCACCGCCGCCAGGTCGTCGCCTATGAAACCGACCAGGTCCCCGGCACCATCATCATCAACCCGAAGACGCGGCTTCTGTACTACGTCGTCGGCAAGAACAAGGCGATCCGCTACGGGATCTCGGTCGGCCGCGCCGGTTTCGAATGGTCGGGCGAGGCCATCGTCTCCGAGAAGAAACCCTGGCCGACCTGGACTCCGCCGAAGGAAATGATCGCCCGCGATCCGAAGCTGGCGAAGTGGGAAAACGGCCAGCCCGGCGGCCCGACGAACCCGCTCGGCGCGCGCGCGATCTACCTGACCTCTGGCGGCAAGGATTACGGCTACCGCATCCATGGCACCCCCGACTGGCAGTCGATTGGCCGCAACGCCTCGTCCGGCTGCATCCGCATGATCAACCAGGACGTGATCGACCTCTATGGCCGCATCAAGGGTGGCGAGAAGGTCATCGTGCTGACCGCGTCGGGCGAAATGCCGAAGGGCCTCTTCATCCCGAAGCCGCCCGCCCCGAAGGTCGTGGCCAAAGAGGCCGTTGCAGCACCCGAAGTGGCCCTGCCCGCGGGCGCCGTGCCCGCGCTGAAGGTGCTGCCGCCGCCGGCAATCGCGACCGGCACTCCGGTGGTGGCGCCCGCTGCCGCCCCCGCGACCGAGGCCCCGGCGTCGACAACGGCTCCCGCCTGCAAAGTTCCGCTGGTGAACGGCGTCTGCCCGCCCGAGAACTGATCCGGGCCTGGCACAAGGCAAAGGGGGTGCCCGTAAGGCGCCCCCTTTGTCATTTCCGGCCCGTCACTTCAGCCAGGTATCATAGTCGCTGACCAGAAGATGCCAGGGCGCCTCGTCCTCGTCGATTTCGGCAAAACGACCGATCGGCTCGCGGAAGATGTTGTCCGTAAGGTCATCGTTCACTGTCGAGACCTCGCCGATCAGCACATCGCCGCCCTCGCCCCAGAAGGCATGCCAGTCGCCCGGCATCAGGGTCACGCTCTCGCCCGGGGCGAACTTCAGCTTTTCGCCTGGGCCGTAGGGCCGCCGGATCCCGTCGCACCAGACCACCCCACCCTTGTCCCAGGCGAAGTTGCCCTTGTCGTCCGACCCGTACAGCTCGATCACCAGCGTAGCCCCGCCCCGGTTGATGATGTCCTCGGCCTTGATGACGTGGGTATGCATCGGCGACAGCTGGTCCTGGCGGCTGATCAGGAGCTTTTCGGCATAGCACATCCCGCCCCCGCGCTGCAGGTCGGCAAGCCGCCCGTTGCGCAAGGTGAACAGGAACAGCCCCATTTCGTCGAATTTGCCCTGGCCATAGTCGGTGATGTCCCACCCGCAGCGCGCCTCGACGATCGCGCTGGCGTCGGTGCGCGCCTTGAACTGGTCGGGCGACCAGTTGGCAAAGGGCGGCAGCACGAAGCCGTAATGCCGGATCATGTCGTCCGCCGCGCGCATGATCTCGTTAATGCGGGATCGTTTCATCTTTATCCTCCATCCGTTGCGGCGACCCTAGCCGGTCCCGTCTGCCGAAGGAAGCGCCAGACGAGCACCACACCCGCCAACCCCAGCGCGATGACGAAGCCCGCCCAGATGCCCGCCGGACCCATCCCGCCTTGATGCGCCAGAACCCAACCCAAGGGCAGGCCCAGCACCCAATAGGCCAGCAGCGACACCACGGCCGGAAAACCTGTGTCGGATAGCCCGCGCAAGGCGCCGGTCATCGTCGACTGCACCCCGTCCATCACCTGGGCGAAGGCAAAGACCAGGAAGATCGCCGCCGCCACCGCGATGACCTCGGGCTGATCGGTGATCCAGCCCGCGACCGTGCCCCCATAGAGCCCCAGCGCCACCGCGGCGCCGACCAGCCACAGCGTCCCCAGCCCCAGCGCCGCCCAGGTCACCGGACGCAGCGCCTCCAGGTTGCCCGCGCCACGCTCCTGCGCCACCCGGATCGCCACCGCGCCGGCCAGCCCCAGCGGCACCATGTAGAGAAGCCCGCCCACGCTCATCGCGACCTGGTTCCCGGCCAAGGCCACTGCCCCAAAGGTCCCGATCATCAGCGTCGCCACCGCCATCGCGCCGGTCTCGGCCACATACATCAGGCCAAGCGGCGCCCCCTCGCGCGCGACCGAGGCGATCTCCGCCCCGCTGATCCCGCGCCGCAGCCGCAACCGCCGCATCGACCGCGCCCGGGTCCAGAACACCCAGGCCGCCGCCAGCGCGAGGCCTTCCGCGGCCAACGAGGCGATGCCCGCCCCGGTCAGCCCCAGCATCGGCAGCGGCCCGACGCCCCAGATCAGCGCGTAATTCAACGGCACGTTGATGCCCACGGCCAGGAAGGCAAAGCCCGCGCCCAGCCAGGGCCGGTCCACCGCCTCGAACGTCGCCTTGAACACGGTCAGCACGGAAAAGGGAACCAGCATCAATGAGATGGCAACCCAGTAGGGGAACATGATCGCCAGCACTTCTTTCGGCTGGCCCAGCCAGGGCAGGACCCACCAGCACGCCA
>Ga0208243_1000591_pt1 | contig 18399 bp, 17 predicted proteins | sample Subbio2Aug_QV12A_FD_184826 | JGI IMG/M metagenome (GOLD analysis project Ga0208243, IMG submission 184826) | Serpentinite rock and fluid subsurface biosphere microbial communities from McLaughlin Reserve, California, USA - CR12Aug_QV12A (SPAdes) | ecosystem: Environmental > Terrestrial > Deep...
TTATGGATGCAAAGGCACCTATGATGATGGATAGAAACTTCAAGCCTGGCTTTAGAATAGATCTTCATATTAAGGATATAAACAATGTAATCGAAACCTCTCATCAGGTAGGAGTACCACTACCATTGACAGCACAGGTAATGGAAATAATGCAGGCTATTAAGATTGACGGTTGTGGAGTAGAGGATCATTCAAGTATAGTAAAATACTATGAAAAGCTAGCAAATATTGAAGTTACCAGATAGGAGATTGAATATGGAGAAAACACCTAAGATAGTAAGTATGCAGGTTATACCTGTTGCTGGTAGAGACAGTATGCTATTAAACCTAAGCGGTGCCCACGCACCTTTTTTCACTAGAAATATTGTCATAGTGACAGATAGTAAAGGAAACACTGGCCTAGGGGAGGTCCCGGGTGGTGAAAAAATTCGCCAAACCCTCGAGGATTCTAAAGAATATATTATTGGACAAACTATAGGTAATTATAAAAATATTATGAATGTTGTTAGAAATGCCTTTAGTGATAGAGATGCAGAGGGTAGAGGGCTACAAACCTTTGACCTTAGAACAACAATTCATGTAGTGACGGCTATTGAGTCAGCTCTATTGGATCTATTAGGCAAGCATCTGGATGTTCCAGTGGCAGCTTTACTAGGAGATGGACAGCAAAGGGATGCTGTTAAGGTTTTAGGTTATTTGTTTTATATAGCAAACCCTGATAAGACTGATCTACCTTATTTCAGAAACCCACAGGGTGAAAATGAATGGTATAGAATCAGACACGAGGAAGCAATGACACCTGAGGCTATTGTAAAGCTGGCTGAGGCTTCTATGGAGTTATATGGCTTTAAGGATTTCAAGCTTAAAGGTGGAGTATTAGAGGGGGCAGAGGAAATAAAGGCTATAAAGGCTTTAAAGGCTAGGTTCCCTGATGCTGGAATAACCTTAGACCCTAATGGTGGCTGGCTATTAAAGGACGCAATAGAATTATGCAAGGATATGCATGGCATCTTAAGCTACTGTGAGGATCCATGTGGTGCGGAAGATGGCTTCTCTGGGCGTGAGGTGTTAGCGGAATTCAGAAGGGCTACAGGATTACCTACTGCAACCAACATGATTGCTACAGACTGGAGGCAAATGCAGCATTCAGTAGCTTTACAGTCAGTTGATATACCATTGGCAGATCCACATTTCTGGACGATGTCAGGCTCTGTAAGGGTAGGACAAATGTGCAATGAATTTGGCTTAACCTGGGGCTCCCACTCCAATAATCACTTTGATATATCTCTTGCTATGTTTACCCATGTGGCAGCAGCAGTACCGGGTAAGGTAACAGCAATTGATACTCACTGGATATGGCAGGAGGGCATTGAAAGATTAACTAAGGAGCCAATGAAAATAAAGGATGGACATATTCAAATCCCAAATAAGCCAGGTTTAGGAATCGAAATAGATATGGAGCAGGTTCAAATGGCTCACCAGTTATATTTAAAGGAAGGCCTAGGAGCACGCGATGATGCAATGGCAATGCAATATTTAATACCTGGTTGGAAATTTAATAACAAAAAACCATGCTTAGTTAGATAGATTTTATTTAGAGTCGAGAGGCCTTGCAAAAAATAGGCCCTTGGCTCTTTTGAGTATTTTTCTTAATTATTAATATAAAAGATCAAGCAAAAGTGAATCGTCTCCCTTTAGCTTGATCTTTTTAATTGAAAACTATTGAACTATTTCAAAAAAATAATATAAAAAAAATTATAATAGTATATTTACAATACTGTATGTCATACACTATAATGAAGGTAGGAGGTGATGTTGTGGATGAAAAAAAGCAGGATACTCTGTTAGACAGTATGATATTGGAGTTAAGAAGGGGTACAATTATTCTTAGCGTTATGAGCCAGCTTAAAAAGCCGGAATATGGTTATTCACTTGTGGTTTTATTAGAGGAAAAAGGGATATCGGTGGATGCTGGAACTCTTTATCCACTTCTTAGAAGATTAGAGGGTCAAGGCTTGTTAGAGAGCAGTTGGGATGTTGGTAGCTCTAAGCCTAGAAAGTATTATCAGCTAAGTGACTATGGAAGAACAATATATATACAGCTTTGTGACCATTGGTTTAGTATGATTGAAAACATGAATAAAATATTAAAGGATTAGGATGTGGGTTGAATGGAATTGATTAATAGGTATATTTATGCTGTTACTAAAGACCTGCCTGCAAAGCAAAGAGAGGATATTAGCAAGGAGCTAAGGGGTTTAATTGAGGATATGCTGGAGAACTATGATGGCCCGGAGGCCTATGAGGAAAAGGTTAAAAAGGTACTTACAGACTTAGGGAATCCAGAAATTTTGTCAAATAACTATAGAGCAACCTCACGTTTTTTAATAGGGCCTAAAAATTTTAATAGCTATATTATGGTGCTTAAAATAGTTTTTGTAGCAGTGTTTGTGGGATTATCGGTAGCAACAGCTATGACTGGTTTGTTTTCCTATGAAGATAATGCTTTCAAAATAATTTTGCAATATATAACATCAATTTTTGCAGCTCTTTCACAGGCCTTTGCATGGGTTACAATTTCCTTTGCAATTGCTGAATATTATCAAATGCCAACTGTTAGCTTTAATACACGAAACAAAATCTGGAGCTTAGATGATTTACCGCATATACCAAAAAAAGAAGCAAAGATTTCAAGAATAGAGTCAATTGTAGGGATAATATTTTCTTCGATATTTATGTCAATAATATATCTTTACCCTAAGTTTTTTGCTGTATATATACCTACACCGAATGGCATCAATATAATACCAATATTTGACATATCGACTGTGGAGGGCTTTAAGCTAATAATTGCTATTTTATTTTTACTCAGTATTGCTAAGGAGATTATAAAGCTGGTGGCTGGAAAATGGAATCTAAAGGTTGCTATTTCAACCTCAGTTTTAAGTATTATAACCTTAATACTAACATTAATCCTATTTACGAATCCTAATATTTGGAACCAAAGCTTAGTAAAGGATATAGTTAAATACGTAGATATAGGTTTTGATTTAGTAAAGGCACAGTCCTTGTTATTTAAGTCCTTTATAGGGATAATTGTTATTGCCAGTCTAGGAGAAATAGTAGGGTCCCTATATAAAGGAATAAAGTATAATAATCTGAAAATGTAGGAAAATATTCAAAACTCCCGTTGACATTGACGCAACGTAAAGGTGTATAGTTAGCTTATCAGGAGGTGAGGGCATGGAATATACAGTGCAAAGGCTTGGAGAGTTGGCTGGGATTAGCACACGTACTCTAAGGTATTATGATGAAATCGGGATTCTTAAGCCGGCAAGAATCAATTCATCTGGATATCGGATTTATGGTCAAAAGGAAGTTGATAGACTTCAGCAAATTCTTTTTTACAAGGAGCTGGGTGTTAGTCTGGAGGAAACAAAGGAAATAATTACCAACCCAGCCTTTGATGCCAAAAAAGCACTGAAGCAGCATTTGGGAAAGCTTCTTGATAAGAGATTACAAATTGATACACTAATAGCTAATGTTGAAAAGACCTTAGCTGTTACTGAAGGGAGAATTGAAATGTCAGATAAAGAAAAATTTGAAGGCTTTAAGCAAAAGCTTATACAGGAAAATGAAGAGAAATATGGTAAAGAGGTCAGAGAAAAATTTGGTGATGAAGCAGTAGAAGGATCAAACAGGGCATTTAAAAGCATGACAAAAGAGGATTATGCTGCCTTTGAAGCCCTTGAGAATGAAATACTAAAAACCCTAGCAGAGGCCTTTAAGACAGGAGATCCAGCAGGTAAACTAGGTCAAAAAGCAGCTGTTTTACACAAGCAATGGATTGAAAAGGCTTGGGGTAGCTATAGCAAAGAGGCCCATGCAGGAGTAGCTCAAATGTATGCTGCTGATGATAGATTCACAGCCTACTACGATAAGGAGCAGCCTGGTATGGCAGTCTTCTTGAGGGATGCAGTTCATATTTACACAGACATGAGTAAGTAATAGACATATAATAATCAAAAGCACATATAAGGCTCGAAGTGCTTTTGTTTATGTAAATAGCCAGCTTGAAAAAAGGAAGCCATAAAATAAGAAGCCCTATACATTCGAGTGTATAGGGTTTACATTTATTGTAGAGTAGTTGTGTTGTAAATAAATAAAATATCCGCTCTATATAGTCTTTTAAATATTTTATACTCCTCCTGAAGCTCTCTTCGAGTAATAAATATACTTGTAAAGAACTCCCATAGAAATACCCATCCCCCTATGAAAATACCTTCATGAAGAATATTGCTAACAATTGTTCTCGTACCTCTAAAGAAGAAATAGCCAATGCCCAGCATAAATATAGAAAGTAATAGATAGGAGATAGTTTTTTTATAAAGGATGGTGATTTTTTTATTTAGTCTGTCGAGGGCGTAGGCGTAATAATTTCTGTAGGCGCTTATTAACGTTATCTCCTTCTGTTCATCCTTTTTAGCCTCTGGTAAATATAGAACTATGCTTATATCATAATTTAAGGGTATATCCTGCGAGGAATTAACTACAAAGTCATTAAATTCTACCTCAATGTCTCTTTTTTTAAAGGGTGAAGCATCCCAATCATCATACACGTCATCGTAGTTATCTAAGGACACCTCAATTGAGTATGTATTTGATGCTTCATTGAACTTATATAGCTTTTGAAAATATCTTTTTTTTCTCATTTTTATCACCCTCATGAAAGTAATCAACATATGCCTATGATAAGATAGAGCTATTTTGAATAAGTCCTACTGTTATATTATTATATTAATTTATAAAAGGTAATCAAATATATTTACTTCTAATTATAAGTATATTAAGGTATGTGAAAAACATTATTTATAATTTAATGCTTAGGGTTTTAATAGGGTTTATAAAATTTATATTATTTATTATAGATACCCACATAAGGGTAGGTCATAAACAAAGAGAGGCTCACGATGGTGAGCCTCTCTTAAAAAATATAATTATAAAATTTTTTATGATACTTGTAAAACCAACTAAAGGCAAAGGTATCTATAGCAGATAAGGACAACACTCAATTGCCCTTAAGCAGAAGTAATGTAAAGAAGCTTAAGCTGCAGATGGGAATATAGACACAGAGCCAGTAATTGAAGTAACTATCAATCCCTATAGCAAGGGTTACTCTTTAGGTCTGAAAACCAACACCAACAAAGTATAGCGATTAGGCCTGCCATAAATGCAATAATTGAGGAAAAAAGCTCACCCTCTGTGGGGATTCCTGGGAAAATCGGAATAACGGAAGCAATAACGAAGCCAAGGATTAGCATATAGGTTTTTCCTGGGTATTCCTTAATAAGCCCTTCGATAACCCTAGAGCCACCTAGTATACCAGCTATAATTCCCAAAATAAGCGGAGTAAGAAATAGGAAATCAAATTCATTAATTGCATTTATGGTTGTGCCATACATCCCTATAGTCATTAAAATTAAAGAACCGCTTATGCCTGGTAATATCAAAGCCACCGCTATTATAATACCTACCACAAATGTTAACAAATAAAAGACAGCACCCTGCTGTGTAAAGCTTGAGTTAAAGGCAAAAAATTTTGCTGATAAAATTAAGACTAATGAAAAGCCTAATAGAGAAAAGACATAATCGAAGATGTCTTTTTTACCTGCAGTCTTATATTTCTTATAGAGAGTAGGCATTCCGCCGAGGATGATTCCTATGAAAATAAAATTCATAACCTCAGGGTATTTGTTTAAAGCCTCCTCAATTAGATAGCTAAAGGTCTTTATGCTAAAAAGCACTCCAAGCACAACCTGTAGCAAAAGCTTTCTATGATGCTTCCAATTGTTAGTTAAGGAGCTGAAGGCGTGAATTAAATCCTCATAAATTCCAAGGATTATAGCCATAGTACCCCCGCTAACTCCTGGGATTAGTATAGAAATACCTATAATCATGCCTTTTGAAAAGTTCTTTATTGTCTTCATTTTAAGCACCTCATAAAAATCTATCAATAAAATACTATTGGTATTTTTTGTTAAACATATATCCAGTATATCATATTTATAGCTTTAAAAATAATAAAGAATTTATGAAGTAGAGGATATTAAAAGGTCGGTTGTTGACAAGTAGAGGACCTAGGGGTATATTAGTAGTATTGATTTTAGTACAGCGTTTAGAAAGGTAACAGACAAATGGGGGAAATAATATCAAAGCTTATACCAATTTTATGTTTAATATCATTAGGTAAGCTGATTCAAAAAAAGCAGCTTATGAAGCAAAGCTCAATAGATGAGCTAAAAAAGTTCATAATAAATATTGCTCTATCAGCAGTGCTTTTCATTGCTTTTATTAATATGGAGCTAAAAAAGGAATATTTTTAGTGTTCATTATTATATTTATTACCTTATGTATTCAGTATGCCTTAGGTTATTTAATTAATCGGATTAAGGCACTACATCATCCAGTAGTTCCCTTTATTACCTCAGGGTGCACCTATGGGCTGTTGGGTCTTCCTCTATATGCTGCAATATTTGGCATAGAGAACGTAGGGAAAATATCTATACTAGGTATAGGGCATGAATTTTTTGTGTGGATTATCTTTTATACAGGTATGAGGATGTATTACAAAAATGAAAAGATCTCTTGGGAGATAGGTAAGGAGCTTATAAAATCACCTACAATTATAAGTATAACTCTGGGAATAGTATTTAATCTATTGGGACTTGGAGATTGGCTACAGTCAAGTTCTGTTTCCTTAGGTATATATACAACCCTTCAATATTTAGCGAATCTAGCGACTCCATTAATATTAATTATTATAGGCTTTGGCTTAAATCTACAAAAAAGGTATATGAAGGAAAGCCTAAAGCTATTAGCTATAAGAATGTTGGTAATGCTTACCGTTGGCTACACTGTGAAGTTTTTTATAATTAATAGAATTATGCCAGCTGATACCTTGTTTGATTATGCTTATTTTGTATTTTTTATTATACCTCCACCCTTATCCTTGCCAATTTTTATAGGAACCTATAGTAATAAAGAGAATGAGGAGCTGGCTAATAATACAGTTGTATTAAATACTATTGTAAGCATAGCCCTGTTTATCACTTTTATTTTATTTAGCAGATAGGTGTTAAAAGTTAGATTATTCAGATTTAATTGACTTGGTAAACTAAAATATGATATATTAAAATTCAGAAATGCCCATAAAAGGACTTCCTAAAAAAAGTCATGCCTTTTTATGGGCTATTATTCTATCTAGAAGGCAATTTTTATATATCAATAATTGTGTTATTCTAGTAGAGTGAAGATAACTACAATAAGCTTATGAAAAGCTAGCAATAAATAAAATTATAACTGAAAAGGGTGATATGGATATGGATTTACAATTGAAGTATAACAAGCTTAAGGAAATCATTAGAAATGCTGAAAGTCTTGCGGTGGCCTTTTCTGGCGGTGTAGATAGTACATTTTTACTGAAGGTGGCCCATGAAGTCTTAGGAGATAAGGTGGTAGCTGTAACAGCTCAATCCTCTACATATCCTGAAAGAGAATATAAAATTGCAGAGAATTTTGCCAAAGAGCTAGGTGTTAAGCACGTAGTTATAGTATCTGAAGAATTAGATATAGATGGCTTTTCCAGTAACCCAGTAAATAGATGCTATTATTGCAAAAAGGAACTATTTACAAAGGTTCATGAGGTGGCTAAGGAGCATAAGGTAAATTACGTAGCTGATGGCTCAAATATGGATGACATGGGAGATTATCGTCCAGGTCTAAAGGCGGTTAATGAGCTTAAGGTAATTAGTCCCTTAAAGGAAGCAGGGTTAACAAAGGATGACATAAGAGCCCTATCTAAGGAATTGAATTTACCGACCTGGAATAAGCAAGCCTTTGCCTGTTTAGCTTCTAGATTTCCATATGGTCACGAAATAACTAAGGAAAAGCTTAGTATGGTGGACAAGGCTGAGCAAATTCTGTTGGATCTGGGCTTTAGAACGGTAAGGGTTAGACATCATGAGAACCTTGCAAGAATAGAGGTAGCGGCAGAAGAGATGAAGAAGTTCTATAATGAGGAATTAATGAATGAAATATATGAAGCCTTTAAAAAGATAGGCTTTAACTATGTTTCATTAGATCTTAAGGGCTATAGAACTGGCAGTATGAATGAAACGATAGACACAACAGCAAACTAATTAAAAATGTCGGAAGGGGATATTATAAATGGATGCAAATAATCTAAAGGATTTGCTTGAGGGTGTTAAGGCTGGGAGCTTAGATATCGAGGATGCTCTACAGCAATTAAAAAAGCTACCCTTCGAGGATCTTGGTTTTGCAAAGGTCGATAATCATAGAAATATAAGAAATGGCTATCCTGAGGTTATTTATTGCCAGGGAAAGACAGTTGAGCAAATCAAAGGGATAGTTGAGCGCTTAATGGAAAAAAATTATAATGTTCTTGCCACTAGAGCTGGAAAGGAGGTATATGAAGGTATTAAGGAAATAACTGACGATGCTGTATATTATGAAGCTGCCAGAATAGTAGTCGTTAAAAGGCGTGAAATCATAGTAACTGAAAAGGTAATAGCAGTTGTTTCTGCAGGAACCTCTGATATACCAGTGGCGGAGGAAGCGGCTGTAACAGCAGAGGCCCTGGGTAATAGGGTTATAAGAATATATGACGTAGGAGTAGCTGGAATACATAGGCTCTTTGCCAATATGGACAAAATTACCTCAGCCAATGTCTTAATAGTAGTTGCAGGGATGGAAGGGGCATTGGCCAGTGTAGTTGGTGGAATGGTGGACAAGCCTGTTATTGCAGTTCCCACTAGCATAGGCTATGGAGCAAACTTTGGTGGACTGTCTGCATTATTAACAATGCTCAACAGCTGTGCCAGCGGTATAGGTGTATGTAATATAGATAATGGCTTCGGAGCTGGCTATTTAGCCAGCATGATAAATAAGCTTTAGATAAAGTAGTTTTGAAGGGAAGGGTTATTATTGAGGATATTGTATTTCGATTGCTTTTCAGGGATAAGCGGAGATATGACCCTTGGAGCATTGCTTGATCTAGGTGTTGATGAAAAACAGTTTAGAAATGAATTAGCAAAGCTCAAGCTTAAGGGCTATAGGTTAAAAATCAGTAGGTCAACAAAAAATGGTATTGTTGGTACAGATGTCGATGTGGTCTTAACAGAGGAGCAGGAGCATCACCATCATCATAGTCATCACCTCCATAGTCATTCTCATCATGAAGGGCATGATCATTCCCATAGCCATTCTAGCCGTGGTGTGGACAATCATAGTCACCACCATGCTGGAGAAGAGCATACTCATGGAAGAAATCTAAAGGATATAGTTGAGCTTATTGAGTCAAGTGACTTAAAGAGCAAGGTTAAGGAATTTAGTAAGGCAGTGTTTTATGAAATAGCAAAGGCAGAAGCCAAGGTTCATGATAAGCCACTGCATGAGGTACACTTTCATGAGGTAGGAGCAGTTGATTCAATTGTTGATATTGTAGGTGTAGCAGTATGCCTAGATTTGCTTGGGGTTAATACCGTATATTCCTCACCGCTTTATGATGGGCAGGGCTTTATTAATTGTCAGCACGGCACAATACCAGTACCAGTACCAGCAGTTATGGAGATGCTGGCAGACAGCAACATACCCTTGATTCAGACGGAGGTAAAAACTGAGCTAGTTACTCCGACAGGTATGGGGATAATAAAATGCTTAGCAAAGGGCTTTGGTAAAATGCCCGCCATCAAAATAATAAAGGCAGGCTACGGTATGGGTAAAAGAGATACCGGAGGCTTTAACGCATTGAGGGTAGTTTTAGGGGAGCAGGCCTCCACACATCAGCATGAGGATGTGATACTGCTAGAAACAAACATAGATGATATGAGCTCTGAGCTATTAGGCTATACTATGGAGCAGCTACTGGAGAAGGGTGCATTAGATGTATTCTACACTCCTATTTATATGAAGAAAAATCGTCCAGCAGTTCTTTTATCGGTTTTAACAGATAAAAAGCAAGAAAAGAGCCTTGTGGAAATACTTTTAAAGGAGACCACCACCTTAGGTATTAGAAGGACAATTGTTTCACGATATTGTATGCATAGAAAAATACATGAGGTTGAAACTAAGCTTGGAAAGATAAGGGTAAAGGTGGCTCAGCAGGGAGACATTAAAAAGGCTGCTGCGGAATATGAGGACTGCGCAGCTATAGCAAGAAATACTGGCCTGCCCCTAAGAAAAGTCTATGAAGTGGCACAAGAGGCTGCAAAGAAGATTATAAAATAAATAAAAGGCTGTTGGAAATTATCCAGCAGCTTTAATGGTGTCTTTTTTATGACTTAGGTAGTGCCTCCTTCAACCAAAGTAAAATTTTATCGAAGTCCTGTTTGCTTTTAATTTTTGAGTAGTCCTTGAAGGGGAGGTTTTTACTAGCGATCCTTTCCAGTACGACTTCTAATGAAAACATGGAGGGGCTCAGACTCTGCTTTACCTCTGACCAGTTTAGCGGAGCTGCAACAAGGGCTTCTGGGTTTCCTCTTAGGGAATAGGGGGCAACTATGGTTTTACCCTCTGCGTGCTGTAGATAATCTACATATAGTCTCTTGCCTCTATTCTTTTTGAGTCTTTCAGTTGTGAACCATTTAGGCTCCTTTTTAGTAAGATAATTGGCTAAAAACTCAGTAAAGAGTCTAGTTTCCTCATAGGTATACCGATTTTCTGGGATTGGTATATAAATTTGCAGACCTTTATTTCCAGAGGTTTTAATGAAGGAGATTATATTTAGTCCGTCAAAAACCTCCTTTATTATTAGTGCTGCCTCAACTGATAGTATAAACTCCTCCTTTGAAGGAGGGTCTAGGTCTATTACTATTTCAGTGGGAAGGGCTGAATCAATCTTATTAAACGGGATATGAAGGTCTATGGCAGCCTGATTGCCTAGCCAAATAAGGGTTGGCAGGTCAGAGCAAACAATATAGTTTATATCTCCTGATAAATGAGTTTTGACAAAGTCAGGAGCATAATCAGGGCAGCTCTTTTGGTAGAAGGATTCCCCTGTAACTCCATGGGGATAACGAATAACTGTTAATTCTCTATCCTTAAGGAAGGGTAATAAATGGGGTGAAGCTTCAATTAGATATTTTAAATATGTTAGCTTTGTGATGCCTTTATCTGGCCATAAAGGCTTATTGGGATTAGTTATATCAACCCCTTGATTTTCAATAGTTATGGTATGACGCTCCTTGCCCTTTGGCATATTAACCCTCCTAAAGCATGTATAAACTCGCTACAAAATAAAGTCTAAAAAGATTCCAGATCTGAGGGCCCCCTTTGAGGTTAGTCCTCTGCCCTTAAGCTTACATTTTAGAAGAGGTTCAAGATAAACATATTGGGAGTCCTCATGGGTTTTGATGTTTTTTGCAATCTTAAAGAAGGCCTCTTTTTGTACAGGACTCATGCCATGGAGAACATGACCTAATGGCCTGCTATCAAAATGAAGACATAATAAGGCATTATCCTTTTTAGTGTAGCCTGCTATAATAGCTTCTATTTCAATCCAATTTATTACCTTTTGCCAGTCCCAGCTTCTTCTTCCTATATATCTGGAATGCTTTTTTTTGGCAATCATACCCTCCATGCCTTCTATGACTATTTTCTTAAAATATTCTTCACCACAAGCATCATGAAGGGCTATTCTTTTTACTGTATTATTTTCAGGTAGAGCCTCAAAAAGAATTTTTCTTCTCTTCAAAAGTGGCATATTTCTTAAATCCTCTCCTTTATAATAGAGGATATCAAATACCTGATATACTGAGGGGCTTGAAACAGCTGCTTCTGCAATTTTGGATTCCTTTCTCATAAATAGACGCTTAATAATACCTTCAAAATCGTCCTTACCCTTATCATCCACTGCAATTATTTCACCGTCCAGAACCATTTCACTAGGTAAGCCTGATATGACCTCAGGAAACTGCTTACTAATTAAGTTGCCATTTCTTGAGTATAGTAAGGGAGCATCTAAATATGAAAATTGTGCTCTTATTCCATCATATTTCGGTTCGAAAACATAGTCCTCAGAATTAAAGGGTCCCGTGGCTGTCTCTAGAAGCATGAAGGGAAATAGCATAAGCTTTTAAGCCTTCTTTCTTTCTGTTGTTTTTCGTGGTGTAGATTTTTTAGGCTTTGTTTTCTTTATGCTTTCCTCCAATGCCTTCATTAAATCCACCACGTTATCCGCCTGCTTTACTTCTACACCCTTTTCATTAGCAAGCTTTTCTTGAATAAGCTCCATTAGGGCGGTTCGATAGTCATCGGTAAATTTCTCTGGTTCAAATTCCTCAGTAAGTTGGTTTATAAGGAGAACAGCAGTGTCTAGCTCCCTTTGAGAAAGCTCTGCCTTTTCTGGAATATTGGGAACCTCCTCCATTGCTCTAACCTCATCTGGGTAATGCAGAGTCTCCATAATTAAGGTATTGTTGTAGGGCCTAATCACCGCAAGCTTTTCCTTTGAGCGAATCATGATTTTAGCAAGTCCTATTTTACCTGTATCCTTCAAGGAGCTTCGAAGTAGGGCATAGGCCTTTCCGCCACCATCGGCGGGGCTGAGATAATAGGATCGATCGAAATATATGGGATCAATTTCCTCAAGCTTAACAAAATTTATTATATCAACTGCCTTAGCCTCCTGCTCCTTTTTTATCCGATCCATATCCTCATTATCTAATTCAATATACTTATCTGGAGAGTATTCATAGGCCATCACGATATCCTCCGAGGTAACCTCTTCATTACAATTCTCACAGGTCTTTTTATACCTAATGGGGGTCTTACATTTTTTATGAAGCTGTCTTAGCTTTATGTCCTTATCTTCAGTTGCAGCATGTAGCTTTACGGGAATATTAACTAAACCAAAGCTAATGCTGCCCTTCCATACTGTATGCATATTTAGCACCTCGCAAATGTTTTTCTATAGCTTCACTCTTACCTTATGTATGCAGCGGATTTACTTATTTTTAAAAATATCAGGGGTTATCAATAGCCTCAAATTTCAAGCTAATTAAGCTGCTCATATATACAATTATGATACTTCATTTCTATTTCAGTATTGCAATCTACGCCTGTTGAAAAGGATTTATTCCCTATAATCTTCATGGTTACTTCTAAGGAATTAATTCCCTCAAGATAATTGACTATCCCTTGTGAAAGCCTATTGGTTTCAGCTATAGCATTGTTATATAGCTGGTAAAAGGAATCATTTCTTACTGATGTGTTATCCCAGGGTAGCTGCCATGGAAGCTCCTGATGGTTTAAATAATCAAAATCCTTATTCAATTTATGGGTGTACATATTGCTTGTTATATAGCTATTATAATTTAGTTTTTGTTCTAACCAATTAAAAAGCTTCATTTTTTTCCCCCTTCTATCTTCGAGAAAGCTATATATATTCCTCATATCAGAGATTGCAGTAGCAACCTGCTTTGGGGTAATGCTTATATTAAAGACCTTAGCCAGAACAATAGAGTACATATTGCCTATTACCAGCGCTTCATGTCTATTAAGACGAATAAAGCCTGCTACCTTAATATCTGTATGTTGAAGTCTTTGCTCCATCTCCAGCATATGTAAATCAATTGCCTTTTCAAATTTTGAATGATAGCAGGAATACTGGCCCTTAAAGTCCTTTTCCTTTGCAAAGCCTGTCATATAATAGATGTAAGGGTGGGTACTGGAGTCTAAGGCATAATGGCAGGCATAGCCCAATAAATAAGCAGTCAAAAGCCCTCTGTTTTCTTTTGTGGTGTTAATATATTTTAAGCCCTCCTGAAATACCTCAGAGACCTTCTCGCTGTGCATCTTAGAGCCTATTTTATCAATTCCTTTGGTTTTGTACCAGGGCCATATCCTATAATAAAAAAGAATGTCTGGACCTTGGGTGCCAACATTAAATACCTGTCTATATTTCGTTATTAAGGACTTCACAGTATCTTCATTAAGTTGATTTAACCATTTATCACCACAGAGATAGTGGGTTATAAGACTTGGCATAATAAAGCTCCCTTCAGTTTGATATATATATAATATCTCCATAAATGGAAAATCTATTAAAATTATAGCACTATTTTGAAGCTTATTTTAAGAAAATTTAAGCAGCTTTTTTGAATTGTTATAGCTACCGAGGAAAAGCCTACTAGATAGCTATATTTAAGCCAAGGGTATTGTTAATGGTTTAATGGTTATATTATAATAGAACTGATATTTTTCGAGTTCATTGACATAACAATTGAAAACGTGTTATATTTTATAAGAAAATAACGTATAAATAAAAAGATAGTAAAAGGGAGTAGCTGCAGCTTAGACTGCGAATAGAGTCAACATACTGGGTAAAACCTGGTTCTATTCACTTTAATTCAATTTTAAAGGAGCGAGACTTTTAAGTTTAATAGCTAGTGTTCTAGTTTATTTAGACTTAAGGGTTCTGCTCTTTTTTTCGACTTAAAACATGGAGGGGAACACATATGCTAAGGGAATATATCAATGCACTATTCTTTATTTTTATGGCAGAAATGGGGGACAAAACACAATTATTGGCGATGGCCTTTGCTACCAAATATTCACTACATAAGGTTTTGGGAGGGGTATTTTTAGGCTCTCTGTTAAATCATGGATTGGCGGTTCTATTAGGAAATTATCTTACACATATAATCCCATTGGATACTATTAGGCTATTTGCTGCCCTTGCCTTCATAGTTTTTGGTTTATGGTCCTTAAGGGTCGATGACGAAGAGGATGAGGAAAATACCTCTGGCAAGTTTGGCCCAGTGCTTACAGTTGCTATGGCCTTCTTTATAGGAGAGTTGGGGGACAAAACGCAGCTAACAGCTATTACACTTTCTTCACAGGCCAGCTTTCCTGGCTTTGTACTAATGGGAACAGTAACAGGTATGATATTAACTAGTGCCGTTGGTGTATTTGTCGGAAGTAAGCTGGGGAAAAGGGTACCGGAGCTGGCTCTAAAGGTAGTATCCTCAATTATATTTGTAACCTTTGGATTAATTGGTCTACAATCAGCTGTACCAGTAAGGTACACAACAACAGCTAATACAGCTGCATTTCTATTTGTTTTGTTGAGCTTACATCTATTTATGATTGTAAGGGCTTATAAAAAATCTAAGGCGGTGGAGACTCCATATTTAAGGGCTGCAGAGGAGCTATACCTAAATACCCATAGGATTCAGCAATCAATTGAAAAAATTTGCACTAGAAATATGAACTGTAGCGCCTGTAGCAACGGCAACTGTACAATTCAGCAGTTAAATAGGTACTTGAAAGAGGCTCAGGAAACGGAAAATTTTGTTCCTGATAAGGAATGGAAGATACCTCTTTGTCACGGGGAACAGGTGGATCTAAGAAATGTTAAGGAGAGCCTAAAGGTAACAATGGATACCTGCTTAGAATGCACACAGCATCAAGCAAATTGTATAGGAAATCAAACTCGAAGGGTTTTAGAAGCTATGTATTTTGGTAAACCATTACCCTATACAGGAGATAAAGAGGCATATTATAGATTGGTAAGGCAATTGGAGCCAGATTTTTTTGATAAGGATAATAGGGTAAAGAAGAAGTAAGAAAATGAAGCAGAAACATTAATATTATAAAAAACTGATTTAATTAATATATTTGTGTTAATATAATAATGTGATTTATAATATTGAATAATATATTTTACATAGGTTTTTCGTTACAGAGGAGGAGTAAGAATGGAAAAGCGAAGAGAAGACACCCGCGTTGTCATAGGAATGTCTGGGGGAGTTGATTCTTCCGTTGCGGCACTTTTGCTAAAGCAGGAGGGTTATGATGTTATTGGCATCTTCATGAAGAATTGGGATGAAAAGGATGAATTCGGCTATTGTACTGCATCTGAGGATTATGAAGATGTACAAAGAGTATGTGATCAGGTAGGTATACCTTATTATACAGTAAATTTTGAGAAGGAATATTGGGACAAGGTTTTTACTTATTTTCTTGATGAATATAAAAAGGGTAGAACTCCAAACCCCGATGTAATGTGCAACAAGGAAATTAAATTTAAGGCCTTTTTAGAGCATGCGTTACAGCTGGGGGCAGATTATCTGGCAACTGGACATTATGCTAGGGTAGATATCCATGAAGGTCAATATAGACTATTAAGAGGCTTGGATAACAATAAGGATCAAACCTATTTCTTAAATGCTCTAGGACAATACCAGCTATCTAAGGCTATGTTCCCTATCGGTCATTTAAATAAGGCTCAGGTTAGAGAAATTGCCACCAGCTATGGTTTAGCTACTGCAGGTAAAAAGGATAGTACTGGTATATGTTTTATAGGAGAGAGAGATTTTAAAAGCTTCTTAAGCAATTATTTGCCAGCGCAGCCAGGTGAAATTAGAAGCCTCGAGGGAGAATATAAAGGAAAGCACGATGGCCTTATGTACTATACCTTAGGACAAAGAAAGGGATTAGGAATAGGTGGTGCTGGTTCAGGAGAGCCGTGGTTTGTAGCCAGTAAGGATTTAAAGAATAATATATTATACGTTGTTCAGGGTGAAAACCATCCAGCCTTGTTCTCAAATGGACTTTTAGCTACTGATTTAAATTGGATAAGTGGTGTGCTACCGACAGAGCCCTTAAAATGCACAGCTAAATTTAGATATCGTCAGCAGGATAAGAAGGTCACTGTAGAGATGACCTCTGAGAGCACCTGTAGAGTATTATTCAATGAACCTCAAAGCTCAGTGACACCAGGTCAGGCAGTGGTTTTCTATGATGGAGAGGTATGCTTGGGTGGTGCAACGATTGATAAAATAATTAAATAGTAATTAAAATATTCAAAACTACCTAAACTGTGTCGGACTAAGGTAGGGTTTTAAATTGGTGTTTGTAGGTTTGTACCTGCTATTGTTAACAGACTAAGCCATCCTGAGGGATGGCTTAGTTTATTATCTTCATTAATTATATGAAAAGATTCAGATTTGAGTCGTCTGCAGTTGCTAAGTATGAAGCAACTCCGCCGACCTCAACCCCCTCTATCATTTCCTCCAGCTTAATTCCCATTATATCCATGGACATTGCGCAGGCTACAACCTTAACCCCAGCATCCATAGCATTTCCCATTAATAGCTCTAAGGAGTCTACGTTTTTGTTCTTCATAACATATTTGATCATTTTTGGACCCATGCCTGCCATATTCATGTTTGAAATAGGAAGTCTCTTAGTTCCTTTAGGCATCATCCATCCAAACATTTTTTCTAGAATGCTTTTTTCTACATAAGGGCTTTTATCCCTACGTAATATGTTTAACCCCCAGAAGGTGAAGAAGAGGGTTACTTTTTTTCCCATAGCCTGAGAACCAGAAGCAATTATAAATGCTGCTAAGGCTTTATCTAAATCCTGACTAAATACAACTATAGTTGAGTTATTCTTATCCTCATTAACAGAAAAGCCTTGTGTGGTTTTTTCTTCTGAAGTCTCAACCTTTTGAATTATAGCTTTAAAGGCCCTTTTATCAAACTCTGTGCTAATAAGCCTGTTACCGGTTTTAATGCACCATGCTTCAATATCCTTATTAAAGCCAGGATCAGTTGCTTGTATTTCTAAGATTTCACCATTTTTTAACTCCCCCATTGCCTTATAAACCTGAAGAATTGGTCCGGGGCATTGTAAGCCGCAGGCATCTATTTTTAAATTTGCTGACATTTTAGCTTCCTCCCCACAGGAAATATTAGCAACACCGGAATCATCCATAGCTATACAGCAATGGCTGGTTGGCTTAAAGCCAAAGGCCTGCTGGTAGGTTCGATAACCACCATCTAGGTTTTTAACCTTAAAGCCCTTTTGGGTTAGTAGACGAGCAGCTATATAGCCCCTTAAGCCTACCTGACAGAAGATATGGATAGTTCTGTCAATAGGCAGCTCCGTCAATCTAGAGCGTAATTGACCTAAGGGAATATTTACAGAGCCTTCAATAGTTCCTAGCTCCGTCTCTATTGGTTCCCGTACATCCAAGAGGTAGCCCTTATCAGCAATAATATTATTAACCTCGTACCATTGGAAGCTCTCAACAAAGCCCTTCATAATATTAGAGGCCACAAAGCCCAACATGTTCACCGGATCCTTTGCTGAGGAGTAGGGTGGAGCATAGGTAAGCTCCAATTCACCTAAGTCTTCAATCGTCAAGCCTCCCTTTATAGCTGTGGCAATAACGTCAATTCTTTTTTCAACCCCATCGTAGCCAACAGCCTGAGCCCCGTATATTTTACCATTAGACCTATCAAAGACAAGCTTTAGAGAAATAGGGAAGGCACCGGGGTAATAGGAGGCATGGGAGCCAGGATGAATATGAAG
>Ga0208243_1000592_pt1 | contig 18375 bp, 14 predicted proteins | sample Subbio2Aug_QV12A_FD_184826 | JGI IMG/M metagenome (GOLD analysis project Ga0208243, IMG submission 184826) | Serpentinite rock and fluid subsurface biosphere microbial communities from McLaughlin Reserve, California, USA - CR12Aug_QV12A (SPAdes) | ecosystem: Environmental > Terrestrial > Deep...
CGCCCGGCACCGGCGCCGCCTGCTTCTGCCCCGTCCTGCGGCGACCGCGCCTCTTCCCGGCCCGTCCGCCGCGGGAAGCCTCGCCGCCCGACGGTTGCCCGTCGAATTCGAGGTCGTTCACGCTTTCATCCTTCCGGCGCCGCGCTTCCATCCCGGATGCTGCAGGCGCGATCATCTTGAGTTGGAGACAATGTAACAGCAGGCCGCGATTTCGCCAAATGGTTTGGCGGCGAAGGGTCGGCGCGGCGCGGGCGTGGCCGGCGAGGCGCGGACGCAAGAGGCACGGGAATTCCGGGGACAGTTTACTGAGTTCGGGCTTTCTTGCGCCTTGTTCACGCGTGTCGTTGTCCCCGAATTCAGTAAACTGTCCCCGCATTTCCTGCACAGGCGACCTCCGTCCGCGAGGGATGCGGGGAGGCAGGCGGCGGCGCGGCGGGACGATCACGGCGGGCGATCGTCAGGACGTGTCGGGCACAACCGGTCGCGACACGGGACGTCCGGGCCGGACCAAGCCGCAGGGCGCGAGCGCCGCGCCGACCTCGGCTGCGACATCGCGGGTGACGAGCCGCGCCCGGCGCCTCGCCTGTGCGAGACAGGCCCGCAGGATCCGCACCAGCATCCGGAAGTCGTCGGCGAGCCGCGCGGCGCGGTCACCGGCGCGCGAGACGGCAAGGCGGGCCGGCGCGCCGGACGGCAGGCCGAGGATGCAGTTTCGCGCCACCGCCTCGGCATGGGCGAGACCCGCGAGCAGAGGCAGCGCGATGGCGAGGTGCCGGCCCGCGGCGCGATCGGCGAGACCGGCGAGCAGGACGAGCAGCGCCAGGATCTCTTCCAGCACCTCCTCCCTCAAGCTCATGGTCGCGTCCTCCGTTTTCGCGGGCGCAGTATCGGCGCGACGCGAAGAGCGTGGATAGATTTTCAGCAAGGGGTTGATTTCGTTGGAGGTGAACCTCCTCGCTCCGGCACGAGCGGAGGCGGGTAATACGGGGACAGTTTACTTAATTCGGGTGATCCCGCAGCGCAGACCGACCGGACGCGATCCCGAATTAAGTAAACTGTCCCCGTATTACCCTGCGGCGGCCGGGCGTTCTGCGCTCGAGCTTTCGTCCGAGCCTTGCCCCGAGCCCCGCCAGCCAGGCGTCGCTTCCGAGCGGACGGCCCGAACCCTCGCAGCGCCGCAGCGCGTCGAACTCCCCGGCAGGCGCCGGGGCCTCGATCAGTGCGGCGAAATCGGGGAAACGCTGCAGCACGGGTGCCACGTCGACGACGCCGTCGTCCCGGCCGGCCAGATGCGCCCCGACGCTCGAATACGGCCAGTCCTGCGCCCGGGCGGCGAGGCCGGCGCGGACGGGATTGAGCGAGACGTAGCGGATGGCCGACGCCAGATGGTCCTCGTCCATGACCACTGAGCCGAAACGGCTCTGCCAGAGATGGCCGGTCCAGCCGGCCCGGCCGTTGACGAATGCCGTATAACGGCGATGCGCCTCTGCGAACAGGGCGCGCAGACCGTCGGCATGCGAGGGGACGGCGATGACATGGACGTGGTTCGGCATCAGGCAGTAGGCCCAGATCGCCGTGCCGGACCTTTTCTGGCCCTCGGCCAGGAATGCGAGATAGCGAAGGTGGTCTCCGTCTTCGAAGAAGACGCGCTCGCGGCGATTTCCGCGCTGGGTGACGTGGTGCGGCAGCCCGGGTACGACGATGCGCGCAAGACGGGCCATGACTTCCCCCCGAAAGACCGATCCGGACAGCAGCACTTTAAGGTCACGCAAACCGGCTGCAACTGAAAAGTGCATGCGATGCAGGAAAATACGGGGACAGTTTACTTAATTCGGGCTCTCTTGCGTCTCGTTCACGCGCGTCGTTGTGCCCGAATTAAGTCAACTGTCCCCGTATTTTCTACCCCGCCGCCCTGCCCCAGCCGCCGCCGTTGGCGGTCTCGATCAGCAGCCCGTCGCCGGGTCCGAGGCGGACGCCGCTGGCGAAGGTCAAGCGGTCGCGGCGGCCGTCGGGGTGGAGGACGCAGAGGCCGTTGACGCCGCCGGACGCGCCGCCTTCGAGCCCCCAGACCGGCTCCTTCGCGCGGCTGTAGCCGGCCGAGAGCACGGCCGGCGCGCGCAGGCGGTAGAGCGTCTGCAGGCCCTTGCCGCCCGAATGCAGGCCGGCGCCCGCGTCGCCCTCGTTCAGGCGCTTGAAGGCGACGTCGAGCCCGTAGCGCGCCTCGCAGATCTCCACCGGACAGTTGAAGGTCTCGCCGTGATTGGCGGAGTACATGGCGTCGAGCCCGTCTCGCGTCGACGTTGCGCCCCAGCCGCCCATCTGCGGCTCGACCATGGTGAAGCGGCGGCCGGTATCGGGATGGTCGCCGGCGATGACCGTGCCGCAGATCGAGGCGAAGGAGCCGGCCGGCAGACGATCCGGCAGGGCGCGCGCCATGCACTGCCAGAGCATGTCGGCCAGCCGGATGCGGGTCTCGAAATAGTAGCCGTGCGGGGCCGTGCCGGTGGCGTGGAAGATCGTGCCGGGCTCGGTGACGACCTCCAGCGCGCGGAACGAGCCGGAATTGGCAAACAGCGTCGGGTCGGTCAGCGCCTTGAAGATCATCTGCGCCGAGATGACGGCCCCGTCGCGGCTGGTGTTGTAGGGCGCGGCGCGCTGCCTGGGGTTGCCGGTGAGGTCGACGGTGAAACGGTCATGCGCGATGGTGATCGAGGCCTGCCAGAGCGCGCCGTCGTCCTGGCGCTCCTCGATGCGGAACGTGCCCTGCGGCAGGCTGGCGAGGCCGGCGCGGCCGCGCCGCTCGCCCTCCTCGAAGAGCGAGGCGAGTGCGGCGCGCCAGGCGTCGAGGCCGTAGGTTCCGACCAGCTGACGGATGCGGGCCTCGGCCTTGCGGCTGGCCGCCACTTGCGCCCAGAGATCGCCCTCTACGAAATCCGGCAGGCGCGAATTGGCCGCGATGATGTCGAAGACGGGGGCGATCGGCGCACCGTCCTCGAACAGCCTGACGGCCGGAAGCCGTAGCCCTTCCTGGAAGATCTCCGTCACGTCGACGGCCATGGAGCCCGGCGTCCTGCCGCCGACGTCGTTCCAGTGCGCGATCGAGGCGGCCCAGGCGACGAGGTCCCCGCCGGCGAAGACCGGCAGGGCGATGACGACGTCGTTGAGATGCGTGACGCCGCCGAAATAGGGATCGTTCGTGACGAAGCAGTCGCCGGGGCGGATGCCGTCCGGACCGTGGATCTCGACGATGCGGCGCACAGCCTTGTCGAGCACGCCGACGAAGGTGGGGATGCCGGCGCCCGACGAGACGAGTTCGCCGGCCGGATCGGTGATGCCGGTGCCGACGTCGAGCACCTCGTAGATGATCGGGCTCATAGCGGTCTTCTTCAGCACCGCGAACATCTCGTCGGCGGCGGCCACCAGCGAGGACTGGATGACGGAGGCGGTGATGGGGTCGGGGGTGGTGCTTCCGGTGGTCATGTCTGCCTCGTCATGGTCTGGTTGTATTGCCGCGGTCGAGGTCGCGCTCCACGATACCCCCCCTCTGCCTGCCGGCATCTCCCCCTCAAGGGGGGAGATCGGCTGCCACCGTCGTCTCGCCCGATCGCCAACGTTGAAGGAAGGGTGCCGCCATCGAAGCTGCCGATCTCCCCCCTTGAGGGGGAGATGCCCGGCAGGGCAGAGGGGGGTGTCATATGGCTCTACGACAAAAAAATCGGGGACGTTCTCCCCGTCGCGACCGACGCCCGCCCCTACCGCGCGACGAACAGGTCGCGCGGCAGCGTGGACAAAATCTCCGGACCGTCGGCGCGCAGGATGACGATCTCCTCCAGCCTTATGCCGAAGCGGCCGGGGATGTAGATGCCAGGCTCGATGGAGAAGACCATGCCCTCTTCCAGCACGGTCTCGGACGTCGCCGTGACGTAGGGCGGCTCGTGGCCGTCGATGCCGAGGCCGTGGCCGGTGCGGTGGACGAAGTACTCGCCGTAGCCGGCATCGGCGATGACACGCCGCGCGGCCGCGTCGACCTCCTTCGCGAGCACGCCCGGCCGGGCAGCCGCCAGCGCGGCCTGCACGGCCTTCTCGACGATCGAATGGATCTGGCCGTAGCCTTCCGGCGGCTCGCCCACGACCGCCATGCGGGTGATGTCGGACGGAAAGCCCTGCTTGCGGCCGCCGATGTCGATGACGATCGCGTCGCCCTCGGCGAGCTTGCGCTCGCCGGTCTGGTGGTGCGGAAAGGCGCCGTTGGGGCCACTGCCGACGATCCAGAAGGCGGGGACGGCGCCTTCGGAGGCGAAGTGGTCGCGCACGATCTGGGCGAGTTCCCGCTCCGCGAGGCCGGGCCTGATGGCGGCAAAGGCCGTCTGCACGGCGCGGTCGGCGATGGCCGCGTTCATCTTCAGCTTCGCGAATTCGCGGTCGTCCTTGACCATGCGCAGACGCCCCAGCGTGCGCTCGGTGAAGGCGTGGCGGGCTCCCGGCAGCGCGCCGAGCACCAGCAGCGCGAAATCGGCCCGCATGGTCTCGTCGAGCACGATGCTCGCCGCCTGGGCGGCCCCGACGTCGTCGAGCGCAGCGGCGAGCGCTGCCGCGGGTCCGGCTTCGTCGCTCCAGGTGTGGAAGGCGATGTCGGTGGATTCGCGCGTGCCCTGCGCATTCAGCACCGGCATCAGGAAGGCCTCGCGCTCGGGACCGACCAGCAGCAGGCAGGGCCGCTCGTCGGGATGCGGGTGGAAGCCGATCAGCCAGTCCATGTGCGAACCCGGCGCGACGGCGACGAGATCGACCTTCTCTGCGGCCATGGACGTGCGCAGGCGGGCCAGGCGGTCGGCGGTGGGATGGGTCATGATGTCCTCGTGTCTTCTCTGCCGGACCCGACGCGGCATGGCCGCACCGTCCGGAACGATTGGCTGAAGGAAGGACGGCGGGAACGGATGCCCCTCCGTCCCCGCCGCCGGCACGGCCCTCCGCGACGGCGGAGGGCGCGCCGAGGCTAGCCGGTGTAGCCGTAGACTTCGCGGGCCCGCTCCGGCGTGACCAGCCCGTTGCGGATGTCGTCGGCCACCGCCGCGCGGTCGCGTTGCTTCGGATCGCCGATGCCGCCGCCATTGCCGGTGACGACGCGGATGACGTCGTCGGTGTGGGTGACGAGGCCGGAGACGAAGGAGAAGGTCTCGCGCGACCCGTCCCTGCGGATCACTTCGACATAGTTGGGCGAGCCTTCCCGGCCGCCGTCGAGCGCCCAGGGCGGGAACTTCGAACGGGTGTAGCCGGCGGTGAGGAAGCCGTTGTCGGCCCGCACCCGGTAGTCCATGACGATGCCGCGGCCGCCGCGGTAGCGGCCCTCGCCGCCCGGCGCGACGTTCAACTCCATGCGGTCGACATAGAGCCCGTTGCGCGCCTCGTTGATCTCGGCCGGGCAGTTGTAGGTCTCGCCGTGGAAGCCGCAGAAGATCGCCGAATTGCCGTCGCCGCCGCGCGACGCGCCCCAGCCGCCGAGCTGCGGCTCGATGATGGTGTACTGCCGGCCGGTGTCGGGATGGATGCCGCCGATGAAGGTGCCGCAGACGCTCGCGAAATGGCCGGACGCCAGCCGCTCGGGCATGTGCTGGGCGAGGCACCGCCACATGATGTCGTACACGCGCAGCTCGATCTCGTAGTAGAAGCCGATCGGCGCCGGCTCCTTCGCATGGAAGACCGATCCCTCGCGGGTCAAGAGCCGGATCGGCCGGAACGAGCCCTCGTTGGCGGGCGAATAAGGATCCGTCAGCGACTTGAAGATCATCTGCGCGGCGACCATGACGCCGTCGCGCGAGGTGTTGACCGGGTTGGGCGACTGGTCGGGATTGTCGAGCAGGTCGACCTCGAAGGCCTCGTCGGAGATGGTGATCTTCACGTTGAAGGTGCGGCCGTCGTCCTGCTCCTCGGAGAGTTCGAAGACGCCCTTGGGCAGGTCCTTCAGCGCCTTCAGCGACACCTCCTCGCCGAAGTCGAGGAAGGAGGCCATGGCGTTCTGGAAGGTGGCGGTGCCGTATTTCTCGGCGATCTCGACGAGGCGCCTGGCCCCGATGCGCACCGAGGCGATGGCCGCCCAGACGTCGCCCTCCAGCACGTCGGGCATGCGCGAATTGACCTTGATGATCTCCATGACGGAGCGGATCGGTTCGCCCTTCGCGATGATCTTGATGGCGGGCAGGCGCAGGCCCTCCTGGAAGATCTCGGTCGCCTCGCCGGTGAGCGAGCCGGGCGCCATGCCGCCGACGTCGGAATTGTGGGCGATGTTGGCCGTCCAGGCGATCAGCGTGTCGCCGGCAAAGACCGGCATGGCCACGACGATGTCGTTCAAATGCGTGACGCCGCCGTAATATGGATCGTTGGTGGCGAAGACGTCGCCGGGCTGGATGTCGCCGGGCTTGTCGTACTTGGCGACGATCACCTTCACCGCCTTGTCGAGCACGCCGATGAAGGCCGGGATGCCGGCACCGGAAGAGGCCAGCGCGCCCTTGGCGTCGGTGATGCCGGTGCCCATGTCGAGCACCTCGTAGATGATCGAGCTCATCGCGGTCTTCTTCATGACCGCGAACATCTCGTCGGCCGCCGCCTGCAGCGAGTTCTGGATGATTTCGAGCGTGATGGGGTCGTTCGACATGTCAGGCATGGTGGCCTCCGTGGTTCGATGAGTTCCCGTGGCGCGAGGCACCCCCCTCTGGCCTGCCGGCCATCTCCCCCTCATGGGGGGAGATCGGCAGTTCGAGCGGCAGCGCCATTGCTGCACCGTTGGAGATTGGGCGTATCGTCCCGCGCGCTCGATCTCCCCCCTTGAGGGGGGTCCGAAGGACGGGCGAGACAAGTGGCTCGCCCCGGCCGGCAGGCCAGAGGGGGGTTTGAAGCGCGCCAAGCATGGACGTCATGACGCCAGCGTGATGTGGATGTTGCCGTAGCCGTCGATCGCGACCCGGTTGCCGGGGTGGATGACGACCGTGGTGCCGGGGTCTTCCACGATGGCGGGGCCGGAGAAGGCCATGCCGGGCTCGAGCTTCGTGCCGTCGTAGATCGCCGCGCGGTGGATGCCTTCGAGCGCGTAGTCGACGTCGCGGTGGCCCTTGAGCGCGGCTTCGGCCGGCGTGCCGGACGGTTCGCGCCTGGCCATGGTGAGCTTGCCGACCTCGGCCGAGGCGACGAGATGGATGCCCACCATCTCCACCGGCGCACCGAGCCGGTAGGTGTATTCGCGCTCGTAGGTCTCGTGGAACGCGGCCTGGATGTCGGCCAGGCGTTCGTCGGTGATCGCGCCGTCCGGGATCAGCACCTCGGTCGTGTGCTCCTGGTTCTGGTAGCGGAACTTGCCGTAACGCAGCATGCGGACTTTGTCGGCCGCCACACCCTCGGCGGCGAACTGCGCCCTTGCCCGCTCTTCGGTCTCGGAAAAGATCGCCTCGATGCCGGCGGCCGAGCCCGGGGTCAGCTCGGCGAGGCGGGTGACGAAATAGTCGCGGCGCAGGTCCGACATCATCATGCCCCAGGCCGAGAAGACCGAGGCGCCCGCGGGAACGACGACCTTCTTCACGCCGAGTTCCTGCCCGAGCGCGACGCCGTGCATGGCGCCGCCGCCGCCGAAGGCGACCAGCGTGAAGTCGCGCGGGTCGTGGCCGCGGTTGAGCGAGACGAGCTTCAGCGCGTTGACCATGTTGTTGTTGGCGATGCGCACGATGCCGCGCGCCGCCTCGGTGGCGTCGATGCCGAGCTTTTCGGCCACGCCCGACAGCGCCGTCTCCGCCGCCGCCATGTCGGCCACGACCTCGCCGCCGCAGAAATAGTCGCGGTTGATGCGGCCGAGCCAGAGATTGGCATCGGTGGTGGTGGCGTTGGTGCCGCCGCGCCCGTAGGCGGCGGGACCCGGCATGGCGCCGGCCGACTGCGGGCCGACGTGGAGCTTGCCGAAATCGTCGACCCAGGCGATCGAGCCGCCGCCATTGCCGATCTCGACGAGGTCGACGACGGGCACCATGATCGGATAGCCGGCCGAGGTGCGGTCGCGCTCGATCCAGTAGTCGGTCTTGATCTTGACTTCGCCGTCCTCGATCAGCGAGCACTTGGCGGTGGTGCCGCCGATGTCGAGGGCGAGCACGTTGGGCTCGCCGATCAGCTTGCCGAGTTCGGCAGCACCCCAGAAGCCCGACGCCGGGCCGGATTCGACCATGGTGATCGGGATCTTCGAGACCGAATCCAGCGAATCGACGCCGCAGTTCGACTGCATGATGTAGGGGCTGCCCTTCAGCCCCTTCTCCTTCAGCCCGCCGGCCAGCCGCGACAGATAGCGCTCGGCGATCGGCTGGACGTAGGCCGACAGCACGGCGGTGTTGGTGCGCTCGTATTCGCGCCATTCGCGCGTGATCTGGTGAGAGGCGACCGCCGAGACGTCCGGCCAGAGCCGCCGCAGTTCCGCCATCGCCGCCTCCTCGTGCGCGGGATCGGCATAGGAGTGCAGGAAGGAGATCGCCACCGCCTGGACGCCGTCGGCCCGGAAGTCGGCGACGATGGCGGGCAGGGCCGACAGGTCGAGCGGCTTCAGCTCCTCGCCCTTGTAGGAGATGCGGCCGGGCAGTTCGCGGCGCAGATAGCGCGGCACGAAGGGCTTCGGCTTCTGGTAGTGGAGGTTGAAGAAGTCCGGCCGGTTGCCGCGCGCGATCTCCAGCGTGTCGCGGAAGCCTTCGGTGGTAATGAGCCCGACCTTCACGCCCTTGCGCTCGGTCAGCGCGTTGATGACGACGGTGGTGCCATGGGCGAGGAAATCGACCGACGACGGGTCGATGCCGGCCTTGGCCAGCACGTTGAGGACGCCCTGCTCGAAATTCGGCGGGGTGGTGTCGGACTTGGCGGTGACGATGCGCGCCGCACCGGTGGCGACGTCGGTCTCGAAGCAGACGAGGTCGGTGAAGGTGCCGCCGACGTCGGTGGCGACGCGAATGGTGGTCTCGCCCATGGTCAGGCTCCCTTGGTCTTGCGCTGGAGGAGAAGCAGGCAGACGAGGCCGGGCAGCTTCAGCGCCTCGGCTGCAGCCACCCGCTCCGGCGTGTAGTGGCCGGCGACGTCGAGGCAGTTGATGGTGCCTGCGACCTCGCCGTCGATCAGGATCGGCACGTTCATGACGCTTTCGCAGCCGAGCGACCGGATCTGCTCCCAGTCGCCGAAGACGTCCGCGATTCCTTCGATGTCGTTGGCGACGAATGTCTTCTTCTCGCCGATGACCTGCCGCGACCAGTCGGTCTCGTTGGCGGGCTTGGTGCCGGAGACCGGATAGGCGTCGGGCATGTTGGAATAGACGCGCGCGTTGACGCGCTGCGCCCGGTCGCTGGTCATGACGGTGAAGAGCTTCGCGCCGACGGTCTGCTGGGTGAGCGCGCAGAGCGCGTCGAGGGCGGCCTGCGGCTGGCCGGTGCCGCCGGCGGCTTCGAGGAAGGGCGTGTAGTCAGGCACGTTCATCGTCGTTCTCCATGAGTCGGTCGCGCAGCCGCACCTCGTCGGCGGTGACGACCGGAACGGCGCCGATCAGCCGGCGCGTGTAGGGGTGGTGGGGATCGGAAAAGACCGTCTCCGTCGGGTTCATCTCGACCAGACGGCCGCGCTCGAAGACGGCGACGCGGTCGGCGACGTTGCGCACCACCGACAGGTCGTGGGTGATGAAGACGTAGGTGAGCCCGCGGCTCGCCCGCAGATCGTTCAGCAGCTTGAGCACCCGCGCCTGCACCAGCACGTCGAGGGCCGAGGTCGGCTCGTCGAGGACGACGAGATCGGACCGGCAGGCCAGCGCCCGGGCGATGGCGACGCGCTGGCGCTGTCCGCCCGACAGCGCCTCGGGCGACCGCCGGGCGTAGTCGGCCGGCAGGCCGACCTCTTCCAGCAGTTCGCCCACCCGCGTGGCTCGATCCGCCCGCGGGCCGAGATCGTGCACGTCGAGCGGCAGGCGCAGCGACGCGCCGATGCTGCGGCGCGGATTGAGCGAGGACAGCGGGTTCTGCTGGACGAGCTGGATCGCGCGGCGATGGGCCAGCGTGCGCGCGGCCGGCAGAACCTCGCCCCTGAAGGCGATGGTGCCGGCGGTCGGCGGGTAGATGCCGAGGATCATGTTGGCGATGGTCGACTTCCCCGACCCGCTCTCGCCGACGATCGCCAGGCACTCGCCCCGGACGACGTCGAACGACACGTCGTCGACGGCGCGAACCTGGTGGCGGCCCTGGGTGAAGGTCTTGGAGACGCGGTCGAGGGTGAGCAGCGCGGTCATGGTCGGTGGTCCGATGATGCGCCGGCAAGCGGATGTTCCAGGATGATCTGGAGACGGTGTGCAGGCGAACCCCCACCCCTCACCCCTCCCCTCAGGGGGGAGGGGGAACGCGAATGTACAGTCCGTCGATTTTCCGGTCGAAGGTCGAGCACTGGCGCGGGGTGTCCCCCTCCCCCTTGAGGGGAGGGGTAGGGGGTGGGGGTAAGGCCGGGCGATGCGGTGGGCCACGATTGGATCGTCATCACCCCGCCTCCCCCGGCTCGCCGCACCCCTCGTGCACCACCATCGGCGCGAAATAGCTGTCCGACACGTCCTCGATCTCGGGAATGCCGCCGCCGGTGATGCGGGGGACGGCGGCAAGCAGGGCGCGGGTGTAGGGGTGGCGGGGGTCGGCGAAGAGATCGGCCGTGCGGCCGTGCTCGACGATGCGGCCCTTGTAGATGACATAGACGCGGTCGGCGAATTCGCGCACCACGCCGAGATTGTGCGAGATGAACAGCACCGAGGTGTGGCGCTTCTCGACGAGGTCGCGCATCAGCGCCAGCGTCTGCGCCTGCACGGTGACGTCGAGCGCGGTGCCCGGTTCGTCGGCGATCAGCAGCGAGGGCTCGTTGACGAGCGCCATCGCAATCATGACGCGCTGGTTCATGCCGCCCGACAGCTGGAAGGAATAGGAATCGAGCGCGCGTTCGGGATCGGGGATCGCGACGTCGGCCAGCGCGGCCGCGGCCTTCTCCCGCGCCCGGGCCTTCGGGAGGCCGGGCTCGGCGCGCTTCAGCACCTCGTGGAACTGCGCGCCGATCGTATAGACGGGGTTGAGCGAGGAGGTCGGGTCCTGGAAGATCATCGACATCTTCGTGCCGCGCAGCCGGTGCCGTTCCCGCTCCGGGAGTCTTGCCAGGTCCTGCCCTTCGAAGGCGACGAGGCCGCCGATGCGCGCGGTCTTCAGCTGCTGCAGGAGACCGAGCACGATGCGGGCGGTGACGGACTTGCCGGAGCCGCTCTCGCCGACGAGCGCCACGCGCTCGCCCTTGCCGACATGCAGCGAGATGCCGTGCAGCACGTCGACCTGTCCAGCCCAGCCGCGGAAGCCGAGGGTGAGGTCGCGGATGAGAAGCGTCGGCGCGGTCACTGGCCGCCTCCGAGCACGTCGCGCAGCGCGTCGCCGACGAGGTTGAAGCCGAAGACGGCGACGAGGATGGCGAGCCCCGGGAAGACGGTGAGCCACCAGGAATCGGGCAGGTATCTGGCACCGTCGGCGACCATCGAGCCGAGATCCGGCGTCGGCGGCTGCACGCCGAGCCCCAGGAAAGAGAGCGACGAGGCGATGAGGATGACGAAGCCGAAATCGAGCGTCATCTTGGTGACGATCGAGGGCACGCAGTTGGGCAGGATCTCGCGGAAGGCGACGTGCGCCTTCGACGCGCCGATCACCTCGGCGGCGAGCACGTAGCCCTCCTCCTTCTCGGAACGGGCGAGGTTGTAGACGAGCCGCGTGTACCAGGGCCACCACATGGCGGTGACGGCCAGCATGCCGTTGGTGAGCGTGGGCTGGAGCAGGCCCATCATCGACATGGCGAGCACCAGCGGCGGGATCGACAGGAACACGTCGGTGATGCGCATCAGGACGTATTCGGTCCAGCCGCCGAGATAGCCGGCGAGAAGGCCGATGGTCACGCCGACCGGCACCGCCACCGCCAGCACCACCACCCCGAGCACCAGCGAGATGCGGTAGGCATAGAGGATGCGCGAGAACAGGTCGCGGCCGACGAGGTCGGTGCCGAAGACGTAGGGCCATTCCGGCGGCCTGTTGAAATTGGCGAAGTCGACCACGGCGCCCGCATGGGTGGGGAACGGGGCGATGAAATCGGCGAAGACGGCCGACAGCACCACCACGGCGATGAGGACGAGGCCCAGCGCCGACAGCGGGTTGCGCAGCAGGATGAAGAGCGTGCGCTTCATGGGCGGAGGGTCCTTCCATGCGTTCGCTGGAGGACCGTCGCGCGTGCGATACCCCCCTCTGCCCTGCCGGGCATCTCCCTCTCAAGGGGGGAGATCGGCAGCTTCGGCGGCCCCGCCTGTCTTGCGACGCTGGAGATTGGCGAAGGCATCGATGACAGCCGATCTCCCCCCTTGAGGGGGAGATGCCCGGCAGGGCAGAGGGGGGTGACTGCGCGACAACCGATGTCCATCACCCTGCCCTCTGCGACAGCCGGATGCGCGGGTTGATCAGCGCGATGAGCAGGTCGACGACGATGTTGACGATCAGGAACAGCGCCGAGATGATCAGCACCGTGCCGACGATGGCGTTGAGGTCCTTGCGCAGGATGACGGCGACGCCGTAGCGCGACAGGCCGGGCCAGGCGAAGACGGCCTCGACCAGGAAGGCGTTGCCGAGCATGGCCGCGAAATCGAGGCCGATGATGGTCAGCGACGGAATGAGCGAAGGCCGGAAGGCCCAGCGCCGGGCGATGCGGCCCTCGGCAAAGCCGTAGGACTGCGCCATCTCGACATAGGGCTTCTCGTAGGTGTCGACCATGTTCGATCGCGTCAGCCGCGCCGCCTGGCCGATGCCCGACAGCGCCAGCGCGAAGGCGGGCAGCACGACGTGCCAGGCGGCGTTGGCGAAGGCGGCGGGATCGCCGGCGAGCAGCGTGTCGATGGTGAGGAAGCCGGTGACCGGCACGATCTGGTAGCTGTCGGCGATGCGCCCGGCGATCGGGAACAGCGGCAGGAAATAGGCAAAGCACAGCATCAGGATGACCGCCCAGACGAAGCTCGGCGCCGAGACGCCGAGCAGCGTGACGAGGCGGATGGCGTGGTCGGCCCACGTGCCGCGCCAGCGCGCCGCCGCGATGCCGAGCGGCAGGCCGAACAGCACCATCATCAGCCCGGCGACGAGGATCAGCTCCAGCGTGGCCGGCAGGAACTGCGCGATGTCGGTGGTGACGGGGCGGTTGGTGTAGAGCGAGACCCCGAGATCGCCGCGGAAGACGTCGCGGACGAAATGGGCGTACTGCGCCGGCAGCGGCTCGTCGAGGTGCAGCCGCTCGCGCATCTGCGCCACCTGCTCGACGCTGGCGGTCGGCCCGAGCGCGATGCGCGCGGGATCGCCGGGGATGATCCGGGCGATGGCGAAGATCAGCATCGAGACGCCCACGAGCACGAGCAGGGACGTAGCGAGCCGCTTCGCGAGGAGGCGGACGACGGGCGGCATGGCGGCTTCTTCGGTTGGCGCGGACCGGCGGTCGCCCGCCGGCCCGGTCGTACAGCTTGGCTTACTGGCCGGTCATTTCCATCAGGCGGAAGGTGAAGCCCATGCCGTCGAGGCCGAAGGCCTTCTCCGGATCGCTGAGCGCCGGCACCTTGACCCGGTTCGACGCGGCGAAGAGCGACTGCCGGTCGTAGCCGTAGATGGTCGGCGCGATCCCCATCAGCCGCTCGTTGAGCGCGGCATAGGTGGCCTGGCGCTCGGCCGGATCGGTGACGGTGCGGCCCTTGACGAGGAGTTCGTCGACGGTGGCGTCCGTCAGGTATTCCGGCGACTGCCATGTGCCCTTGAGCGAGGAGTGGTACATCGGGAAGAGCAGCGTGTCGGGATCGCCGGTCACCGCATTGGCGAAGATCTGCGAGACGTTGGGCGTGTTCTCGGGCTTCGTCACCAGCTCGGTGAACAGCGCCCACGGCACCTTGCGGATCTCGGACCTGATGCCGATCTCGGCGAAGTTCGCCTGCATCAGCAGCGCGAAGCGTTCCTCGATCGGCACCTCGCCGATCCAGGACAGTTCCAGCGTGAAGTCCTCCGGCTTGTACTTGCAGGCGGCGAGGTGCGCCTTCGCGGCCTCGAGGTCGCGTGCCAGCGGCGTGTCGCCGGCACCGAACATGCCGACCGGGATCGCGCCGGTCGACGGGCTGCCCTGCGCGATGCCGTCGGCCACGGCCACCATCCGGATGCCGGCCGAATAGTCGAAGGCCGAGGCCAGCGCCAGGCGGCAGTTCACGTCGTCGAGCGGCGGCTTGGCGGTGTTGAGCTTGACGTAGAAGGCGCCGCCGCCGGCCTCCTTGAGGATCTGCGCGCCGCTGCCGGCGAGCGCCTTCAGCACCTCCGGCGGCAGCCACTGCGAGGAGATGTCGTGCTCGCCCTGGGCGATCAGCGTGCGGACCGTCGCCGCCTCGAGGCCGTAGCGCAGGCGCACCTGGTCGGGCGCGCTGGCCGCCACGTCGAGGAAATAGTCCGGATTCTTCTCCATGACCGTCTCCTGCTGCGGATTGTGCGAGACGACCTTGTAGGCGCCGGAGCCGGCACCGTTGGAAGACAGGTAGGCCTGGCCCCAGTCCTTCATCTCGCCCTCGCCGTCGCCGAGGTTCGCCATGACGAGCTTCTTGTCGAGGATGGGCAGGCGCACCAGCGATGCCACGAAGGGCGAATAGGGCTCGGTCAGCTTGAAGCGGACGGTGGTGGCGTCGACCGCCTCGGCGGCTTCCACCTTGGCGAAGACGAAGGAGAGGCCGGCGCCGAGCGCCTTCATGCGGTCGAAGGAGAAGACGACGTCCTCGGCCGTCAGCGGGTTGCCGCTCTGGAACTTCACGTCCGTCCTCAGCTTGAAGACGAAGTCGTTGCCGTCCGCCTCCCAGCTCTCGGCGAGGTGCGGCGCATAGCCGGGGCCGCCCTGAACGGGCAGGACCAGCGTGTCGTAGACGTTGAACATCAGGATGGAGTCGGCATAGTCCGACGCCTTGCCCGGATCGAGCTCGCCGACGGCGACCTCGTCGAGGCGCAGCACGGTCTGCGCGGATGCCTGGATGGCCGCGAGCGGCGTGAGGACTGTGGCGGCGAGCAGTGCCGCCGCGAAGGGCCTTGCGATCGATGTCATGATGATTCCCCTTTGTCTTTCCTGGTTCTGGATGGCTTGCGGCCGCGCGCCGCGCTGCGCTGGACGACCGGGTGCGGTTCTTCCGTCGCCGGGTCGTCGCCGAACACGTCCATCGTACAGGTGTGCAGGATGGTGGCCGGCGAGCCGGTATGGTTCCACGACGAGTGCACCCGGTTGGACTGGAAGTGCAGCGAATCGCCGGCTTCGAGGATGTTGGTCTGCCCTTCGAGCTCGACGGTGATGGCGCCCGACAGCACGTAGAAGATCTCCTCGCCCTCGTGCGCGATCGGCTCGGAGCGGTAGCCCGGCGGCTCGTGGATGATCAGGCTGCGCAGCACGTTGCCCGGAAACGAGGTGGAGAGACGCTCGTAGACCAGCGAATTGCCGCCGACGGCATAATGCGGGCGCTGGTTCTGCCTGGTCATGGAATCCGTGACCCTCGGCTGCGACAGGAACTCCGAGACGTGCAGCCCGAGCACCCGCGACACCGACACCAAGGACGAGAGCGACGGCGTGGTGATGCCGCGCTCGATCTGCGAGATGAAGCCGACGGAGAGACCCGCGCCGTCAGCGACCTCCTTCAGGGTGAGTCCGAGGGCCTGACGCCGCGTCCGCAGGCGGTCGCCCAGCGGCGCCGTCCCCGCCCCCGCAAAGCCCTCGTGATCCACCTGGTCGGCCACGCTTCACCCCGTTTTAGTATTGCTAAAACGTGACTCGCGCGCCCTGGGGGAGTCAAGCGGAATTTTTTAGTCCTGCTAAACATGCTCCCCGGCCGCGGCCGGCGGCGCGGCACGATCCGCGCCCGCCGGACCGTTGACCCGCCGCATTGCAGACTGTTAACATGGGCGTGTCCGAGGTTCCCGCGCCACTGCAGGCCGGGAGGAGATAGGGAATACGGGACGGTGCCAAGAGCATCGCAACCGTAGCTGCCCCCGCAACTGTAAGCGGCGAGGCTTGTCCGCTGATGCCACTGAGGCGCGTTCGCGCCCTCGGGAAGGCAGGACAAGCCGTTGAACCGCAAGCCAGGAGACCTGCCTCGGGCCGTCACGTTTCCGGATGCGGGGAGCTTCCGGCGCTGTCTCGCACAGTGGTGGCTTCCGTCATCGCTGGGGGACTCCGACACCGATCCCGCCGGCACCATTGCAACCATGACCGCGTCCGAGGGGGCGCGGCGCTGGGGGACCGTCATGAACCACACGAAAGCGCTGTCGCTTTCCGCCGCCGTATCCGTTCTCTCGCTGGTCGTCGCGGCACCCGCCTTCGCGCAGGAACTCGACATCGGCGAGGTCGTCATCACGCCGAACCGTGCACCCACCGACAAGGCCAAGACCGGCTCGAAGGTGGAGACGGTCGGCAAGGAGGAGATCGAGGAGCAGGCCCGGCCGCTGATCGTCGACTACCTGAACCAGCTGCCCGGCATCCACATCACCTCGCCCGGCGGACCGGGCACGGAGGCGAGCCTGTCCGTGCGCGGCCTGCCGCGCCGCTATGTCAAGACGCTCTACAACGGCATCGACATCTCCGACCCGACGAGCACGCAGGTGCAGACCTCGTACCAGTATCTGCTGGCGGACAGTGTCGGCAGCCTCGAAGTGCTGAAGGGCTCCCAGAGCACGCTCTACGGCTCGGACGCGATCGCCGGCGTCATCTCCATCTCGACGCTCGGCGGCATCGAGCCCGGCGTGAAGCATCTCGTCGGCATCGAGGCCGGATCGAACGGCACGGTGCGCGGCGCCTACGGGCTGCGCGCGGCCAGCGAGAAGGCGAGCCTGTCGTTCAACGCCGCCGGCTACCACACCGACGGCATCTCTTCGGCCGCCCTCGGCTCGGAAGGCGATGCCTTCGAGCTCGGCAATCTCGACATCAATGGCGAGTACCGCTTCAGCGAGGCCTTCTCCGTCTTCGCCAGCGCGCTCTACGTCAAGGGCGAGGCCGACTACGACAACGACCGCTACGTCAATCCGGACACCGGCGAGATCGTCGAGCCGTCGGACAACCTCGTGAACCGCAATGCCACGGAGCAGGCCGGCGCCCGCTTCGGCTTCAACCTCGACCTGCTCGATGGCCGGCTGAAGAACACGGCCTCGGTTCAGGTCTTCCAGCTCGACCGCGCCATCCGCTCCGTCGACCCGCTCTACGGCGCCTTCGACGCGGACTATACCGGAACCCGCACGAAATTCGACTACCAGGGCTCGTTCGAGGCCGCGACCTGGCTGACGCTGCAGTACGGCGCCGACCACGAGATGCAGGGCGCCGAGGCGACCGACAATTACGGCACCGACACCGACGAGGACTTCTCGCTGACCGGCGTCTGGACCCAGGCGATCCTGGAGCCCGTCGAGAACCTCGTGCTGACCGCCGGCCTGCGCCACGACAGCCACTCGGAATTCGGCGAGCACCTGACCTACCGCGGCACCGCGTCCTACCTGTTCGACCAGACCGGTACCCGGCTGCACAGTTCGGTCGGTACCGGCTTCCGTGCACCGAGCCTCTACGAACTCTACGACCCCTACGCCGGCAATTCCGCTCTGCAGCCGGAAACGAGCTTCAGCTTCGACGCCGGCGTGGAGCAGACCCTCCTCGACGGCGCGCTGGTGGCCGACGTCACGCTGTTCATGCTCGATGTCGACAACCTGATCATCTACGACAATGTGACCTACAGCTACCAGCAGTCCGAGGGGACGACGAAGTCCCGCGGCGTCGAGACCGCCTTCACCTGGAAGGCCTCGAGCTGGCTCGATCTCGGCGCGAACTACACCTACACCGACGCAAAGGACGCCGACGGCGACCGCGCCATCCGGATTCCCGAACACGCGATCGGGCTGCAGGCGACCGTGCGGCCGGCGGAGAAGTGGACGATCTCGGCCACGGCCAAGATCCCGCTCGACGCGCTGGACACCATCATCGTCGGCAGCCAGGCCTATACGGGCACCTGCTATCCGGCACCAGACTTCCTGCCGACGCCCTGCACGCAGTACAGCGCGGTGCGCGGCGACGTGCAGCTCGACGACTACGTGCTGCTCAACGCCAAGGTGGCCTACAAGCCGACGGAGAACACCGAAGCCTACCTGCGCGTGGAGAACCTGCTCGACCAGGACTACCAGGTGTCGCCGGGCTTCGGCACCGCCGGCATCTCCGCCTTCGCGGGCTTCAAGGCGCAGTTCTGATGCGCGGGCGCCCGGCAGTCGCGCGCGCCGGCGGCCCTGCGCCCGCCGG
>Ga0208243_1000593_pt1 | contig 18291 bp, 22 predicted proteins | sample Subbio2Aug_QV12A_FD_184826 | JGI IMG/M metagenome (GOLD analysis project Ga0208243, IMG submission 184826) | Serpentinite rock and fluid subsurface biosphere microbial communities from McLaughlin Reserve, California, USA - CR12Aug_QV12A (SPAdes) | ecosystem: Environmental > Terrestrial > Deep...
CCCCCGCCGATGAAATCGACGGCGACGAAGTCGTGATCGTCTCGGAATACGATCCCTTCGGGTGAGGCTTCGGCCTCACTTTTCATGGGCTCGGTCGCGCCGCCAGGCCTACCTTTGGCCGTGTGATCGGCGATGCCGATCCGAGGAACGCAGCGCTGCGAGCTGCCTTTGCCTGTAGTGTCACCACTCCAGGCGGTTTTTCTTACCCGACGGTGACCCCGAAGATCGATCCGACCAGCGCGGTCGCGGCCATGGCAAGGGCACCCCAGAACGTCACTCGGACAGCGCCTCGCAGGATGCCGGCGCCGCCAGCGGTCGCGCCAAGACCGCCCAGGATGGCGAGCGACAGGAGTGTCGCGATGGCTACGAACGGCACAATTTGCGCTGGCGGAGCAAGCATGGCCACCAGAAGCGGGACCACAGCACCCACGGCAAAGGTCATGGCGGAGACAAGGGCCGCCTGGATCGGATGAGCGGTGACGGTGTCGGAGATGCCCAGCTCGTCGCGGGCGTGGCTGCCAAGGGCATCGCGGTCGGTGAGCTGGACGGCAACCTGTTCGGCCAAATCGCGGGTCAGCCCACGCGCCTCGTAGATTCGGGTCAGTTCCTCGAGTTCGGCATCGGGCGTCTCTGCAAGCTCCTTCTTCTCGCGGGCAAGGTCGGCCTGCTCGGCATCGGTCTGCGAACTGACCGAGACGTATTCGCCCGCCGCCATCGACATGGCTCCAGCGACCAGCCCGGCGAGGCCCGCGATCAGTACCTCCGTCCGCCCTGTGCCGGCCGCGGCGACGCCCACGACGAGGCTGGCAGTCGAGACGATCCCGTCATTCGCGCCGAGCACCGCCGCGCGCAACCAGCCGATGCGGTGCACCATATGTATTTCGGAATGGGACAGGCGGCTCATGCGGGAATTCCTTCAATACGGATTTGCGGTGCTGTGAGGCCCGCGGGTGAAATGCGCAGGGCGCGCAGTGCGTTCAGGATAACGGCGACGTCGATGGCTTCCTGCAGCAGCGCGCCCTGAACGGGGGTCAGGTAGCCGAAGGCCGCAGCGATCATGCCCAGAACCGATAGGCCGATGCCTGCGACCACGCTTTCGAGCGCGATCCGGCGCGACCGGCGGGCGATCTCGATCCCCGGCGCGATTCGGTCCACCCGGTCCACCAGTAAGACCACATCGGCCGCCTCGGCACTTGCCGCAGCCCCCCGCGCGCCCATCGCGACGCCCACATCGGCGGCGGCGAGCGCAGGCGCGTCGTTGACGCCGTCGCCCACCATCATCACCGGTCCGTTCTTGTGCTCGGTCAGAACCAGGAGCACCTTTTCATCCGGCGTGAGCCCCGCGCGGATACCGTCAAGGCCCAGCCCCTCCGTCACCCGCGCCGCGACCTCGGCCCGGTCGCCGGTGGCCAAGAGGATGCGCGCAATCCCTTGCCGCCGCAGGCTGGCAAGCATCTCGGCTGCCCCTTCGCGGAGGGGGTCGGACATGACCAGATGCCCCGCCAAACGGCCTTCGACGGCCACGGCCACCATGACCGACCCTGCCGCCAGTTCCGGGTGATCACCCGACAAACGGCCCACGCGCCCCGCGACGAAACCATCGCCCCCGACGATGACTTGCCGTCCGTCGATGAAACCGATGACGCCTTCGCCGGGGATCTCGGCCACGCCCTCGGGGATAGGCAGGGTCAGGCCCCGGTCCTTTGCCGCCGCCACGATGGCCTGCGCCACAGGGTGTTTCGAGGCCTGATCCAGCGCGGCCGCGTAACGCAGGATGTCATCAGCCCCCATCCCGTCGTGGCCGTCGATGCTGACGATCTGAGGGCGCCCGTCAGTCAGTGTGCCGGTCTTGTCCAGGATAAGCGTCCGGATGCGCGCCATCGCCTCGAGCGGCTTGGCCCCCTTCACCAGCACACCGAAATGTGCCGCCCGCGACAGGCCCGCAACCAGCGCCACCGGCACGGCCAGGATCAGGGGGCAAGGCGTGGCGACGACCAGCACCGCCACCGCGCGGATCGGGTCACCGGTAAACCACCAGGCAGCGAAGGCGATGGCGACGGTGACGGCCAGAAACCCCAGCGACCAGCGATCTGCCAGCCGTGCCATGGGCGCCTTTGACGCCTGCGCCTCTTCGACCAGCCGGACAATCCCGGCATAGGTGCTGTCCTTCGCCTCGCGCGTGGCCATCAGATCAAAGGCATCACCGGCATTGGTCGATCCGCTCATCGCCTCAGACCCGCGGTCGAGCCGCACCGGCAAGGATTCGCCCGTCAGCGCCGATGTGTCGACGAAAGCCGCGGCGGATGCGATGCGTCCGTCCACCGGCACGACATCGCCTTGCCGGATCAGCAGCCGGTCGCCAGGCGCGATGTCTTCCAGTGCCACCTCCTCCAGCCCGCCATTGCGGTGGCGCGTGGCGGTGCGGGGCACGCGCGACAGAAGATCGCGCATCTCGCGCCGCGCGCGACCCTCGGCAAAGCTTTCGAGGAAGGTGCCGCCCGAATACATGACGGCGACCACGGCGGCCGCCAGCGTCTCGCCAAAGGTCAGGGCCGCCGACATGGACAGGGCGGCCACGATGTCGAGCCCCACCTCGCCGCGGGTAAGACTGCGGATGATCTCGACCACAAGCGCCGCCAGCACAGGGACAACCCCCGCAAACCACGCCGTTTGTGCAAGGTCCGTGCGCCCGCTGAAGTGCAGCCCGAGCCCTGTCACCAGACCTGCAAGGGCGATGACCAGGAGCAGGGTCTTTAGCCGATCTGTTTGAGTATGATCCAAAGGTGTCAATCTCCAACGGCCGGGGCCGTCGCCGCGGACTTGCTCGAAAATAGTTTGCCAACGCCAATGCCTTGAACGACACCCGTATCATCGCGCGTCAGGAACAGCGCGTCGATCCCTGCCTGTCGCGCAAGGTCTGCGCCCGCATCGACACCCTTCACCATCAGTGCCGTCGCCCATGCATCGGCCTCGGCGCAGGTGGGGGCGATCACGGTGACAGATGCGGGGGGGGCGAGAAGTGGCGCACCGCGCGCGGGGTCCATCGTGTGGGACAGATCACGCCCCTGCACCGTGACCCAGTGTCGATAATCGCCCGAGGTGGCGACAGCAGAATCCTGAAGCGTCAGGATGGAATGGGGCGCGCGGCGGTGATGATCGGGGGCCTCAACCGCAATGGTCCAGGGGCTGCCGCCCGGGCCGAGGCCCATGGCGCGCATCTCGCCGTCGATGCCGACGAGGGCGTCAAGGATACCGTAGGACGACAGAACTTCGGCCAGACGATCCACCCCGTAGCCTTTGGCAATGCCGTTCAGATCCAGAGAGATGGGGGCAATCTTGCGCACCCGGTTGCCGTCAATCGCCAGCACCTCATGCGCCGGGCGGCGGGGGGCCTTCAGCGCACCGCGAATGGCCTGCGGATCGGCGGCATCAGGGCCGAAGCCCCAGGCGCGCACCGCATCGCCCTGACCGATGTCAAAGGCCCCGCCCGACACGCGACCGATGGCAAGCCCAAGCTCCAGCACGCGCGCCAGATCGGCGGGGATGTCCTGCCATTCCCCCACCGGCGCGGCGTTCAGGCGCATCAGGTCGCTGTCGGGCTTCCATGTGGACATCTGCGCATCGACAATATTGACCGCATCCTGAAGTGCGGCCTGCACTGGGGCTGGGTCGAAGCCCGGCGGCGCAAAGAACAGCGCGCTCCACCTTGTGCCCATGGTCGGGCCGTTCAGCGCGTGGCGGATCAGGTTAGTAGACATCTTCGACATAACGCCCCTCGGCCTTGAGCATCGCGGGCGTCAGGCCCATCGGTGCAAGGATATCTTCCAGCGCGCGACCCACGCCTTGCGCCATGCCACGCCCGCCGCAGACCATGACCCTTGCGCCGTTGCGGATCGCCTCGGCCACCTGCGCGGCCTCGGCCCACAGGGCATCCTGCACATAGTGTGGCCGCGCCCCGCGCGAGACGGCGGTGGAGAGCCGCGTCAGCCGCCCCTCTGTCTGCCATTCCGTCAGATCGTCGCCATAAAGGAAGTCGCTGTCCGGGTGTCGCATCCCGAAGAACAGATGCACCGGACGACGACGGGCGTTGGCGCGAATGATCCCGGCCAAGGGTCCGATCCCGGTGCCCGCACCGATCAGGATCAGGGGCACCCGACCCCGCCCGGCATGGAAACCTGGGTTGCGACGCAGGAAGGCCTGCACGGCGTCACCCGGTTCCAGCGTCAGCAGCTGGCCAGAACAAAGGCCGCCCGGATGCTTCTTCACTACGATCTCGACAAACCCGTCCCCGCTGCCCGATGCCAGGGAGTAGAAGCGCGGGAGGGACGAGCCTTCGGGCAGGATGCCCAGAAGGTCGCCCGCCTGAAACCGTGCGAAACCCCGGCTCGTCAGCCGCGCCCAGAGGGTCGCTTTTGGCAAGGCAAAGCGCATGATCGCGGTCGGGGCCTGCACGGCCTCGCCATAGTCACGGCGGGAGATGAGGGTCAGGCCTTGCGCCTCGGGGCGGGCGGGCTGGTGATCAAGGTCGAGCGTCAGCCCGATGGCCTGCCCCAGCGCCCGGCCCCAGCGGGCGAAGTCCTGCGGCGACTGGCGGTCCACTGTGTCCATGGGCAGGAGGGTGGCCCAGCCGTTGGCGCGTGCGGTGGCCTCAACCTCTGCCGCATAGGCACAGAAGGCCGGGAAACTGCGGTCACCGAAGCCCAGCACGGCGAGGGCCGCGGTCGGGGGCATGCGCGCCAGCCGGTCGAGGAAGCCTTGCGCGGACGCGGGCGCGTTGCCTTCGCCATAGGTGGCGGCCAGGATCAGGAACCGCTCCGCCCGTGGGTGGCGCGCGGGGTCAAAGGCCGACATCGGCGCGATGTGGACCGCCTGACCGGCATCCCGCAGGGCACGCGCCAGCGTCGCGGCGAAGCCCCAGGTGCTGCCGCCTTCGGAGCCGACAAGGATCACCGTCTGCGCCCGGCCCGCGGGCGCATTGTCGCGCAGCCGGGGCCGACCCCGCCGTCCAGCGGCCCAGATCAATGTGCCGGTTGCCCCCATCACCGGGACGCTGAGCGCGATCAGGCCGAGGACCAGCCCGAAGGTCGCCGCACCCTGACCGGTGTGCAGCATGTAGACGGTTTCCGAGACCTGCTGCCATGGCGTCAGGTCCGCCCAGGACAGAAGTTCGCCGGTCCCCTGATCGATCAGGCCGGTGCCTGCATCGGTGGAGAGGGTGAACATATCCTGCGCATCGCCTGCATAGGGAAAACTCAGCTTGCGCAAGGCGTCGACAGGCACATCCTGCAGCGCGGCCATCTGGTCCAGCGGGAAGGCCATCTGTCCGCTGACCACCGCAGGGTCGGCGGGGCGTGCCGCCCCATCGGGCAAGAGGTCAAAGGTTGATGCTGTCATCCAGAGCGCGGTGGCCGCCGACAGGGCAAGGCCCAGGACGGCGACGCGCGCCAGTTCCACATGCAGACGCCCGGCCAGAGGCCCGCGCAGCCGCGCGAACCAGCGCCGCCAACCGCCTGTGCGCCGCGCGACCAGCGCCGCCCCCGACAGGGTCAGCACCAGCATCGCGGCAGCGCCCGCCGCCATCACCAACCGCCCGGCATCGTCCAGAAACAGCGACCGGTGGAGGTTGGTCAGCCAGCGTTCCACCCCGTTCGGATCGGCCGAGCCGACGTCGGCGCCGGTTGCCGGGTCGATCACCGCCGATCCGGGCCTGCCGCCGTCGAACCACCAAGCGGTGATGGTGCCCGAGGGGGACCGGCGGATTTCTTCCAGCCCCGGGTGGGTGGCGGCCACGCGGGCGGCCAGATCCGCCACGCTTTGCTCTGCGACGGCCTGCGGGGCGGCCAGCCGTTCGGCCATGGGAAAGACCGACAGCGCCGCACCGCTAAGTGCGAGAACGGTCACAAGAACAAGGGCCAGAAGCCCCGGCCAGCGATGCAGCGCGCGGATCATCGGTTCGTCCCCTTACTGATAGACGAAGCTGGCGATGTAGCGGCGGCCCTGCACGGCCACGCCCGCACCCGCTGTCGTCAGCGGCACCGCGATCTCGTTGGGGCTGTCGCGCATGTCCTCGACCGCCGCATCGATGTGGAGCGTGTAGCCCGCATCGAACAGCGCATCAGCGAGATCCAGCGTGATCTCGAGCGTCCGGCCCGCGCCCACGCTGGCCCCGGTGATCCCGTTGATCTGGGCAGGGTCGCCCCCGGTGGCGGCATACCAGTCGCTCAGGTGCTCGTAGTATTTCGACTTGCCGCCCGCCATCCACAGGCTGCCGACATAAGCGCCCGCGGCATCGGTGACATACAGCGCCAGATAGGCGCCATCGCCGCCATAGCTGTTCATCGTGGTGGTCAGTGTCACGGGCCGGGCCATTGCCAGCCCGGGCAGGGTCAGCGCGGTGGTCAGGGCAAGCGTCGCGAGAAGGGATTTCATCGGGTTTCCTTTCGGTGATGGTCTGCGCCCCGCACGGGGCAGGGCGCGCGATGGCCGGGATCAGTTGGTCACAGCCACGGGCGGCGCGCCGTTGCCGAAGAGCCCGTTTGCCGGAGGTGCGACGGTGCCCGCAGGAGCAGGGTTGCCGAGAGCGCCGATGCAGCCATCGTCGTCATCATCATCATCATCATCATCATCATCATCGTCGCAGTCCTCGTCGTCCTCGTCCTCGTCGTGCCCGCGACGGACCCATCCGCCGTCGTCATCATCTCCGCTCACACGAATGAGGGGCATGGGCTGGTCGTCGGCACTGACCACGGCGGCGCAAACGCCGCTGCACGCGCCTTGAGCGTTGCCCTGGTCCTGCAACGCGGCAAGGGCAGGCAGGCCGAGTGCCACGGTCAGCGCCGTCGACGCGAAAAGAAGGGAAAGTCGGAATGTCATGGCGTGGTCTCCTTGGATCTGATGCTGCCAATCTGTGCCTCGGACCTGAGCTGTTCCTGACGCCGCCCCACTTTCTGCTTCAGCTTGGCGTCAGGAAGAAAAAGGCCCCGCCGGGACAGGGCGGGGCCAGTCAGACCACGAGGGACAGGCGTGGTCGGAGAACGGGGTCAGGCGATGTTGCCGGGCATGGAGGGATGGGTTGATGCGGACTTGCGGGGCATCTCAATCGTCATCGTCGTCGCCCTGATCCGATGTCTGTTGCGTCGCCAGATCGGCACCCGCAGGCGTGGCCGCAGTGTCGCCGGGCTGCGCCGGTGCCGTGACGGTGGCTGGCGCAGTGCCGGGTCCGCGACCAAGGGCTGTCAATGTGGGCGCGGCAAGGACCGCGATAACGGCGGCAGTTGCGAGCAAAACGAGAATTGTGGATTTCATGGCGGTAGCTCCTTGATTGGATGAACCGATTCTGTCGTGTGCCGCTGAAGCCTTGCTGATGGGACGCCGGTTTCTGCTTCAGCCTGGTGTCAGAAAACACGCGCCCTAACCTCATGCCGGGCACAGGCCGGAACCGATTGTACACCCGGTTCCGGCACGGCTGCGTGTCAGCGCAGTTCGAACGCTTCGGAGTAAACGCGGCGCGGCGCATGGCCCATCGCCTTGAGCCCGTTCTGGATGCCGTCGCGCAACCCGCAGGGCCCGCAGAAGAACAGCTCCGACCCGGCGATCTCGAAGGGCACCATCGCGACCAGGCGTTCGGCCGTCAGTCGCCCCTCGGTGCGGCTGGCCACGACCTGCACGCTCAAGCCCGGATGACCTGCGGCGATGGCTTGCAGACGGTCGGCGGCAAAGGCTTCGTCCTGGGTGTTCACGGCCCAGATCAGCGCGATCTGCTGGCGGTCTGCCTCGGTCAGCGCCTCGGCCCATGCCAGGAAGGGTGTGATGCCGATGCCTCCCGCCAGCCAGACCTGACGCGGCACCCGGCGTCGGAACAGGAACCGGCCATAGGGCCCCTCAACGCGCAGCCGCTGGCCCGGCACCAGCTTGTCCGGCAGGCTGCGCGTCCAATCCCCCAGCGCCTTGATCCCGAAATGCAGACTGCCATCGGCGCGCGGGGCCGAAGCGATGGTAAAAGGATGCGCCTCGTCAAGGCCAGCGCCGGGGCCCGAGCCGGGAACCGAGACAAAGGCGAACTGGCCAGGACGCCAGCGCATTCCGCGCCCTGTGGGCCGCAAGGCAATCTCGGTCGCAGCACCGTGTCGCGTGACGGAGTCGAGCGCATAGTCGCGCGGGCGCAGAAAAGGGTTGATGAACTGCGTGAACACCCAGGCCACCAGCCCCGCAAGGCTGAACGTGTTGAGGTAGAGCGCCAGCATCGGGTCCACCCCTTCGGGCTTGTCGATGGCCAGTTGGTGAAACGCGGCAATCGCGAACAACAGCCCCATGAACCGGTGCGTGAAACGCCACAAGGGCCAGGGCAATTCCAGATTGGTGAAGGGAACCCGCTTGATCCAGCTGATCGCGATCAGCGCGATGAACCCGTAGAAGGCAATTTCTCCGACCTCGGCGGCGAATTCGCCAAGGTTGGTTTCTGCCACAAAATCCTCGATCTCCGGTTCAAGCTGGTCATGCAGGACCATCAGCCCCAAGGCCGCGATCCCCAGCCACTTGTGGACGGCATACATGCGATCCAGCCCGCCGAAGAACGGTTCGATCACAGCCGGGCGCGCCGACAGTACCAGGGCTATGCCCATGGCCACAATCGCGGCGGACCCGACCGCGATGCTCATGGCGGACTCGATGCCGAACGGGGCATAGGTTTGCGCGCCAAGGGCGGCGCCTAACAGAACGGCGATGGCGGCAAATGCCGGACCGGAATACAACATGTCAGAAAACCTTCCGTTCGGGCCGACTTGAGGAATGGTACCCGGCGTCACAGGGGACTGGTCGTGGGCCCGGCGCTGTGGATCTCGCCCTGTCACCGTGGCCTTTTCATGCACGGAAACATGGTCAGTCATCTTCCTGTCCTTCGCGGTCGCGACCGTGGTCGTCATCCTCGAATTCGAATTCGACGATCTGCAGCGTGCCGGGATGCAGCTTGACCTCGATCGCGCGGCCCGTCGCGTCGCGGCCGTCGATCTCGTAGCAGCCGTCGTCGATCTTGATGCGGCGCACCTCCCAGCCTTGCCGGGTGGCGAACTCAGCCACCGCCTCGCGCGGTTGCCAGTCGGCCATCGGAACGAAGCAATCATCATCAGCCAGTGCGGCACCGGCAGGCAGGGCTGCCAGAAAAGCAAGAATTGTCAGCGTCTTTCGCATGGGCCACACTCCGGGTTACGGCCAGTCTGGATGATGTGATGCGCGCCGAAGCTGACGGCAGCCTGAAGACGGCTGATCCAGGGCTTCAGCCTGCTGTCAGGAGAGAGGGTCAGAAGCAAACCAACCCGGGGCCAAAGGGACGGCAGAAGACCATGCGCATCTTGCTGATCGAGGATGATACAGTTCTGGGAGCTGCCGTGCGGGACCAGATAGCCGCCGATGGCCATTCGGTCGACTGGGTCCAGCGGCTGGATGCGGCCGGGGACGCGATGGCCGGGGCGAGCTTCGATCTTGTGCTGCTGGACCTGATGCTGCCCGATGGCCGGGGCATTCCGTTTCTGCGCCGTCTGCGGGCCAAGGGCGATGTGACGCCCGTCATCATCCTGACCGCGCTTGACCAGATCAGCGACCGGATCGAGGGGTTGAACGCAGGGGCCGACGACTACCTGGTCAAGCCCTTCGATCTGGCGGAACTGTCCGCCCGGATCGGCTCGGTGGCGCGCCGCTATGCGGGGAACCCCAACCCAATTGTCACCCACGGGCCGCTGGAGATCGACCTTGCTGCGCGCAGCATCCACCGCGACGGCCGCCCAGTCGCCCTGACGGCACGCGAATGGGCGCTGTTCGAGGCCTTTCTGTCCCGGCCTGGGCAGCTTCTGTCCAAGGCGCAGCTTGAGGACAAGCTTTACGCCTTTGGGGCCGAGATCGAGAGCAACACGATCGAGGTCCATCTCAGCCGACTGCGGAAGAAGTTGGGGGCGGAGGTGATCGAGACGGAACGCGGCCTCGGCTACCGTCTGGGCCGGGCATGAGGGCGCCGCGCAGTCTTCAGGGTCGCCTTGGGCTCTGGCTGGGCGTGGCGCTGACGGTTCTTTGGGTGCTCGCGGCCAGCGTGACGGCGCTGATCGCGCGGAGCGAGATCGAAGAGGTGTTCGATTCCGCCCTGCAGGAAACCGCACAGCGCATCCTGCCACTCGCCGTCGTTGATATCCTGAACCGCGAGGAAGCAGGGATCAGCCAGCGTCTTGCCGCCATCCGCGAACATGACGAGTTCTTCACTTACATCGTGCGGGATGATCAGGGGCGCATCCTGCTGCAATCCCATGCCGCCGACCCGGGCGTGTTCCCCGCCTGGGAAGGGATCGGGTTCCACCAGACTGCAACGCATCGGCTCTATAGCGACGAGGCTGTGCAGGGCACGATCCGCATCACTGTGGCCGAGCCGCTGGACCATCGCGCAAGCGTCGCGCGCGAGATTCAGATGGGGCTTGGCCTGCCACTTCTGATCTTGCTGCCCGTGGCGCTTCTGGCCATCGTGCTGGCCGTCCGCGCCAGCCTTGCGCCCCTGCGCCAGTTCCGCGACCGCCTGTCGGCGCGGGGCGCGCGCGACCTGAGCCCCGTCGCCAGCGCCGATCTGCCCACCGAAATCGCGCCCCTCGCCGATACGATGAACGGACTTCTGGGGCGGCTGGAAGCGGCCTTCGAGGCGGAGCGAAGCTTTGCAGCGAACGCCGCGCATGAACTCCGCACCCCGCTGGCAGGTGCCATCGCACAGGCACAACGGCTGCAGACAGAGACGCGCGACGCTGACGCCAAGGCCCGTGCGGCCGAAATCGAGGCCACGCTGAAACGCCTGACCCGCCTCTCCGAACGCCTGTTGCAACTGGCGCGCGCTGAAGGTGGTCGCCTTCGCCGTGACGTCGCTGCCGATCTTCGCCCCGTGGCCCGACTGATCGTCGACGACCTTGCGCGCGGTGGCGAGCCCGGGCGCATCCACCTCGCGCTTCCGGACAGCGCTATCATGTCGGATCTGGACCCCGACGCCTTCGCGATCGTCTTGCGCAATCTGATCGAGAATGCCTTGCGCCATGGCCAAGCCGAAGCTCCTGTGGAGGTCTCGCTTGCAACTGACGGAACGCTGATCGTCGCCAACGACGGCCCGGTCGTGCCCGCCGAGGATCTCGCACGCCTGACGCACCGGTTCGAGCGCGCCCGGTCCGATCGCGAGGGCAGCGGTCTTGGGCTGGCAATTGTCGCGACGATTGCCGAGAGGTCTGGCAGTCAATTCGAACTCAGATCGCCTCGCGAAGGCCGGGCTTCAGGGTTCGAGGCACGACTATCACCGACCGGAACACGCGTTCTGAATTCCTAGCGAGAATGGATCAGGCTTTACGCCTTGATTCGAAGGCATTTCTCGCGCGCAGTACTCGGCTGGTTGCGTATCGACCGAGTGGCGAACGCATTTGGGCTGGATCAGTTGATAGCCAAATCGGTCGCCGTTTTCCCAGCAGCCAACGCCTCCACGAACCACTGCGGTTTGCGCCCGCGACCGGACCAGGTGAGTGCCGGGTTCTCAGGGTGCCGGTATTTCGCCGCGACAGGCGCACGGGAGGCTTTCGTCTCGGTTCCGTCAAGTTCGGCCAGAGAGTAGCCCAGATCCCGGGCGAGAGCTTCCACCTTGGCGCGGGCTTCCGCCTTCTGCCGATCCTCGAATGTGGAGATCGCCTTGGCGACGTCCTTCTGCATTTTCTTCAGCTCGCCAAGCGACAGTGCCTCGAGTTCGTAATCAGCCATTGATGCGGTCCGTGTCCTGAATATCCCGGTATCGATAGCCCGTCGATGCAGGACACCGCAACTCCCGGAAGGCAAGGGCAGGGGTGGCAAAGGCTGGTGATCGCAGTTTTCGCCGCCGGGGAGGTGCTGGACTGGGGGTAAGGCAGTCCCGATGGGCAAGGTGACAGGTCCTGGCATGGGCTCCCCGCGCATCTCTGTCTCCTCGGCCATCCCTTCGACTGACAATCCCCTAATCCCGTTCGGTTGCCTGCGCGCAACCCCGCGTCAGTCCGGGCCGTGTTGGCTAGCGTTTCTTTGGAAACGCGTCACCTGCCCGCTCCACCCCGGTCCTCTGGGGGTTTCCGGCGTCCGTTCCGTCCACCGTGCACGCGTCACCCGACGGGCTTTTTCCGGGTCTTGTCGAAGGGACGGTCCCGAAGACAGGACACAGAAGGAAGCTTACCATGCAGAACATCGTTATCCTCGCCGGCAACATCGGTCAGACCCCCGAAGTCCGCACCACCCAGGGCGGCACCAAGATCACCAACTTCAGCCTCGCCACCTCCCGCCCCCGCATCTCGGAAGGTCGCGTCCTGCGCGACGAGAACGGCTACCGGGTCATGGACACGGAATGGCACCGCATCACCTGCTTCAACGGTCTCGGCAAGACGGTCGCAGAGCACTGCGAAAAGGGCATGAAGGTCCTCGTCCACGGCCGCATCCACTACACCAAGTGGATCGACAGCATGGGCAACGACCGCTACGGCTGCGAGATCATCGCCGAAAAGGTCGACTTCCTGAGCCGCCCGAAGTCGGCCGAGACCGAAAACCCCGAGCTGGTCGACCGCGACGACGAGATCCCGTTCTGAAAAGAACGGGGCCTCCCCCTCAGGCCCGGCGGGGAAACCCGCCGGGTTCGTGGCATGCGCACGGCAAGCCGTGTAGCAGGACATCGGCACAGTTTGACAATCTTTGCCAATTTATGTCATCGTCCTTGCAAAGGAGATCGCGACCATGGCCACGATGAATGTTTCTTTGCCGGACCCGATGAAGGCCTGGGTCGAGGCCCAGACACAAGATGGGCGCTACAGCAACGCCAGCGATTATGTGCGCGATCTGATCCGCCGGGACCAGGATCGCCAGCAGGCCATCGTCGAGTTGCAGCAGCTTGTCGATGAGGGTCTCGCAAGCGGTCCGGCAGGACGTCTGGATGTTGAGGCATTTCTTGCCCGCAAGCGGGATCAGAATGCCAGAACCGACGGTCGTTGAATATCGCCTATCACCTGCTGCGCTGAATGATCTGGACGCGATCTGGGATTATACCGCGCGTACCTGGTCAGTTGGTCAGGCAGAAACCTATATCCGCGGGCTCGCCGTGGACATGGACCTGCTGGTCCAGCACCCGGGGATCGCGCGCGAACGCACTGAAATCCGCCCGCCCGTGCGCCTTTACCGCTCGGGATCGCATCTGATCATCTACCGCATCGAGGAGGAGTGGCTGCAGGTGTTGCGCATCGTGCATGCGCGACAGAATTGGGTCGCCTATCTCAACGAGTGATCTGACGCTCTCGCAGCCCTTCGCGGCGAAGCGAGGTGCTGCGAGAGGATTTGAGCATGAAGGTCGAAGACGAAGAACGCATTGCCGCCGATCTCGCGAAGATCATGGCCATGATCTGCATCCGCAACACGCGGCTGGAGGATTTGCACGCCGGGGTGCAGCCGGTGACGCTGACCGGCGATTATTCGGACGTGAACGTGATCGACGCCACAGGTCAGACCATCCCGTGGCGCACGGTGTCGCATATCGATGATGCGCAGATGGCGGACTTGATGCGGGACATCGTCAATCGCCTGTTCACGTTTCACATGAGGCGGGATGATCTGAGATTCAGGGATCATCTCGACCGCTGGATGACTGCATCGAACAAATGGGACAACCCGGTTCTCGACACGACTTTTCTCGAAGCAGTTGCTGAACTGGGGGTCCCCCGGAAAGCGTGAGACGTTTGACTGTTTGGGTGGGCCCAAGCTCAGCCGAAACGCCCGGTCTGCAACGATGTTCTGTGCATCAGCGATCTGAGAGTCAGAGATGGGTTGGTTGCTTTCGTGACAGATTGAGGGCTGGGAGAGTGGCTCCCGGCGCCTGTCACGGGAGATAGCCGATGGGCGTTGTAGAAGTTCTGGATCCGGTTGCTCCGGCGCGGGCGGGTGGCTGGAAGGTGGATGTGAGCCGGGGGGAGCGGAACGGGCGGGTGTCGTCCGAATGGTTCAACCGGCCCGATGACGAGCGGTATCTGTCGCTCGATGATCTCTGGGCCAATGTGAAAGGCCGGTCGGAGCGCAGCCGCAGCCGTGTGGTGCAGACGGCGGATATCCGCGTCGAGGCCGCGCGTGATAACCCTGAGCGGTTGCACCTGATGCTGCCGAAAGCCGAGGCACCCGTCGCGCCCACGCACTGGGCCTTCGGCCAGCTTGCCAGCATCGTCGGCGCGCCTGCCTCCTACCTGCGGCAGCTGCCCGCGCCGCTGGCGGGCATCAACCTGCAATACGGGCTGACCAACCACCGCGCCGAGCAGGTGAAGACTTTTGAGACCGAAGATGGCCGCACGGAACTGCGCGCGGTCACGGGCCCCGACTATGGCCGCATCCATGACCATGAACTGGTCGAGGCGGTGCAGCGCATCGCGGGCAATGGCACCGGCGACACGCGTTGGAAGGTGCCGGGCGTGCTCGACTGGTCGACCGGGGTTTACAACCCCGATGTCGAGATCAGCCGCGACACGACCACGCTTTATGCCTCGGACCGCGACGTGTTCCTGTTCCTGGTTGACGATCGCAACCCCATCGAGGCGGGCAAGCTGCCCGATGGCTCGCCCGATCTCTTCTGTGGTTGCCGCCCGTGATGCAAGAGACTTTTGACCCTGCTGGCATGTGATCGAAGGCGCTCTTCTGTCAGGCCTTTGAGTGCGGCACCTTCAGAAGCCGCTGGCCGGTATGGTGATCCGCGGATCAGGTCCGAATCTACTTCCCGAGCTTCAAGCTCGTAGAGATCGTCTGGTTTCCCCGACCCAGATCTATTCGATCGTTGTGCCCATTCAGGTCGTCGCTCTCTCACACCCCCCGTTGTGCCGACGTGGTTTACTGCTCCGTGATACTCACATCGCAGCTGCCATCGCCGGATCCCTGTAATCTTCGTTCCTTGTCAGCATCGCCCAAAGCTGCCTGGCCATCTTGTTGGCCAGCGCAATCCCGACCAGCATTTTTGGCTTCTTCGCCAGCATGCGGCCGAGCCAGCTCTCCGCAGGACCTTTGTACCGGACGTGCGCCAGTATGCGCGTCATCGCTCCGATGATCAAAAGCCTGCGGATGTCGGTTTGGCCGGCCTTCGAAACCCTCCCAAGGCGCTCCTTTCCTCCCGAGGAGTGCTGCCGGGGCACAAGGCCGAGCCAGGCTGCGAAGTCTCGACCGCATCGGAACTGACCCATCTGAGGGGCAAAGGCTTCGACCGCCAACGCCGTCAACGGCCCAACCCCCGGCATGGTCTGAAGTCTGCGTGCCGTATCTGTTTCATCCGCAAGCGCCTTGAGCCTCTTGGTTTTCGCAGTGATCTTCTCGGTCGTCTCCGCGATCTGCGACAGCAACTCCCGGCACTCAGTGACGATGAGGGATGGTAGGTCGCAGTCAGGGCCCTGGACCAGCGCGTCCATCCGCTTCAGATGGGCCAGGCCGATCGGAAAGGTCGTGTCGCGAATGTGGTGGAAATTGGCGAGCAGCGCGCTCCGAGCATGTAACGTTGGCTCCGGTCAGGCCGCGAGGTCAAGAGACATCGGCACGAGAGGCTGAGAAAGGGTTTCCCAGCCATCGACTTTTCGCATCTGGATCTGCCCTGACGCCAGGAGCGCCCAGAGCAGCATCGGCACGGTTTCAGCGCAGGGCAGCACGGTCTGGGTCTTGATGCGGCGGCGGAACTCCTCGTTCAGACGCTCAATGGCGTTGGTGGTCCGTGCGGATTTCCATTGCGACGGATCGAGGCGGGTGAAGCTGAAGAGGCGATCGCCGGCCTCCTCAAGGCTATCGGCCACGGCCCGGCACTTGAGCTTCCACTTGCGGAGGAAGGCCTTGCGGCGCGTCTCGATCTCGGCGGCGCTGTCGGCGTAGATCATGTCGCGGTAGTCTTCGCTCAGCTCGTCATGCAGGCGCTTGGGCGCGTGGCCAAGCAGGTTGCGGTGCTTGTGAACCGTGCAGCGCTGGATGGGCAGGTCCCCGCCCCAGAGCGCCACGAGCGCGGCTTCAAGGCCGGGGGCGCCGTCAACGATTACGAACTCGGGCCGCCTGAGGCCCCGCGCGTCCAGGTCGGCAAGGAAGCTGCCCCAGGCAGCCGTGCTTTCGCCGCCCATGTTCCTGATCGAGAGGAGCACCTTTTGTCCGTCGCGGCGGATGCCGATCGCCGCCAGCACCGAGATGTTGGTGGCCTTGCGGTCCAGCCGGGTCTTGATGACGGTGCCGTCGAGGATGAGCCGCACGATCTCTTCGCCGGCCAGGTCGCGGGTGGACCAGGCGTCCCAATCGACCTTCACCTTGCGCCAGGCCCGGCTGACCACGTCCTTGCTCACCGCCCCCTCGAACAGTCCGAACAGCGCCCGCTTGACCCGGCGCGTGTTGGTGCCGGCCAGGTAGACCGCCGCGATCAGGGCCTCGGCCTTCTTGGTCAGCCGCCTGTAGCGGGGCAGTGCCTTCGAGCGCCATTCGGTGATCTTGCCGGCTCCGTTCTCGATCCGGGCACGAGGAACCCGCACCGTCTCGGTGCCGAATGTGCCGGTCAGCTGCCGATCGCGGTGCCCGTGGCGGTAGCCCCTGGCCCGCTCATTGCCGCGGCCGTAACGAAGCCGACCAAGAAAGGAGGCAAGTTCCTCTTCGAACATGGCTTCAATGGTGGCCCGGACATTCGCCCGCAGGCGATCCTCGATCGGATCATACCCGCCTGCGTCGGGCAGTGGCGAAAAGGACGAGCTATCGGTATTCTGCTTCATGGCGTGATCTCCCTGGCGGTTGCCGCCGCCGGTTGGGTGGGTGTTGGTTCACCCGGAGATTACGCCGCCAGACAATTTCTACCACTTCCGAGACACGACCGAACGAACAGCCTAGACGCTCGCTGACCGTGACTGAAGAACGCTGCCGCATCTAGTCACCCAGTCACCGCGTGGTACCCAACGCGAGGAGACCATCATGGCAGACAACAGATTTCTTACACCCGAGGAGGTTTCTCAGCGCTATCGCGGAACAGTTTCGCCCGGAACCCTGCGGAACTGGAGATCCATGAAGATTGGTCCATCGTTCGTCAAGATTGGCAAAGCGGTACTCTATCCTGAGAGCGAGCTCGATGCCTGGGACGAAAAGAACAAAGTGAACTGCCGTGTTTTGGCTCGAACCGACGTGCAGGTAGAGGATCAAGCGTGATGATCATACTAGAGCACGACCTACATACCCCGAACGACGTCCCCACCTACTCTCAAAAAGTATTAATATATAGCATATTCAATATAATAGTAGATTAAAATGGGTGATGCATAACCACCCCTCGGGTGATCCAACGCCATCGGAGGCGGATATCACCATGACGAAGGAAATCCAAATGGGCTGCAAGTATCTCGGCCTGACCTTGCATGACCACATCATCGTGGGTGGGTGCCAAGAACTTTCGCTGCGGGGCTCGGGCAAGATGTGACCCGACCTTCGGATCAACGCGTTCCGCCGCCCCTTCGAGGAAGAGGGCGGCGGTTTGGTCTTTGACGCTTGAGGCGGGGAGAGAGGCTTCCCGCGCCGTTGGAGATATTTCCCATGTTCGACCTTCCCTTTCCGGCCTTGTCTTCGCCGTTTCCGGCCGGCTTCGTGCCAGACATCGCGCACAGCACTTCTGACCCCTCGCTGCCCTTTTCCCTGACGCTGCCTGATCGCTACCCTGCGGCTGCGATGTCGGGAGAGGCGCGTCCTCGGATCATCGGCCATTTTTCGACGCTGGCCGAAGCCATGCGGGGCGCGATCAAAATGGCGGACGAAATGGAGCCTGATGCTGCACCGCGCATGCTGGCGATCCTTGACCGCGATGAGCGTCTTGTCCTTGCCGGTGCCGCAGCGAATGGCGCCGTCGCGTGGTGCGCCCCTGTCATGACCGCCGCCGAGGCCCGGGTCGTGGTTATGGAAGCAAGCCAGCTTCGGGCGCAGGCAAGCCGTGCGGCGGACTGGCTGGAGAGCGATCTCGCAACCCGCCTGCGGCAGCGTGCCGATCTCTTGGAGGCTCGCCTCGTGGATCCACTCTGGCGCGCCTTTGCCACGCGCGCCCTGCAGATCGCGGCATGACCCCAGAGAGGCAGAGGAGGGCAGGGGGCTTTTGTGAGCTTCGCCGGGGCAAGAGAGTGCCCGGCGGCTCCGACCCTTTCACCTTCTTCGGAGACCCCCATGAACCACGTTGAACCCACCCTCCCGGCGCCGATGCCGCCGTCCACGATCGACTTCGCCGCAGTGTTCGCGGCGCAGGCCAAACAAGCCGCCCGC
>Ga0208243_1000594_pt1 | contig 18271 bp, 18 predicted proteins | sample Subbio2Aug_QV12A_FD_184826 | JGI IMG/M metagenome (GOLD analysis project Ga0208243, IMG submission 184826) | Serpentinite rock and fluid subsurface biosphere microbial communities from McLaughlin Reserve, California, USA - CR12Aug_QV12A (SPAdes) | ecosystem: Environmental > Terrestrial > Deep...
CGCCTTTATAGTAACCCTGGCAGGGATGATGATATGTAACGGTCTTTTGCTAGGGGTAACTAAGGGTGAGACTACAGCCACCAGTGCAACCTTCAATAAAATAGGTCAGGCTTATCTGCCAACACTTTTTGTTGCAAGTAATCCTAGGGATATGATTCCTCATGACACAACTATTATCATAATGGTTATGGTAATAGCTGTTTATCTAATCTTTGAATTTAGAAAAAGAAAAGAAAGAATTGACTATGGCTTTGATGTATTGCCTAAAACCTTCTTCTTTTTGAAGCTAGCTTTAGTAATAGCACTAATATCAACAGTATTTATCGTTATGGCATTGTATTTAGGACTACCATATTCTATACTTATCTTAATGGTAATAGGAAGCCTATATACCTTCATAACCACTAAAACCACCTTTGGTAGACATGTATATGCAATCGGTGGAAACCGGGAGGCTGCAAAGCTTTCAGGTGTAAATATTAAAAATAGAATTCTTTGGATTTTTATATCCTCTGGTATCCTTGGGGCGATAGGTGGTATCATTTTTACTGCCAGAGTTGGTTCTGCGGCAGCCTCTGCTGGTCAAGGGATGGAATTGGATGTTATCGCAGCTGCAATTATTGGTGGAACCAGTACCCTTGGTGGGGAAGGAACTATAGTTGGGGCAATAATAGGTGCCTTGGTAATGGCAACCTTAAATAATGGTATGCTACTCTTAGATGTAGGTACGACACAGCGTTTAATCGTCAGAGGGCTAGTGTTATTAGCTGCTGTATGGATAGATATTTCCTCAAGAAAGAAAAATAATTAGTTTAAGGTATAGGTAAGGGGGTTTTTGCCATGTATATTGGTGTAGATATAGGCGGTACTAAAATTGCTGCAGGTCTTGTCAGCAATGAAGGTAAAATAATAAAGCAAAAAAGCTGCTCAACCAAGGCAGAAAGACCCTTTGAAATTGTTGTTAAGGACATTATAGCCTTAATAAGGGAGGTATCCATTGAGGCGCCTCCGGAGAAGCTCTTAGGCATAGGTATAGGAATACCTGGAATAGCCAACAAGCGAACAGGGAGGGTACATGAATGTGTAAATCTTGGCTGGAGAGATGTGCCTTTAAAAGCAGTATTGGAGGAGGAATTCAAGCTGCCGGTTTACATAGAAAATGATGCTTCTGCTGCTGGCTTAGCTGAGTACTCTATTGGCTCCCTTAAGGGTACAACCAATTCAATAATGCTTACACTGGGGACTGGTGTAGGAGGTAGCTTTATTATTAATAATAGGATATATAGTGGTACAAATGGGCTTGCCTCAGAGGTGGGACATATGGTGGTTGGAGATAATTTTTATAGATGTAATTGTGGTAAATTGGGCTGCCTGGAGACCTTTGCCTCAGCATTAGCCTTAATAAAATATACAACTAAGCTATTGGAGGAGGAACCAGATAACCAATCTCCTCTTAAAAAATATGTATGTAACCCTGAGGAGGAGCTTAATGCTAAAATTATATTTGATTATGCAAAGACCGGGGATGAAATTGCCCTAAGGGCTGTGAATAGATTAGTTAAATTTCTTTCCATAGGCATCAGTAATCTAATATATACCCTAGACCCTGAAATCATCGCAATAGGTGGTGGCGTTTCAAGGGCTGGAGATTATTTAATTGATTTATTAAATAAAGAGGTGGAAGAAGTAAAAATTTTTAAAGCTGTGCCTTCTGCAAGGCTGGTTCTAGCTAGACTAGGAAGTGAGGCTGGAATTGTTGGTGCGGCAATGCTTTGTAGATTTAATTAGTACTTAATAGAGCAAGCTATTTCAAGGGACTAAGAGACTCAAATCTTTTGGTCTTTTTTGCTTTTTAAGTTAAGCTTTATTAAGAAAAAATTAACTTTTGGGCTAAAGGAGTAATACATTTTCTGTTGAATAATTTTGTATATAAAACACTAAAACAATCTATTATTTTCTGAAAATAAACGGTGGAATATTTTCGCAAAAAGGTGTATATTGTATAGTGAAACTAGCTTAAATACAAAACAGTAATGGAGGGCAGAAATGTGAAAATAGGAATACCACACAGCTTACTTTATTTCTATTATTATCCTTTATGGAAGACTTATTTTGAAGCACTAGGGTTTGAGGTAATATGTACTCCCCCAACCTCCAAAGAAATCGTAGATAAAGGAGTGAAAAACTCAGTACCAGAGTTATGTGTGCCAATAAAGGTCTATATTGGACATGTATTAAAGCTTATGGAAAAAGAGGTAGACTTTATTTTTGTGCCTCGCTTTGTTTCAATCCACAAGGGCCAATATTTCTGCCCTAAATTTATGGGATTACCAGAAATGATAAGACATTCCTTCAAGAATATAGAAGAGAGGATGTTGATACCTTCAATTGAAGCCAATGATGAGAACATAGCTACCATGAAAAACTTTAAAATCTTTGAAGATAAGCTTGGTATTTCTCCTAAGGAAAACAAGCAAGCATTGGATAAGGCAGAAAAGGTATGGTTAAGGTTTAGAAACTATTGCAGGAAGGGCTATGCTGCTTCAGAGGCCAGTGATTTGGCCTTAGGTAAGGCAGTTGAAAAGCATGAGGCTATAGATAATTCTAATACCCTGACAATAGGCCTGGTGGGTTATGTTTATAACATATATGATCCTTATATAAGCTTAGATATATTTAAGCGACTTAGGGAAATGGGAGTTGCCGTTAAGACCTTTGAAATGCTTTCAGATGCTGAAATGGATAGGCAGCTGAATAGGCTATCTAAAAATTTATTCTGGACCTTTAGTGATAAGCTATTGGCAGCAGGCTATTCCTTTTATGATGATGAGGAGGTTGATGGACTTATACACGTTACTGCCTTTGGCTGTGGACCAGACTCTATGCTGGGTAAGCTATTGGAAATAGATTCTACCTCATATAACAAGCCCTTTATGACAGTAAGGGTTGACGAGCATTCAGGTGAGAATCATCTTCAAACAAGAATAGAAGCCTTTGTTGATATGCTAAAAAGAAAAAAACTGAAACAAAAAAGAGGTGCTTAAGAATGAAGGTCTCTTTCCCTTATATGGGAACAACAGTAGTGTATAAAAAGCTTTTGGAAATGCTAGGTCATGATGTTATTATGCCCCCGAAGCCCAGTCAAAAGACTATTAATTTGGGTGTAAAGTATAGTCCTGAATTTGCATGCTTCCCACTTAAGGTAATTATGGGAAGTTATTTTGAAGCCATAGAAAAGGGAGCAGAGGTGATTATAACCTCTGGTGGACATGGACCCTGTCGAGCTGGCTTTTATGAGCAGGTGCATCAACGAATACTAAAGGAAGAGGGCTTACCTGCACAATTTATGGTTTTTAATTCTATGTTTAGAGACTTTGATAACTTCTATAAAAATATAAATGCTCTAAAGGGTAAGAATTCTTGGCTGAAGATTGGTCGGTCGTTAATTTTGGTCTACAATATGACAAAAAAGCTGGATAAGCTGGAGAAACAGGTTCAAACTATTCGAGCCTACGAGGTTAAAAAGGGTGAGACCACAAAGGCGTGGGAAAAAATACAGGATTTGTTTGATAAGGCCTTTACAAAGCAGGCCCTGGAGGAAGCTTATCTTGAGGGTAAGGAGCTTTTAGATAAAATAAAGCTTGTTGACGTACCAGAGGAGAAGAAGCTAAGAATAGGCATAGTTGGAGAAATATATGTAGTTATGGAATCCTCGATAAATATGAAAATGGAGGAGCTATTGGGAAATTTAGGGGTTGAGGTCGAAAGGTCCCAGTATTTATCTCAATGGATATCTCATAATGCATTACCTGAGTTTATTAATAAAAGCCACGAAATTGAAATATTAAGAAAGGGTGAAAGATATCTACCTATTCAGATAGGTGGTCATGCTAAGCAAACTATAGGGCATATAGTAGACTATAGTGAAAGAGGCTTTGATGGAGTAATTCATCTAATGCCCTTTGGCTGTCTTCCTGAGCTAGTATCTCAAAGTATTGTTCCTAAAATTACTGAGGAGCTGGGTATTCCAGTATTAACCTTAGCTATTGATGAGCAAACCGGCACTGCTAATAATATGACAAGGGTAGAGGCCTTCATCGATTTAATAAAAGGCAAAAGAGTTAAGAAAATATCATAAAATACAAGGGGATGGATTCATTGAAGGAATATTACTTAGGAATTGATGTTGGCTCTGTTAGTACCAATATTGTAGTAATAGATGAAGCAGGTGAGGTCCATTATAGTGCCTATATACGTACCAATGGACAGCCCTTAGATTCAGTAAAAAGAGGAATTAGGGATTTGAAAAACACCTTACCACAGGAGATTAAGATAAAGGGTGTAGGTAGTACAGGAAGTGGTAGACAGTTGATTGGTGTTATGGTGGGGGCGGATGTCATAAAAAATGAAATAACAGCCCATGCCACTGCAACAGCTTATGTTGTACCGGATGTAAAAACAATTTTTGAAATAGGCGGGCAGGATTCAAAGATTATAATTATTGAGAACCAAATGGTAGTGGACTTTGCCATGAACACAGTTTGTGCAGCAGGAACAGGCTCCTTCCTAGACCATCAGTCTGAGCGTTTAGGTATACCAATAGAGGATTTTGGAGCTCTTGCTTTAACAGCAGATAGAGATGTTCGTATAGCTGGCCGCTGTACAGTATTTGCTGAGTCGGATATGATAGCAAAGCAGCAATTTGGGTTCTCAAAGGCTGAGATTATAAAGGGACTTTGTGAAGCCCTGGTTCGTAACTATATAAACAACCTAGGTAGAGGTAAAAAGCTTGAGCCTCCCTTTGTATTCCAGGGTGGAGTAGCGGCTAATATTGGAATTAAAACAGCCTTTGAAAAGGAAATTAATCATGAAGTAATAATTCCAAAGCACCATAATATAATGGGTGCTATTGGTTCAGCAATACTAGCTAAGGAATATATAGAGGAAACCGGGGCTAAAACAAACTTCAGGGGCTTCGAGGCCGCTGATTTATCCTTCGAGCCATCAACCTTCGAATGCGGAGGCTGCTCAAATAATTGTGAGATTATAAAGGTGGAAATGGATAAAAAGGTTGTTGCAATGTGGGGCGACCGCTGTGGTAAGTGGGCAAATTTATAAAAGAGGGGACGGTCCTTTTTTTCCTTCGTCATCCGAAGGAAAAAAAGGACCGTCCCCTTTCCATGCTACAGCTTTGCTACATAAGCCTCCAGCTCTTCAAGCAAGGCTACATATTTTCCTTCTGTTTCGTCGCTCTTTAATGGACCCTTAGCCTTTTCAAAGCTTTCGTCCATTTCAGCTAAAACAGCTTCATTTAGCTTATCGTTAGCAAAGGTAAAGATAGCATTATCCTCTTTGTCTATGTGTCTATATAAAAGATCTGTGTAGCAAATGGCATTTGCTATAATATCCACCTTAGCCTCTTCATTGCCCTTCTCAGCAGCAAATAAAGCCTCTTCTAAGGTTTTGATAAATAAACGGCCTAGGTCATGCTCTGCCAGCATACCATAGATAGGTCCTTGTTTAATAGCGGGACCTAATTCTGCTGACATTACTTCGAATAGGATATCCTCTTCCTTACCATGATGAAATTTATCAGCATAGTTTCTTACAAAATCTATACCCTTGTGGAAGCCCTCGTAGTAAACCTCTTTTGTTTTATAGGCATGAATACAAAGACCTCTTATAACCTTTAGCATTCTTAAAATATATTTGTGCTCATCCATAAGTACTTGTATTGCTTTCATATATAATCCTCCTCGATTGCTTTTGATGTTATTATACCCGAAGTCTTTAGTGTACTATGTGATACAAATCAAATTTATTATAATATGGCAATTGATATTTATCACATATTTGCTTTTGAAAATTAAATAATTGGCTTATAATTGTATAGAGAGCAGCTGTGCTGGAAAAGGATGTGATTATAATGAGATTGGGTGGTTACTCGTCTACCAATGGTCTTACCTTGTTTTGTGATGTTTTAAAGGTTAAAGCCTCAAGAGTTAACAATGGAGAAGTTAAATGTAAGCTGGAATGGATCCTACCCCCTCGATGGTTGAGGAAGCTAGGTAAAAATAAGCATTTAGGCTTCTTAATGATTTTATATTACCAATGGAGGGCCTTTGATCTAAAGCTAAAGCTTTTAGTTGTCGTTGCTTTAGGTGTTCCACTATTTGAAGAGGTTTTTAAAATACCAGTATACGATAGGCTTTTACCGACATATGAAAAGGCTTGGTGGCAGCTTTTTCTGCTTATACCAGTACTAATAATAGTAGTACCAAAGCTCATAAAGCTTTTCCGTTATCATGGTGCAGAGCATAAGGTTATTAATTGTTATGCTCAATATGGGAGTGTAAACCTGGATTTAGCGAAGGCAGCTCCAAGATTTAATAAACGCTGTGGGACGAATTTAGTGGTAATATTTTTGTTATTATACTCTATATTATGGTTTTTTAAAATTGATTCAGTGTCCTTAACCCTTGGAATATTTATCGTAGCCATCATCGTTGTAAAGAGACTTTCAGAGATTAGGGGAGAAAAATGGGATAAATACTTCAATATGATGCAATTCTTTACAGTATGGGAACCAAGCCAAAAGCAGCTGGAGGTAGCGGTTAAAGCCTTTACAGTATTACTAGAAGGTCATTATATATATCAAAAGGAATTGACAAAATAAAAGAGGTGGAAGGTAGGGACGGTCCTTTTTTTCTTCCAAAACCGAAGGAAAAAAAGGACCGTCCCTACCTTCCAAAAGAGGAGTTTTAAGGTTTATGTAGAAGAAAGTAGAATAATGCTTATGTATGGAGGGCTGTAAATGCGCCAAAAAATTATAAGGGTTTTTATATTTGTTTTGGTATGCTTTTTAATATCGTCTATTTCTGCTACAATATCCTTTTTTGCCTTTAGGGAAACTAAATCTGCAGAAGCGGAATTAGATAAAAAGAAGGTATTTGAGGATGCCTTTAACAAGGCAGGTGTGAAACCAGAGGTTAAAAATCCAGAGACTGAAGGTGATAGAATCAATTTCCTCATCGCTGGAATAGATGGAAAAGCTTGTGATGCAATAATTCTAAGTAGCTTTCACACCAAAAAGCGGAAAATGGATCTTTTTGTTATTCCTAGAAATACATATTATAAATTATCTGGCGGTAGCAGCACTAAAATTGATCGGCTGGGAGACACCTACGCAGTTAATGGAGTTGCCAGCCTTCAGGCAGCAGTAGATGACTTAGTTGAGGAGCTTAAAAGTAACTTTTATATTGTTGTAGATTACAATGGCTTTGAAGCAATAATTAATGAAATGGGCGGAGTACCTATATCCATTCCACAAAGAATGCAGTATGAGGATTCCTATGCTAAGCCTCCTTTAGTTATAAGCTTTGCACCTGGTAATTATACTTTAAATGGGAAGGATAGTTTAAAATATATCAGATATTTAAACGGTAGCGGCAGTGGTGTAATGCAAAGAGGAGATATAGGAAGAATAGAAGCTTTTAAGAGTTTTATGGAGACAGCCTTTAAAAAAGCATATGGTCTAAAGCTTCCGGCCTTGTTAAATACTGCATATAAGCATGTAAAATCAAATATTAACCCAGGTGAACTGGCATCCTTAACCACCTCCATTGTAGGTATGAAGCTAGAGGATATAAGAATCCACACTATTCCCGGTTATTATACTGAAGGGCAATATTATGTAATTGATAAAGACAAGCTGAGGGAGAAGCTAAATACCATATTTAATGAAAATTAAAACAGAAAAGACCCCGAAGGGTCTTTTTCACTTATAATACTACTGGTATGAAATTGTATGAAGAATTTTTTCTTGGTTTGGACTTCTATCTGCTTTATATGAATATGCAGGATTTGCAGCCTCAACAAAAGAACGAACCCAGCTAAAGCGTAGAGTATACATAATCTCTATATCCATACCCGCCTGTTGCCAATAAGGCTTATGAAGGCACTGAGTGGTTACCCAAACAAGCCTTTCAGGTGTTGATTCAACAACATTATTTACATGATCACAAGGCATACCATCTAAAAGGTAATTGTTAAGCTGCTTATAAAGGTCAACTGCGCTTAATTGTCCAGCCCCTCTCCTTAAGCTCTCTCCTAATCTATTACCCTGCTGCTTATACACTTCCTCCAATATAGGTATTATAGCCTCCCCATGCTTTTTTAGTAGCTCACTATAAGTATAAGCTTGACGAGTCTCTGCCATTTGAATTTTATTTTGAAGCCACCCGTGAATATTATCAGTTTCTATTAAATCCTCAAGAGCTGCATCGGGTAGCAATTTTCCAAATTTATCTTCTGCAGTCCTGTGAAGGCTTTTAGCATCTTCAGCGAGGTCTTCAGAAAGCTTTATTATACTTTCCTTTTCTAATTCCTCAAATAACCTGATTTTATTAAACAACCAATGATGAATAGGGCCTAAAAATGCACTCATTGATGAAACCTCCTATAACTATTTTATATTTTGGATTTTTTAATTTATATATATCCTAACCCTAATTACATAAATTTAATATGATGAAAATCACAAAAAAAATAAAAACCTATCACACTTTTCTTCAATTGGCATAATATAGGATTAAACATGAGATTTTTATAGTTAAATAAATGAGGGAGGTTGAAATAGTATGACAGAAGCTGCTAAGAATGATTTTTTAGGTTTAGGCTCCTTATTCGGTGGTGCAGGCTGCGGCAAAGGTGGAATTAGTCCTATAATTCTAATTATTTTAATTGTTTGCTTATGTGGTGGCGGTAAAGGCTTAGGCGGTATTGGTGGAATTTTCGGGGGCTTTGACAATAACTTCTTACTTATCTTTATCGTATTACTTATTTTATTTGGAGGCTTTGGTTCCTTCAGATTCTAACAGATTCAATAGCTTGCCTAGAGATAGTCAGGGGATATTTTCCCTGGCTATTTTTGATGGTTTTCTTTTAAAACTATTAAAATTGGGTAAAATTTTAATAGTAGCTTTTGATTTGGAGGAAATTACTATGGAAAATCATGTGTGTTTAAGCTGCAACCATAAGATGTGCGCTGGCAAGGTACCTATTTTTAACAATCTAGATGCAGAACAATTGACGGATGTTATTCAGCTGATTATCAGAAGAAAATACAAAAAAGGCGAGATGGTTTTTTTGCAAGGAGATCAACTGGAGGGGCTATACATCATTAATCATGGCAAAATAAAAATTTTTAGATATACAAAGGAAGGGAAGGAACAGATTTTATATATTTTATCAGAGGGTGATTTCTTTGGTGAACTAAGCCTTTTAAATACTGAAGAGGTAAATTATTATGCTGAAGCCTTAGAGCCTGTTAATCTGTGTCTTATTAAAAAAAGTGATTTCGCAGAAGTATTAAGGGAAAATCCTAAAATAACAATTAAAGTATTAGAAGCAATAAGTCAAAGATTATCAAAGCTAGAAATACTGGTTCAAAGCTTAGGCACAAAGGAGGTAGAAGCCAGAATTGCTCAAATGCTATTAGAATTAGTAGATGAGTTTGGCATTGAAAATAGTAGCTATACAGAGTTAACAATTCCATTAACAAGAGAGGATATGGCAAATTATATTGGTGTTACTAGGGAAACAATTAGTAGAAAGCTAAGTAATTTTCAAGAGGAAGGAATATTAAAATTGGTAGGCAATAAAAAAATACGCATATTATGCCCTGATGGATTAAAGGATTATATTTAGTTTAAATTTCAATGTTTGACAGATTTAAAATTATAAAGTCCTCCTTCAGAAAAAGTGTTATTTGATAATAAATATTGCTATTGATGTCAAAATTTACAATGATTAAAAGAGAGATTACGACAAATAATACTACTGTAGCAAACAGCTACTAAAAAAATTCACTAGACATAAGAAGGAGGAAACAGTTATGACAACAAATAATAATAGTGGAAGCAGCAGAAACAGAATCGTAGTTCCAGAAGCTCGTCAAGCATTAAACCAAATGAAGGTTGAAATCGCTAGCGAATTAGGTATCGGTAACTATGAAGGTATCGACAAAGGTAACTTAACTTCTAGACAAAACGGTTATGTTGGTGGAACAATAACAAAAAGATTAGTTGAGTTTGCTGAAAGAAACATGGGTAAATAATTAATAAAAAAAATAAAAGCGGAGCTTAATAGCTTCGCTTTTATTTTTTACATAACTAACAAAAAAATTGCCTCATTATCTTGCAAAAATAGGAAGATAATAAGTGGCTGGAATTATTCAAATTAAAAGAATTGAAGTAAATTAAAGGTTGCAAAAATAATTCATATAGAGTAAACTATTATGTGAACAGACAGGCTTCGAATAGTTAATCTCTGCCCATCGGGAGAGAATTTTTTGATTTTGTTTAGATTTACTTTATTGTTTTCTAATATACACAGTGAAGGGGTGAAGGTTTTGAAAATTGATGGCAGATTAATAAGAAAAATAGACTTCTCACTGATAATAGTGGTATTAATCATTTGTACCCTTGGGGTGATAATGGTTGGTAGTGCCACTTATAATTTAAGTGTAGGTAGTGAGCGTTTTATAAGAACTCAGGTTGCTTCAATAGTTTTAGGTCTTATTTCAATTGTTTTTATTTTATTTTTTGACTATAACACCTTTGCCAGATTTCATATACCTATATATATTATTTGTAATGCTCTATTGGTGGCGGTTCTTGTTTTTGGTACTGGCTCTGAGAAATGGGGAGCTGACCGATGGATACGTATAGGGGGCTTTCAATTTCAGCCTGCCGATTTCGTTAAAATAGGTATTATTATTTGTATCTCAAAGATGCTGGTGGATCATAAGGACTCTCTCCATAAGCTATCTACATTATTTAAAATTGGTGTCTATGCTTTGGTACCTATGGTGCTGATAGTTAGACAGCCGGATTTAGGTACAACCCTAGCCTTTGCTTTTTTTACCTTTGGGATGCTATTCATAGCAGGTCTGAAGTACAAATATATTTTTATTGCCGGTATTACAGGTATATTGAGCTTGCCTTTAGCATGGCTGGGGCTTAAGGATTATCAACGATGGAGAATTCTTGTTTTTATAAACCCCGAGATTGACCCAACAGGAAAGGGCTATCATATACTTCAATCAAAGCTAGCAGTAGGTTCAGGAATGCTATTTGGTAAGGGGCTTTTTAAGGGCAGCCAAACTCAATATGGATTCTTACCGGAGAGGCAGACAGACTTCATTTTTTCAGTGCTGGCAGAGGAACTAGGCTTCATGGGGGCAGCAGGATTATTGATTCTTTATGGGATTATGCTTATTAAATGTATAAATATTGCTAGAGAGGCAAAGGATGATTTTGGGGCATATTTGGTAACAGGACTAACCTTTATGCTGGCCTATCATATATTTGCTAATATTGCTATGACCATAGGACTGATGCCTGTAACTGGAAAACCATTACCATTAATTAGCTATGGTGGTACCTTTATGCTTTCCAATATGATAGCTTTAGGTTTAATTTTAAATGTTAATATGCGGCGAGATAAGATTAATTTTTAAAGAAGATATTAGCAAAACTATTGCAATGCGATATTATATATTATACTGATTTTAAGGAGGTGGTGAAGGTGGATTCGTATCCCAGTCTGACGAGGGCTATTAGCAATGAAATTTTAATGGGAGAGAACATCTTTACCCCTTGGTTTGAGGATGCTTCTCCTATGTAGGGAGAGTGACAGGATGTATGAAAGAATCATTGAATTAATTGAAGAAAAAAAGTTCTCCTTATTAAAGGAAGAGCTAAATGAAATGATATCAGTAGATATAGCAGAATTAATTGATGAGCTAGACAAAAAAAATAGCATTATTGTCTTCCGTTTGTTATCTAAGGATCATGCAGCAGAGGTTTTTTCTTATCTTTCTTCAGCACAGCAAAAGGATATAGTGGGAGCTATACATGAAACAAAATTAAAGGAAATTCTTGAAGAGCTATATTTTGATGATATGATTGACTTCCTAGAGGAAATGCCAGCTAATGTAGTTAAAAAGATATTAATGGTATCAACTGAAGAGGAAAGAAAGCTTATTAATCAATTCCTTAACTATCCAGAAACCTCTGCCGGAAGTCTTATGACTATTGAGTATGTTGATTTAAAGAAGGAAATGAGTGTTAAAGAAGCTCTAGCTCATATCAAGAAGACTGGCTTAGACAAGGAGACCATATACACCTGCTATGTATTAAATGAAAAGCGAAAGCTGGAGGGTATTGTTTCCTTAAGAAAGCTTGTATTGATGGATGACGAGCTACTTATATCAGATATAATGAATGAGGATGTTATTACAACACAGACCTTAGACGACCAAGAGGAGATTGCGAGCCTCTTCAAGAAATATGATTTAATAACTTTGCCTGTTGTGGACAAAGAAAATAGATTAGTAGGTATTATTACAATCGACGATATCGTAGATGTAATCGAGCAGGAAAATACCGAGGACTTTCAAAAGATGGCAGCTATGGAGCCAACGGATGAGGAATACTTAGCATCTGGAATTTTTTCCTTAGCAAGAAAAAGAATTATGTGGCTTCTGATACTGATGGTATCAGCCACCTTTACTGGGGCAATTATTAGTAAATTTGAAGATGTTTTATCTACAGTTGTTGTTTTGGCAACCTTTATACCAATGCTAATGGATACAGCCGGAAACGCTGGCTCTCAATCCTCCACTTTGGTTATAAGGGGTATGGCCTTAGGTGAAATTGAACTGGAAGACTATTTAATGGTTTTCTGGAAGGAGCTAAGGGTTAGTGGACTGGTAGGTCTAGGCTTGGGACTAATTAACTTTGTACGCATGCTGGTCCTGACAGCTGCAGGGATGAAGATAGCCTTTACTGTATCCTTCACATTGTTTGTTACAATTGTTTTGGCAAAGGTAGTAGGTGGTACTTTACCCATTGCAGCTAAGAAATTTAAACTGGACCCGGCAATAATGGCAGGCCCATTGATTACAACAATTGTTGATGCCTTAGCATTAATTGTTTATTTTAATGTAGCGAGCCTCATATTAGGACTTGTATAATTTAGTTTTTCAAAACGATCACTTCGGTGGTCGTTTTTTTAATGTCTGGTATTGTTATTATGGATAATTATTGTTGATTTAGATAAAAATATGATTAGTCTTTATCAAATGAGGAGGGAAGAAGATGAAAAAACCAATATGTATCTTACTGTCTATGCTACTGACAGTATTATTTGTGTTTAGCTTATACATAGACGGAACTCAAGCTCAAACCCTAGCATGGGGATCACAGGGTGATGAGGTAAGACTAATGCAAACAAAACTTAAGGATTGGGGCTTTTATGACGGACCCATATCCGGCACCTTTGGAGAGTTGACCTTTGAAGCAGTGAAAAAGTTCCAAAGGCATAATGGTTTAACAGTAGATGGTGTAGTAGGACCTCAAACAAGGGCAGCTTTAGGACTACCATCAAAGTCGAAGCCTCCTGCAGATTCAGTGAGTAGAGGAGTATCTAGAAGCGATGATGTTAATCTTCTAGCTAGAACTATTCATGCTGAGGCTAAAGGTGAGCCCTATGAAGGAATGGTTGCAGTTGGAGCAGTTATATTAAATAGAGTAAAGCACCCAGCCTTTCCAAATACTATTGCAGGAGTTGTTTATCAGCCCTGTGCCTTTGAGCCAGTAAAAAATGGTGCAATAAATCAAGCTCCTAGTGATCAAGCCTTTAAAGCTGCCAGAGATGCATTAAATGGTTGGGATCCTACCGGTGGAGCAATATATTTCTGGAATCCAGCAACTGCCACTAGTAAATGGATATGGACAAGAAGGATCACATTAACTATTGGTCGGCATGTTTTTGCTCTTGAATAGGGAGGGATAAAATGAGAAGATACTTATTGCCTGGTGTACTGGCAATTGCATTACTGGCAACTGCTGGTTGGGCTGTTTATCAGAGAAATCAATCAAGAGAATACCATACATATTTAGATTTGCAATTTCAGAGACAGTTTTATGAATTAATTGGCCATGTTGAAAATGCTCAAGTTGACTTATCAAAGGCTATGGTTTCTGGTTCTAGTAAGGATATGACTAAGTATTTATATGATACGCTGCAGCAGGCTTATTTAGCTCAAGAAAAGCTAACACAGCTACCCTTTCATCATGCTACCATTAGAAAAACTGAGAAGTTTTTGAATCAGCTGGGGGACTATAGTACTGCCATGGCAAATAAAAGCATAGAAGGCATTACACTTTCTGAAAGTGAATTTGGCACCTTAAGAGAGCTGCAGACCTATGCAAACTTCCTAGCTAGAGAATTAATTGAAATGCAGCAGCAGGTAGTTTCAGGAGGAATAAACTTTGGAGACCTCAGAAGAGAGGGTAATAGGGATTTAGAGCGTGTTAATGAACAAATGAAAAACTTTAGGCTTATAAATATCGAAGAAAGAATGCAGGAATACCCTGAGCTTATATATGATGGTCCTTTTTCAGAGCATATTAAGGATATCAAGCCTAGATTAAGTGGTAAGGAAATAAGCAGCGATGAGGCAATAATTGCTGCAAAAAATGCACTTAAGGACCAGGAGCTTCAAGACCTTAGATTAGTTGGAAAAATTGAAAACACAACTATACCAGGCTATTACCTTAGAGGTACTCAAGGTAGAGGAAACGGTCCAGAGGTTTCTGTAGCTGTTAGTAGAGTAGGTGGAAGGATCATTTGGTTCTTAAATCCAAGAGATATTAAAGAAAGCAAGCTGGAAAAAGAAGAGGCTAAGCGGATAGCAGAGGATTTCTTAAAGCAGAAGGGCTATAATGATATGGTTGCAACCTATACAATGGCTGCAGAAGGACAGATGGTTGTAAATTTTGCCTATAAGCAGGAGGATATCATAGTCTATTCAGACCTTATAAAGGTTAAGGTAGCTTTAGATAATGGCGAGATTATCGGTATGGAAGCTGAAGGCTATTTAACTACTCATCATAAGCGAGATATCAAAAAGCCTACTATAACAGAGGAAGCAGCCCGTGAAAAATTAAATAGTGCGGTTGAGGTTGAATACAGTAGATTGGCTCTAATACCTATGCCTGGTAATAAGGAAATCCTATCCTATGAATTTAAGGTAAAATTTGGTAAGGACCATTATTTAATATATATAGATGCTGAAACAGGTGAGCAGAGAAGAATTTTGTTAATGATTCAACAGGAGGATGGAACCTTAGTAATATAAAAAAGCGCTTCGGCGCTTTTTTGATTTATAGGAAATATTCATGATCAATAATCACCAACCAGAATGAAAATAAGCTTTATTTTAGTAGTAAAGTTAAACAAGTGCATTAACTTTGGAGATGTTGAGATTTAAATAATTATAAATTAGTGTTGAGGATTTACTTTAACAAATCTAATAAAAAAATCTAGTGTTTTATTAGAGACTGAAGTTAAGGTACAACATTAACTTATAAGAGATTGGAATTTAAAGCTTTCAAACTTGAAGTTAAGGTATAACCTTAGCATATTTACCCATGAAGTAAATAAATAGCCAGAAGGACTTTCATGTAGTTTATTGAATATATATACAGTATACATTGTGAAGAGGAGGATTAACATGTTATTTACGACCTTTTTGTTAAACGGAAGCGAGAAAATAGGTGTGTTGAAGGAGGGTTCATATAATATATTAGATATTTCCAGTATTGAAGAATTTAAAGAGATAAGTACAATGCTGGAGCTTATTGAAAAAACCGACTCCAAAGAAGCAATAGACAGCTTAAAGCAATCTCTTGATAAGGGGAAGGAAGGCCACCTTATTTCCCTTGATGCAGTACAGCTTCTGGCACCTATCCCTAGACCAATTAGAGATGTCATTTGCTTAGGCTTAAACTATAAGGACCATGTGGCGGAGTCCAAATCAGTTACCAATCAGCAAAAGCAAACAATCGAAAATCCAATATACTTTAGTAAAATGGCCTCCTATATTATAGGGCCAGATGCAGCAATTAACAGTCATAGTGATATAACTGATGAGCTTGACTATGAAGTAGAGCTGGCGATTATTGTTGGGAAGGAAGGAACAAATATTCCTAGGGAGAAGGCTGAGGAATATATTTTTGGTTATTCAATATTAAATGACTTGACGGCTAGAAATCTACAACGAAAGCATAATCAATGGTTAAAGGGTAAAAGTCTAGATACACTAACTGCAATGGGACCTTACATTCTGCATAAAAGTGCAATTCCTTTCCCTGTTGCGTTAAATTTAAGTAGTTCAGTTAATGGTGAAGTAAGACAAAACTCAAATACAGATAAGCTTATTTTCGATATACCTTATATAATTAGTGATCTCTCACAGGGCTTAACCCTTAGAAAGGGTGACATAATAGCCACCGGAACTCCTGCAGGGGTAGGTATGGGCTTCAATCCTCCAAAGTACTTAAAAAAGGGTGACACTATTTCTTGTAGCATTGAAGGAATAGGTACAATCAAAAATCATGTAGAATAGTGTAGGTAGGATTTATAGCAGCAAGGCTTTGTTTAATAAAAAAATGTTAATACTCAGCTTATGAGCTTAAAATTCATAGCTGAAATCGCTTTTCCTACAAATTATAAAATAAAAGCCTCCTTTAAATGTAACTATTAAGCGAAAACTGCTTAAAATAAATATAAAGGAGGGGATTTTATGGGATTTTTAGATAAATTATCTTCATCAGTTTCGGAAACAGCGAAGAGTCTTTCTAAGAGATCAGCAGATCTTGTTGAAATAAGCAAATTGAATTTAAGTATACGCAAGAGAGAGGAGCAGATACAAGAGCTGTATGAGGCCCTAGGACAGTATGTTCATGCTAGATTAAGAAAAATGCAATATATTAATAGAGAGGATGTTGAGGAGTACCTTCGCAAAATTGAAGCCCTTGAGTCTGACATACAGGTTTTCGACAGGATGGTACTTAAAATGAAGAATATAAACTACTGCGACAAATGCGATATTGAAATGGATGATGATGTAAGATACTGTCCTCTATGTGGTAAATATTTAGGCAAATAAAAAGTGATTTACTTCACGGCCATTTGTGAGAGTTATCACATACTGAATAATCATATAAGTGTATCATAAGCTTAAGATAAAAGTTAAAGGAGTGATATAAATGGCTTTGAGAAAAATTATTGAGATAGATGAGGCAAAATGTAATGGTTGCGGATTATGTGTTCCAAACTGTGCGGAGGGAGCTATTCAAATCATAGATGGTAAAGCAAAGCTAATTGATGATATCTATTGTGATGGATTAGGTGCTTGCTTAGGTCATTGTCCAGAGGGTGCTTTAAATGTTATCGAAAGAGATGCTGCTGAATTTGATGAAGAGGCTGTTATAGAGCTACTAGCTAGTCAGGGAAGAACCTTTACACCTCAAGCACATCAAGAGCCTGTTAAGACTGCTGTACAAGAGCCTTCAGTTCAAGGACACCATGGACACAACAGTCATGGACACAAAAGTCACGGACACCATGGTCACGGTGGAGGCTGCCCAGGAAGCAGAATGCTTCAATTTGACAAACCATCTATTTCAGCAAAGAGTGAGGCTGTAAGCAATGATGATATAGAAATCAAAATTAAACCACAATTAAGACAATGGCCGGTTCAGCTAAAGCTTATACCAGTAAATGCACCATATTTTAAAAATGCAGACCTATTGGTGACAGCAGATTGTGTGCCATTTGCATATCCAAACTATCATCTTGACCTATTAAAGGGTAAGGCTGTCGTAGTAGGATGCCCAAAGCTTGATGATGTTCAGCTATATACAGATAAGCTAACTCAAATCATTGAGCAAAATGACCTAAAATCTATAACAGTTGCCTTTATGGAGGTGCCATGCTGTCAGGGGATAGTTATGGCAGTAGATAAAGCAGTTGAAAGAGCAAATTCAAAGGTTAAGGTAAATAAGATTAAGATTAGCCTACAAGGTGAAAAAATTTAATTTAGAATATAACAAAAGTAATCCTGCTAGTTAGGATTACTTTTGTTCTTTATTGTCCATTATTCTTTAAGACTGGCGTACTTTTCATATCAATGGTAATTCCTTCATACAGGAGATTATCTACATCACTTCTTTTATAATTACATTTAGTAAAGGCTATTTGGCATTGAATAGTATTTTTACAGGTGGAGCAAGCCACCTTTTCAATTTTTGGCAGCTGCTTCCTTGATAAATTTATTAGATTGATGTATTCAGCCTTATTTTTATTGGTTTCCTCAATATATGGAGCAACAGCCTTTAAATAGTGCTGCTTAACCAGC
>Ga0208243_1000596_pt1 | contig 18255 bp, 16 predicted proteins | sample Subbio2Aug_QV12A_FD_184826 | JGI IMG/M metagenome (GOLD analysis project Ga0208243, IMG submission 184826) | Serpentinite rock and fluid subsurface biosphere microbial communities from McLaughlin Reserve, California, USA - CR12Aug_QV12A (SPAdes) | ecosystem: Environmental > Terrestrial > Deep...
CCGCCGTCCGCGCGCGCCAGCGGCGAGCCGAGATGGCCGCCGCCGTCCGAGGCGTCGCCGTGCTTGCGGTTCGCGGCGTGTGTCATGATGCCTCCAGTGCCAGCAGGAGGGCGCGCTCGAGCGAACGTGTCAGAAGCCTCGTCTTGAAGGCATTGTCCGGCGTCGTCCGCGCGCCTTCGGCGGCCAGGGCGGCTGCCGCGGCGATGCGCTCCCGGGTCGGACTGCCCGCGCCGAGCACGGCCTCGACGGAGGGAAGCCGCCAGGGCTTCGTCGCCACCCCGCCGACCGCCACGCGGACCTGCGGGCGGTCGCCGGTCCCGCCGACGGCGAGCGCAACGCTGACGGAGGCGAACTCGTAGGATCGGCGGTCGCGGACCTTCAGGTAGCTCGACCGCGCCGCGGCCGCATCGGCCGCGACGGAGACCGCGGTGACGATCTCGTCGGGCGCGAGCACCGTCTCGGTACCGGAGCCCGCTTCCGCGAACAGGTCCAGGAGCGGGAGGTCGCGCAGGTCGGTGTGCACGACGGCATCGAGCGCCGCCAGCATGACGGCGAGATCGCCGGGATAGGTCGCCATGCAGGCATCGGAGATCCCGAGGATCGCGTGGCCATGCGTGACGCCCCCTGCCGCGGCACAGCCCGAGCCCGGCGCCCGGCGGTTGCAGGCGGCATAGGTGCGGGCATCGCGGAAATAGGCGCAGCGCGTGCGCTGCAGGATGTTGCCGCCGATCGTGGCCATGTTGCGGATCTGCGCGGACGCGGCGAGTTCGAGCGACTGGACGATGCCGGGAGCGAGGCGCCGCACCTCGGCGTTGCGCGCGACGTCGGCCATGCGCGCCAGCGCGCCGATGCGCAGACGCCCTTGCGCGACATCGACCCCGTCCAGAGCGGCGAGCGCGCCGATGTCGACGAGGATGTCCGGCTTCAGGGCGTCGAGCTTGGCGAGGTCGACCACGGTCGTGCCCCCGGCCAGGATCATCGAGCCGGGCGCCGCGAGGGCCCGCTTCGCCTCGGCGAGCGAAGCGGCGCGCAGATAGGCGAGGCGGTTCATGGCCGTAGAGCCCCGGCGGCGGCCGAGCGGATGGCGGCGACGATGTTGGGATAGGCGCCGCAGCGGCAGAGATTGCCCGACATCGCCTCCCGGATGGCATCGTCCGACGTCGCGGTCCCTTCCAGGATGCAGGCGGTGGCGGAGACGATCTGGCCGGGCGTGCAGTAGCCGCACTGCAGACCGTCCTCCGCCACGAAGGCGGCCTGGACGAGGCGTCCGACCGGGTGGCCGGCCATGCCCTCGACCGTCGTGACGGCACGGTCCTGCGCCTGCACCGCGAGCGTCAGGCAGGACAGGACGCGGCGATCGTCGACGAGCACCGTGCAGGCGCCGCACTGGCCGTGGTCGCAGCCCTTCTTGGTGCCGAACAGGTGGAGGCGCTCGCGCAGGACGTCGAGCAGGGTCTCGCGGGATTCGACCCGTATGTCCGCCTCGCGGCCGTTCACGCGCAGGTGGAGGTCCATGTCCGCCTCCGCCCCGACTGGAACGAAAGGGATGCCGGCCGAACTCATCGTGTTGCTCCTGGCCTGCGGTATGGCGGCCCGCTTTGAATACATATTGTCCAGACTTTATCACGTCGACCTCCGCCCGCAAGAGCGTACATTTGCGCCGGTCTTCATGCGCCACCGCCGGAGCGGTTTCAGGGAACGTAATAAAATCAATGCATAATGCGCGTCCTCGCGAACCTACCCAGGAGCTTCCGGATGAAATCGTCATTGACACGGTGCGGACAATATCAATATCGTTGTGCACAAAGATACGGTCAAATCCGGCTCCTTCGACGGGCGGGTGGCAAAGGGGAAGACGGTGGGCGGATTAGAGGGGCGAAAGGCCGTCGTGACGGGTGCGAGCAGGGGGCTCGGCCGCGCCATGGCCGTCGCGCTGGCATCGGCCGGCATGGAGGTCGTGATCACGGGGCGCGATGCGGCGGCGATGGCTGCGACCGCCGGCCTGATCGAGGCTGCCGGCGGAAGCGTCCGCACCCGCGCCCTCGACGTGACCGACACGACCGATGTCGAGCGCTTCGCCGACGAGGTCTGGAGCGCCGGTCCCGTCGACGTGGTGATCGCCAATGCCGGGGTGAGCCTGGTGAAGCCGGCGGTCGAGACGACCGACGCCGAGTTCATGCGCGTCATCGAGGCCAACGTGCTCGGCACCTTCGCGACGCTGCGCTCCTTCGGCGCGCGCATGCATGGCCGGGGCTCCGGCAAGCTGATCGCGATCTCCTCCGACATCGGCATCCGCGGCAGCGCCAACTGGGTCGCCTATGCCGCGAGCAAGGGCGCCATCAACGCCATGGTGAAGACGCTCGCCTGGGAATGGGCGCCGAAACTGACGGTCAACGCCATCGCGCCGGGCGCGTTTGCGACCGACATCAATTCGCATCTGCTGTCGGTGCCCGAGATCATGGCGGCCATTACCGCCGAGACGCCGCTGGCGCGGGTCGGCAACCCGTCCGAGATCGGGCCGCTCGCGCTCTTCCTCGCCGGCCCGGGATCCGACTTCATGACGGGCCAGATCGTCAGCCTCGACGGCGGCATCCAGAAGTCATGAGCGCCGCGGTCCTGCAGGCGACCGGCATCCACAAGTCCTTCGGGGGCGCGATCGCGCTGCACGATGCCCGGCTGACCCTGCATGGCGGCGAGATCCACGCCGTCATGGGCGAGAACGGCTCCGGCAAGTCGACGCTGCTGGCGATCCTGTCGGGCGCCCTGCGCCCCGATGCCGGGACGATCGGCGTCGACGGCCGGAGCGTCGCCGCGCTCGACCCGGTCGCGGCGCGCGCGGCCGGCATCGCCATCGTGCACCAGGAGCCGCAGCTCGCCCCGTCGCTGACGGTGGCCGAGAACATCCTCATGGGCCGGCTGCCGGCATCCGGCGGGTTCCTGCGCTGGCAAACCGTCAACGCCCGCGCCCAGGCGGTCCTCGCGACGCTCGGCATCGACGTCGACGTGCGCACGAAGGTGGCGGAGCTTTCCATCGGCCGCCGCCAGATGATCGAGATCGCCAAGGGCCTCGTCGACGAGCCGCGGATCCTCCTGCTCGACGAGGCGACGAGTTCGCTCGACGAGGCCGATGCCGCGATCCTGTTCCGGCTGCTGCGCGCGCTGCGCGACAGGGGCGTGGCCATCGCCTTCGTCTCGCACCGCATGACGGAGGTGATGCAACTCGCCGACCGGGCGACCGTGCTGCGCGACGGCCATTTCATCGGCACGACCCCGGTCGCCGAGACCGACGAGCGCGCGCTCGTGGCGATGATGGTCGGCCGCGACCTCAAATCCTACTGGCACCGCGCGCCGGCGCGGCCGGGCAAGGTGCTGCTGGACCTCCAGAACGTGTCCCGCGGCTCCCTGCGCGACGTGACGCTGACGGTGCGCGCGGGCGAGGTGGTGGGCCTCGCCGGGCTGGTCGGCAGCGGCCGCAGCGCGCTGATGCGCACCATTGCCGGCGTGCGGACTGCAACCTCCGGCGCGATCGTCGTCGACGGGCAGCGCGTCGACCCGGCCTCGCCCGCCCATGCCCACCGCGCGGGCATCGGCTACGTGCCGGAAGACCGCAAGGTCGAGGGCCTGGTGATGGGCTGGTCGATAAGGCGCAACGCGGCGCTGTCGCGGATGAACCTGCGCGGTCCGCTGGCTTTCCTCGGCAGGGCCTTCGACGAGGCGGCCTTCGCCGACGGCTCGCAGGGCCTGAAGATCAAGGCGACCGATTCCGGCCAGCGCGTCGGCGAACTGTCGGGCGGCAACCAGCAGAAGGTGGTGATCGCCCGCGAACTGGCGACGCGGCCCAAGGTGCTTTTGCTCGACGAACCGACGCGCGGCATCGACGTCGGCGCCAAGGAAGACATCTACGCGCAGATCGCCAAGCTCGTGGGCGAGGGCATGGGCCTTCTGATCGCCTCCTCCGAACTGCAGGAACTGCTCGGCGTCTGCCACCGCATCTGCGTCCTGTACCAGGGACGCATCGTGGCCGAGTTCGACGCCGAGGAGGCGACCGAGGAAGCCATCGCCTACTGGGCCTCCGGCGCCCACGAACTGGAAACGCCATCTCACGGAGCGGTGCCCGCATGACGACGAACGACGGTGGACAGGCGGCGTCCGGCGCCGGCGTGCGGGTGGGGACCGCTCTCCGGCGCTATCTCGGCGTGGGCGCGGCGCTGGTGGTGCTGATCGTCGTGCTGTCGCTGATGCAGGACAATTTCCTGCGCTATTCCAACATCATGAACATCCTGCGCACCAATGCGGTGCTGTTCGTGGTGGCGGTCGGGCTGACCTTCGTCATCGTCAGCCAGGGCCTCGACCTCTCGGTCGGTTCCATGGTGGCGCTGGGCGGCGTGTTCCTCGCCTCGATGCTCGAGGCGGGCGTGCCCGCCTGGCCGGCGATCCTGCTCACCGTTCTCGCCTGCACCTTCCTCGGCGCGCTGATCAACGGCGGGCTCATCGCCTATGGCGGCCTGAACTTCTTCGTCGTGACGCTCGGCATGCTGCAGCTGCTGCGCGGCGCAGCACTCGTGCTTTCGAACGGCGTCACCAAGTCGACCATCGCGCACGAGCCGGTGCAATGGCTGGGCGACGGTTTCGTGGCCGGGTTCCCGATGCCGGTGCTGATCGCCATCGTCGTCGGCATCGTCGGCTACGTGGTGATGCGCTGGACCCGCTTCGGCCGCAGCGTCTACGCCGTCGGCGGCAACGAGGTGGCGGCGCGGCTGTCGGGCGTGAACGTCAAGGCGGTGCGCTTCTCGGTCTATGCGATCGCGGCCTTCACGGCGGGCATCGCAGCGGTGATGCTGACCGGGCGCCTGACGTCCTCCCAGCCGGTCAGCGGCGCGCTTGGGCTGGAACTGTCGGCGGCGGCGGCCGTGCTCCTCGGCGGCGCGAGCTTCGCCGGCGGCAGCGGCACCATCGCCGGCACCGCGATCGGCGTCCTCTTCCTCGGCATCCTGGCCAACGGCATCACGCTCGCGGGCGTGCCGTCCTACTGGCAGGGCATCGCAACCGGCGTCGTCCTTGTCGCCGCCATCGCACTCGACCGCTTCCGCAGTCGATGACTGAAACCGCACCAGAACCAAAAGGGGAATCCTCATGACCAGACTGACATCCATCCTGCTCGCGGGCGCGGCGGCGACGGCCGCGCTCACCGGCATGGCCAGCGCCCAGGACAAGCAGCCGGTGGTCGGCATCATCGGCGCCAACTACGCGATCGAGGCCGCGCGCGCGCAGTACGAATCGGTCGCGGCCGGCCTCAAGGCCCGCGGCATCGCCTTCAAGTTCCTCGACGCCCAGCTCGACATCAACAAGCAGGTCGCCCACATCGACCAGTTCGTCGACGAGGGCGTGGCGGCCATCGCCATGGACATCGCCGGCGACCCGAACGCCGTGCTTGGACCGCTGACGCGCGCCGACGCGGCCGGCGTGAAGATCTTCTCGATCGGCGGCACGCCGGGCTTCGACAAGACGCTGGTGCAGGTGAACATGCCCTCGCGCGAACTCGGCGTGAAGTCGGGCGAATATGTCTGCGAGGCGACCGGCGGCACGGGCGAGATCGCGCTGATCGAGGCGATCGAGATCCCGGTGCTGACGCCGCGCTGGGACGGCTTCAAGGACACGATCAAGGAGAAGTGCCCCGACCTGAAGATCGTGGCGATCGAGCGCGCCATTCCCGACGACGCGGCGACGGGCCGTCCGCTGGCCGAGAACCTGCTGACGCGCTTTCCCGACCTGAAGGCGATCTGGTCGATGAACGACGGCATCGCGCTCGGCGCCGGCCTCGCCGCCAAGTCGGCCGGCCGCGAGATCCTGATCACCGGCCTGAACGGCGAGAACCAGGGCATCGACGGCATCAGGCAGGGCGTCATCCAGGCGAGCTGGGACATGATGCCGACCGACGGCGGCATGGTGCTCGCCGGCCGCATCGCCGACATCCTGGAAGGCAAGACGCCGGCGCCGACGACGACGGAAGTCATCCAGATCTCCGACGTCGCCACCTGGACCAGGGACAACGTCGCCGACTGGAAGCCCTACGACCAGCGGGTCGAGTACCCGGGTCTGCAGTAAGCCGAAGAACCGGGTCCGGAGACACCACCATGCGCGCACTTCTCCTCAGCCGGATCGGCGTCGCCCAGGAGGTCGTCGACGATCTCGACGTCGACCTTCCGCAGGAGCATGAGGTGCTCGTCCGGACCTGCGCCTGCGGCGTCTGCCACAGCGACCTGCATTTCCGGCAGGGGAAATGGTCTTCCTTTCCCCTGCCGCTGGTGCTCGGCCACGAATGCGCCGGCATCGTCGAGAAGGTCGGGTCGCAGGTCAGCTACCTGAAGCCCGGCGATCACGTCGTCGGCTGCCTGACGCCCTTCTGCGGCGAGTGCGAATACTGCCTGTCGGGCCGCATGTACATCTGCAACGGCGGCGGGCTGAACCGGCCGGAGGGCGGCCGGCCGCGGCTCTCACGGCGCGGCAGGCCGGTCTCGCAGTTCGTCAATCTCTCCGGCTTCTCCGAGATGATGCTGGTGCACGAACGCGCGCTGGTGAAGATCGACGAGGACATCCCGCTCGACGTCGCGGCCGTCGTCGGCTGCGCCGTCACCACCGGCGTCGGCGCGGTGTTCAACACGGCCGAGGTGCGGCCGGGCGAGACCGTCGCCGTGTTCGGCTGCGGCGGCGTCGGCCTCAACATCGTCCAGGGCGCCCGTGTCGCCGGTGCCGGCCGCATCGTCGCCATCGACCGCTCGCCCGCGAAGGCGCAGGCCGCAAGGGCCTATGGCGCGACCGACATCGTCGTCTCCGACGACGAGGTGGTCGGGCGCGTCGTCGAGATGACCGGAGGCGGCGTCGACCACGCTTTCGAGGCCGTCGGCCTGACCGTGACCGCGCAGGCCGCCTTCAACGTGCTGAAGCCCGGCGGGACCGCCACCATCGTCGGCCTGCTGCCGATGGGCGACAGGATCAGCGTCGATTCGACCATGCTGACCTTCGACCGGCGGCTGCGCGGCTCGTCGATGGGCTCCAACCGCTTCCGCATCGACATCCCCCGCTACCTGAAGATGTGGCAGGACGGCCGGCTGAAGATCTCCGAGATGATCACCGCGCGCATCACGCTGGACCAGGTCGACGACGCCATGGTGGCGCTCGACAAGGGCGACGGCATCACGCGGTCGGTGGCGATGTTCTGAGCGGGGGGAGGTCCGGCGCGGGGGGAGGGGCCGGGCTTCCGGCTGCCTTTTGATCCGATACCAATACGCGCCGGCGACGGCGGCGATGACGCCCTCGCGCCTGAGCGAGGACGGCCCTAGATGGGCGCGCATGCTCCGGGCCCGGCGCGATGCGTCTTGCTGTCGGCCAGGGCAGAGTGCCGGCCGCCTGGCCGGATGGCCTTGCTGCCAGTTCGTTCCATTCATTTCGGAAAATCGGGAAAATCTGGTCGGAGTGGCAGGATTTGAACCTGCGACCCCATCGTCCCGAACGATGTGCGCTACCAGGCTGCGCTACACTCCGTGACCAGTCGCGGGGGTCTATAGCGCCCGCCCGGCGATCCTGCAAGCGCGTCGTCTCATATTTTCGCGGTCATGCGTGCTTCCGCTGCGCGCCCGGCCGGTTGCGGCCGACGAAGGGTGCGGCGGGGCCGGGAGACGGGCGGCCGGGGCGCGCGGCCGGCCGCCGATGCAAGGGCACCGACGGGGCACAGGCGGGGGCTCAGTAGGGGCTCTGGACGTCGCCGGTCTCGACGTAGACGGTCTTCAGCTGCGAATAATGGTGCAGCGCGGCGAGCGAGTTCTCGCGGCCGATGCCCGACTGCTTGACGCCGCCGAAGGGGATCTCGGCCGGCGAGAGGTTGTAGTGGTTGATCCAGCAGGTGCCGGCCTGCAGCTCGGCGATGACCCGGTGGGCGCGCGGCAGGTCGCGGGTGAAGACGCCGGCCGAGAGCCCGAACTCGCTGTCGTTCGCCCGCTGGATCGCCTCTTCCTCCGACGAGAAGCCGAGCACGCTCATCACCGGGCCGAAGATCTCCTCGCGCGCGATCCGCATGTCGTCCACCACGTCCGTGAAGATGGTCGGCTCGACGAAGAAGCCGCCCTCCAGCCCCTGCAGCCGCGGCACGCCGCCGCCGCAGGAAAGCGTCGCGCCCTCGGCCTTGCCGATGGCGATGTAGCCCATGACCTTGTCGTGCTGCTGGGCATTGATCAGCGGCCCCATCTGGGTCTCGGGATCGAGCGGATCGCCGATGCGGATCGCCTTGGTGCGGGCGAGGAGCCGGTCGAGGAAGCGCTCGCGGATGCCGTCCTGGACGAAGACGCGGGTGCCGTTGGAGCAGACCTGGCCGGTGGAATAGAAATTGGCGAGCATGGCGCCGCCGACGGCGTTCTCCACGTCGGCATCGTCGAAGACGATCAGCGGCGACTTGCCGCCGAGCTCCATGGTGGCGTGCTTCATGTGCGAGCCGGCGAGCGCCAGCACCTTGCGGCCGGTCGGCACCGAGCCGGTGAGCGAGACCTTGGCCACGACCGGATGCGAGGCCAGGGCCGCACCGACGTCGCCGAACCCCTGCACGACGTTGAAGAGGCCGTCGGGCAGCCCGGCCTCGGTGTAGATCTCGGCCAGTGCCAGCGCCGACAGCGGCGTGTTCTCGGACGGCTTGAAGACCATGGCGTTGCCCATGGCGAGCGCCGGTCCCGACTTCCACGCCGCGCCCTGGATCGGATAGTTCCAGGCGCCGATGCCGACGCAGACGCCGAGCGCCTCGCGCCGCGTATAGGCGAAGGGGCCGCCGAGATCGACATAGTCGCCTGTCACCGAAGCTACCGCGCCGCCGAAGAACTCCAGCGCATCGGCGGCCGAGGCCGGATCGGCCACCAGCGTCTCCTGGATCGCCTTGCCGGTGTCGAGCGTCTCCAGCCGCGCCAGCACCGCGTTGCGCTCGCGCAGGAGGTCGGAAGCGCGGCGCAGGATGCGGCCGCGCTCCACCGGCTTCAGCCGCGCCCAGGCGCCCTGCGCGGCGCGCGCGGCCTCCACCGCGAGCTCCACGATGTTGGGCGTCGCGGCATGGACCCGCGCGATCACCTCGCCGGTGGCGGGGTAGACCACGTCCATCGGCCGCCCGCCCTCGTCCTCGACGAAACGGCCGTTGATGTAATGCGAGGCTTTGGGCTGGGCGTTCATGGTCGGGGCTCCGTGGATCGGGCAAGTGTGGGTCTGTTGAGGATGTGTACCGTTTGTGGTACGTATCCTGCATGAAGCGGATGGTCGCTCGATTCTATCGCACGCGAGCAGGAAGGGAACCGGTGCGAGAGTGGCTCGCGGGTCTGGATGCGGCTGACCGGAGGATCATCGGAATGGACATTGCAACAGTGGAATTCGGTTGGCCGATCGGGATGCCGATCTGCCGCCCGGTCGGGCGCGGGATCTTCGAGGTTCGCTCGACCATTCGATCCGGCAAGGTCGAGGCGCGAACCTATTTCGCTGCGGAGGAAGGCCAGATGCTGCTTCTGCATGGCGCCGATGGAAAGGACCGGCAGCGGGTCGACATCGAACTGGCCGTGGCTCGGCTTCGAGATCATCGGCATGGTGCGTGAGCAAACTGAGAAGGATGCGGAACATGACTGTAGATGGAAAGACCCGCAAAACCGTGGGCGGGACGCTGGAGGAGTTTCTCGATTCGCTTGGCGAGCGCGAGGAAGTCTACGGCGAAGCCATAAAGCGCGTCCTGGCGTGGCAGATCGAAGAGGCCCGCCGGGCGTCCGGGCTTTCCAAGAGCGAGATCGCTCAGCGGATCGGAACCAGCCGCTCGCAGCTCGACCGGGTCCTCGATCCTGCCAACGTGTCGGTCTCTCTCGAAACTCTCGACAAGGCGGTGCGGGCAGTCGGCAAGCGCCTGCATATCGAGATCGTCGACGCCTGACCGCTCCGGCGCCACCTGACTCACCGGTCGCTGACCTCCCAGCGCGGGTTGATCCAGGGCTCCTGGTTCGACGGCGGCAGCGGGGTCTTGCCGAGGATGTGGTCGGCGGCCTTCTCGCCGGTCATGATCGACGGGGCGTTGAGGTTGCCGTTGGTGATGCGCGGGAAGATCGAGGAATCGGCGACGCGCAGGCCCTCGACGCCGATCACCCTACATTCCGGATCGACGACGCTCATCGGATCGTCGGCGCGGCCCATGCGGCAGGTGCCGCAGGGATGGTAGGCGCTCTCGACATGCGCGCGGATGAAATCGTCGAGCTGGTCGTCGGTCCGGACGTGGGCGCCGGGCGACAGCTCGCGGCCGCGATAGGGGTCGAAGGCCTTCTGGCCGAAGATCTCGCGCGTCAGCCGGATGCAGTGGCGGAAGTCGGTCCAGTCGTCGGGATGCGACATGTAGTTGAAGCGGATCTTCGCCCTGGCCGCCGGATCGGGCGAGCGCAGCGTCACCGCGCCGCGCGACTTCGAGCGCATCGGGCCGACATGGGCCTGGAAGCCGTGCATCTTCGCCGCCGCCTTGCCGTCGTAGCGGATCGCGGCGGGCAGGAAGTGGTACTGGATGTCGGGATAGTCGACGCCGGCCCTGGAGCGGACGAAGGCCGCCGCCTCGAAATGGTTGGTCGCGCCGAGGCCGGACTTGAACAGCAGCCACTGCAGCCCGATCCGCGCCTTGGAGAAGGGGTTGAGCACCGAATAGAGCGTGACCGGCTGGGTCGATTCCTGCTGGATGTAGAGTTCGAGATGGTCCTGCAGGTTCTGGCCGACGCCCGCCCGGTCGGCGACGACTTCGATGCCGCGGTCCTTCAGATGCGCGGCGGGGCCGATGCCCGACAGCATCAGGAGCTTGGGCGAATTGATCGAGGAGGCGGCGACGACGACCTCGCGCCGCGCCCGCACGAGCTGCCCGGGCCCGCTTGTGCCGATCTCGACGCCGACCGCGCGGCGGTTCTCCATCACCACGCGGCGGGCCAGCCCGTTGACGAGGCGCACGTTGCCGCGCTTCAGCGCGGGTCGCAGATAGGCGTTGGCGGCCGACCAGCGGCGGCCGAGATGGATCGTCTGCTCCATCGGCCCGAAGCCTTCCTGCTGGCGGCCGTTGTAGTCCTCCGTCACCTCGAAGCCCGCCTCCCGCCCGGCTTCCACGAAGACCTGGTAGAGCGGGTTGGCACGCGTGCCGCGGCGCACGTGCAGCGGGCCGTCGGTGCCGCGCCAGCCCTCCTCGCCGCCATGCGAATGCTCCATGCGCTTGAAGTAGGGCAGCACGTCGGCATAGCTCCAGCCGGTGGCGCCGGCTTCCGCCCAGTGGTCGAAGTCGCGCGCGTGGCCGCGCACGTAGACCATGCCGTTGATCGACGAGGAGCCGCCGATGACCTTGCCGCGCGGCGTGGCGAGCACGCGTCCACCGAGATGCGGCTCGGGTTCGGTCGACAGGCCCCAGTCGTAGAGGCTCATGTTCATCGGGAAGGACAGCGCCGACGGCATCTGGATCAGCGGCCCGATGTCGGTGCCGCCATATTCGATGACGATGACGGAGTTCCTGCCGTCCTCCGACAGGCGGTAGGCGAGCGCGCAGCCGGCCGACCCGGCGCCCACGATGACGTAGTCGGCTTCAAGCATGGTTCGAACCCGGGCAGGACTGGCCGTCACGCATCGGCGACGTGCTTCAGGAAATCGGCGAGCGCGATGTTGCCGCCGGTGGCGATGACGAGCACGGTCCGGCCGGCGACGTCGGCACCGCCGGAGAGCAGGGCCGCGAGCGAAGCGGCGCCGGAGGGTTCGAGCACCAGCTTCAGCCGTTCGAAGGCGATGCGCATGGCGCTCCGGACGGCAGAGTCCGACACGGCGATGCCCTCGACGCCGGCGGCACGGACGGCTTCGAAGGGCGCATCGCCCGGCCGGCGCGCCATCAGCCCGTCGCAGATCGTGCTCGGACCGATGGCGGTCGCCTCGATCGCGCCGTGGGCGAGCGAGCGGCCCATGCCGTCGAACCCTTCCGGCTCGACGGCGAGGATGCGGGTCTGCGGCGAGAGGTAGTGGAAGGCGAGCGACACGCCGCCGATCAGCCCGCCGCCGCCGACGGAGCAGAAGACCATGTCGGCCGCGGCCCCCTTCGCCGCGAGCTGTTCCAGCGCCTCGAGCCCCGCCGCGGCCTGGCCGGCGACGATCTCGGGGTCGTCGAAGGGATGCAGCAGCGTCAGGCCCTCGTCCGCGGCGATGGCGCGGGCCTTCTCGGCGGCGACCTCCTCGCGGGCGCGGGTCCCGTGCTCGGTCAGGACCACGCGGGCGCCGTAGCCCGCGGTCGCGTCGCGCTTGGCGGCCGGCGCGTCGACCGGCATGACGATGGTGACGGGAATGCCGAGCGCCTCGCCGGCGGCGGCGAGCCCCTGCGCGAAATTGCCCGAGGAATAGGCGACGACGCCCCGCGCGGCGGCCTCCGGCGACAGCTGCTTCAGCCGCCAGTAGGCGCCGCGCGCCTTGAAGGAGCCGGCCCATTGCAGCGATTCCGGCTTGACGAAGACGCGCGCCGCACCCGTCAGCTTCGCGAGTGCGGCGGATTCGAGCAGCGGCGTGACCTGGGTGGCCTGGCGGGTGACGGCATGGGCGCGCTTCAGGTGGTCGAGCGTGGGGATCATGACACTCTCAGGCTCTCGTAGGAGACCATCACCTGTTCGGCATAGGCCGGACGGCGGGACAGGCGATCGTGGTAGGCCGCGAGCGCGGCCGTCTCGCTGCGCTGGAACTCCAGCGTGAAGTAGCGATAGAGCAGGGTGCCGACGATGACGTCCGCGAAACAGGGCGCCTCGCCGCCGAGGAAGGGGCCGGAATTCCCGCCGAGGCGCTCGTCGAGCATCGCCGCCAGCGCGGAAAGCCGGGTCTCCGCCGCCGCCAGGGCCGCCTCGTCGCGCATCGCCTGCCTCTGGCCGATCAGCGGCCAGAACACCTGGCCGAGGAAATGCGGGCCGAAGCTGGTCTTGATCCACTCCGCCCACATGTCGAGCGGCGCCCGCACCGCCGGATCCGTCGGCCAGAACCGGTCGGAGCCGTAGCGCGCGCCGAGATAGCGCACGATGGCCGCGCTCTCGAACAGGGTCAGGTCGCCGTCCTGCAGCACCGGCACCAGCCGGTTCGGGTTCATCGCGCGGTAGGCGTCCGTGTCGGTCCCGCTGAACCGACCGCCGACGTCGACCCTCTCGCAGGGCAGGCCGATCTCGGCCAGCGCCCACATGACCATCTGGACGTTCGAGGACGTGTTGCGGCCCCAGACCCTGATCATCTCACTCCCCCCTCGGGAACCGCTTGGCTTCTTCGAGCACGTTGAGGTCCATGTGGTTGCGCATGTAGCGTTCGGAGGCCTGGCGCAGCGGCTGGAAGTCCCAGGGGTAGTAGGAGCCGTTGCGCAGCGCCGGATAGACGACCCAGCGGCGCGCCTGGCTCTCGCGCACCTCGGCGTCGAAGCGGGCCATGTCCCAGCGCGCCTGCACCATGCCCGTGAAGCGCGCGACGGTGTCGGCATGCGCGGGATCGGCGGCGAGATTGGTCCGTTCCAGCGGGTCGGCGGCGAGGTCGAAGAGCTGCGGCGGGTCGATCTCGCAATGGACGAACTTGAATCGCCCGTCGCGGATCGCGACCAGCGGCGCCTGCGAGCCCTCGGCGGCGTATTCCATCAGCACCGGCTCGCGGCGCGGCGCCCCCGACAGCTGCGGCACGAGCGAGACGCCGTCGGTCCAGGGCAGGATCGCCGCGAGATCGATGCCGGCGAGGTCGCAGAGCGTCGGTACCACGTCGAGATTGGAGGAGGGCGCATCGATCCGCCCGGGCGCGATGCCCTTGCCGGCGAGCATCAGCGGCACGCGCGCGGAGCCCTCGAAGAAGCACATCTTGAACCACAGGCCGCGCTCGCCCAGCATGTCGCCGTGATCGGAGGCGAACAGGATCAGCGTGTCGTCGAGCATGCGCGTGCGGGCGAGCACGTCGATCAGCTCGCCGATCTTGTCGTCGAGATAGGAGATGTTGGCGAAATAGCCCTGCCGCGCCCGCCGGACCATTTCGGGCGTGATGTCGAAGGAGGGGTAGTCGCTGGCGGCGTAGAGGCGCTGCGAATGCGGGTCCTGCTGATCGTAGGGGATGAAGCCGACCTGCGGTTCCAGCGCCGGGCAGTCCTCGTAGAGGTCCCAGTATTTCCGCCGTGCGACATAGGGGTCGTGCGGGTGGGTGAAGGAGACGGTGAGGCACCAGGGGCGACGCTCGGGGTCCGTCGAATGTCGCGCGTGCTCGTAGAGACGCTGCGACGCCAGGAAGCAGACCTCGTCGTCATACTCCATCTGGTTGGTGATCTCGGCGACGCCCGCACCCGTGACCGAGCCGAGATTGTGGTACCACCAGTCGATACGCTCGCCGGGCTTGCGGTAGTCGGGCGTCCAGCCGAAATCGGCCGGGTAGATGTCGGTCGTCAGCCGCTCCTCGAAGCCGTGCAGCTGGTCAGGGCCGACGAAGTGCATCTTGCCCGACAGGCAGGTGTGGTAGCCGGCGGCGCGCAGATGGTGGGCGAAGGTGGGGATCGACGAGGGGAACTCCGCGGCATTGTCGTAGACCCGCGTGCGCGACGGCAATTGCCCGCTCATGAAGGCCGCGCGGCCGGGCGCGCAGAGCGGCGAGGCGGTGTAGTTGGCGGCGAAGCGGGCCGAGCGCCGCGCCAGCGCCTTCAGATGCGGCGCGTGCAGGAAGTCGGCCGGGCCGTCGGGAAACAGCGTCCCGTTCAGCTGGTCGACCATGACGATCAGGATGTTGGGCTTGGTCGCCATCGGGATGTTCAGGCCTTCTCCAGCTTGGACGTGAGGTAGTCTTCCACCAGCGCGACGGCGCCCGCGGCATCCGGCGGCTGGTCCTTCAGCGCGTGGCGGATGTAGAGCCCGTCGATCATCGCCGCGATGCCTTCCGCCGCGTGGGCTGCGGCCGGGCGGTCGAGGAGACCGACGAGCCCGCTCATCAGGTTCGAGTGGAGCCGCCGGGCGTAGACCCTGAGCAGCCGCCGCATGGCAGACGAGCGCTGCGCCTCGACGTAGAAGGCGAGCCAGGCGGCGATGATCTCCGGCCGGAACTGCTTGTCGGAGAAGTTGACGGCGATCACCGCCGAGACCCGCTCCCGCGGCGTGCGCGCCTGCAGGAGGGCTGCGCGGCAGTCGGCGCCGAGCTCCGACAGGAGATGGCGCATGGTGGCCTGCAGCAGATCGGTCTTCGCGCCGAAATAGTGGTGCGCCAGCGCCGACGAGACGCCGGCGATGCCCGCGATCTCCGACATCGTGACGTCGACCGACCCACGCTCGCCGATGGCGGCGATCGTGGCATCGATCAGCGCCTTCCGGCGCAGCGGCTCCATTCCGACTTTCGGCATCTGCAGCTCCGTGGATGCATGAGGCTAGATTTGATTGACGCGTCAATCAAGAAAAAACGCGCGGACTCGCTGCCGGGGCAGCAAGCGTCGGTGCCGCTGCCGAGCACGAAGGCAGAAGATCATCCTGCAATCAGCTGCGCGCTCGGTGTGCGGTTGCGCCGACGTTGGGCGACGAAGCCGCGCGGGCGAAAGAACAGCTCTGCCTTTCAGAAAGCAGAAGTCCGAAATTTCGCCACCGGTAGCCTTGAATGTGATGAAAGAGAAAGCAGAAAAATTCCGCTTCTCAGGATGATTGACAGGACTCCGGCGCATATCGCAGTCTTGCTGAAAGGCGAAATTCGCCAGTCCAACAAAAATACGAGCGCCGCAAGTCGTGGCGTCGGACGTTGTATCGCGCGGCCGTTCCGCGCGAACGGTGATGCTGTTTCAAAGGGGTGTACCATGGACTTCATACGCTTCGCGCCACGCTTCGCAGCAGCAGGCGCGCTCGCCCTGTTCGCCGCCGTCGCTCCCGCCCTGGCGGACTTCGCCGCGGTCGGGAACCCGAAGCCGGCCGTCATCCTGTTCGGGCCGACCAATGACGGCGGCTGGTCGCAGGCGATCGACGAGGCGCGCCAGAAGCTCGAAGGCGACCTCGGGCTGAAGATCCCGCAGGCGGCGGAGGTGCCGGAATCGGCGACCGCCATCCGTCCGGCGGCGGAACTCTTCATCGAGCGCGGCGCCAACATCGTCATCGGCTCGGCCTTCGGCTATTCGGACACCTTCGCCACGCTCGCCGAGCAGTTCCCCGAGGTCGTGTTCATCAACCCGGCCGGGACGACCAACGGCAAGAACCTGAAGAGCGTCTACGGCCGCACCTACGAGACGCACTATCTGTGCGGCATGGTGGCCGGCGGGCTCACCAAGTCGAACAAGATCGGCTTCGTCGCGGCCAACCCCTTCGGCCTCGTCAACTGGACCGTCAACGCCTACCTGCTCGGCGCCCGCCAGGTGAACCCGAACGTCGAGCTGTCGGTCGTCTTCACCGGCGCCTGGGGCGATCCGGTCAAGGAGCGCGCGGCAGCCGAGGCGCTGATCGAGCAGGGTGCGGACGTGCTCGGCCAGCATGTCGACACGCCCACGGTGCAGATCGTGGCGGCCGAGAAGGGCGTCTACGGCACCGGCCACCACCGCGACCTTTCCGAGTTCAGCAGCGCCACGCAGTGCTCGTCGGTGTGGACCTGGGAGCGCTTCCTGAAGCCCGAGATCGAGAAGATCGCCGCCGGGACCTTCGAGGCCGCCCCCTACGGCGCCTTCCTGTCCATCGGCGAGGGCGCCATCGACATCGCCTGCTGCGGCCCGGCGGTCTCCGAGGAGCTGAAGGCCAAGGTGATGGCCGAGCGCGAGGCGATCCTCGCCGGCAAGCAGATCTTCGCCGGCCCGCTGGCCGACCGCGACGGCAAGGAACGCGTGCCCGCGGGCGCGACGCTCGGCGACGCCGATCTCTGGGCCATGGACTGGTACGTGGCGGGCGTGAGCGGGCAGTAGCCCGCTTCCCTTCTGGTTGCGGTAGTGCCGACATGACCGATGCGATCGCTTTGCGCGGGGTCTCCAAGAGCTTCGGCGGCTTCAGGGCGCTGGACGGCGTGGACTTCGCCGCCCGTATGGGCGAGGTTCACGCGCTGCTCGGCGAGAACGGCGCCGGCAAGTCGACGCTGATGAACATCGCTGCCGGCCTCTATGCGCCCGACGAGGGCAGGATCGAGATCGGTGGCGAGACCGTCCGGCTGTCGGGGGCCCGCGAGGCCGCGGCGCGCGGCGTGGGCATGGTGCACCAGCACTTCAAGCTGGTGCGCGCCTTCTCCGTGCTGGAGAACATCTGCCTGTTCAATCCCGGACGGTCGCCGGCCGAGATCGCCGCGCAGGCGACGGAACTCGCCGGCCGCATGGGCTTCGCGGTCGGGCTGGCGCAGCGGGTGGGCGACCTCGGCATCGCCGAGCAGCACCGGATCGAGATCCTGAAGGTGCTGGTGGCCGGCGCCCGCATCGTGATCCTCGACGAGCCGACGGCCGTGCTCGGCGAGGCGGAGGGCCGCGTCCTGATGGGGCTGGTGCGCGGGCTGGCAGAGGCCGGCCGCGCCGTCATTCTCGTCACGCACAAGCTTCACGAGGCGCTCGACCATTCCGACCGCATCACGGTCATGCGCGGCGGCCGCAAGGTGGCGGAGGCGCGGCCCGCCGATCTCGACCCGTCGCGGCTGACGACGATGATCGTCGGCGAGCAGATCGTCGAGCGGCCCGCGCCGTCGAAGGCGATCGGCGCGCCGCGCCTGCGGCTCGCCGACGTGCATCGGGCGGGCGAGGACGGTCGCCGCGGCCTGTCGGGGATCTCCTTCGAGGTGCGCGGCGGCGAGATCTACGGCATGGCCGGCGTGTCCGGAAACGGCCAGAACCAGCTCGCCGAGGTGATCGCGGGTCTCGCCGAGCCGGAGGCCGGGCAGGTCGACATGGGCGACGGCGCCGGCCTGAGCGCCGCCCCGCCGCTGCAGGAGCGCCGGTCGCGGCTCGCCTTCATTCCCGTCGACCGCTACCGCCACGCGCTCGCTGGCGGGATGGGTGTGGCCGACAATTACGCTGTCAAGGGCACGCTCGCCGGGCGCTACGGCTCGTGGCTGCGCTTCGACCGCAAGGCGGCGCGCGCGGCGACACGGGCCGCGGTCGACGCCTACGACGTGCGCGGCGTGCGCAGCCCCGGCCAGCGCGCGGCGCTGCTGTCGGGCGGCAATGCGCAGAAGCTGGTGATCGCGCGCGAATTCGCCGACGAGCCGGCGGTGGTGCTGGCGCACAGCCCCTCGCGCGGTCTCGACGTGCGCGCCACCAAGGCC
>Ga0208243_1000597_pt1 | contig 18219 bp, 22 predicted proteins | sample Subbio2Aug_QV12A_FD_184826 | JGI IMG/M metagenome (GOLD analysis project Ga0208243, IMG submission 184826) | Serpentinite rock and fluid subsurface biosphere microbial communities from McLaughlin Reserve, California, USA - CR12Aug_QV12A (SPAdes) | ecosystem: Environmental > Terrestrial > Deep...
CAGTCGGCGGTGGTCGGGGTATAAGGTTCGATCTCTTCTTACAATCTACTTCTCAGCTTGATGAAGTTTACGGTAAAGAGGTAAGTGAAATCATCAAAGGTAACTGTGAAAACTGGATTTATCTTCAGGCTGATGATTTAAAAACACTTGAAGAAATTTCTAAGAAGCTTGACAAATATACGATATCTTCGTACAGCCTAAGTTCTAATCATCAGAAGTATAACAATCCTTCGTCATCAAGCAGTATGAATTTAGTTGGCAGAGAACTATTAACGGTTTCAGAACTTCAGTCTATTCATAGACCATATTTATTGTTAACCTCTAGAAACAATCCTGCCATTATGCTATCGCCGGATATCGGTAGATGGTATTTCAATAGGATATTTGGTCTCGGTAGCAAAAAACACAATACAAAACTTAGAAAATTTCGTGAGGAATCAAGACCGATAAGGACCGTTGGAACAATGGAACTTTGGGGAATATGGAAAAGATACCAGGCTAATTTAAGCTTCGGCGGTAGTCGAGAACGTGACAGTTTCAACGAATCGGTCATTGGCACTGATATTCTAAAAAAACATTTGAGAAAGGATGAACCTTTATGAAAAATCTTATGAGAAAAATCAAAACAATTTTTATTGCCCTATTCATAGCAACAGCCAATACGTCACTTGTATTTGCAGCTGATAACCCAATCACCACCTCCAAACCTTTTCAGGGTCTAAAAAAGATGCTTGAAGATGCCACAGGTGCACTTATGATCATTGCCCCTATTGTAGGAGTATTGCTCTTCATTTACTTTAACATCAGGAAAGGCGCTGCCGATGAAATGGATCATAAAATGTGGGACAAGAGAAAGAATGTTGTACTGATCAGTACAGTGAGTGTTTTCATTGCTTCTGCTTTCATAAGTTTGTTGGTCAGTTATGTTAAATAAGAGGATGCTATTTGCATCCTCTTTTATTTGGAGGTGATTTAGTGGCAACTTTATTATTGGGGCTTATCATTGTAATCTTGAATGCAGCTTTATTTTTCGTTAATGACATATTGCTTGCGATCGTCCCAACAGCTCTTAACGCTGAGAAAACCATGGATAATTTGCTAGGCGTTTCCATTGTGAGTGGGCTGTTTAATTATTTTTATGGGATTGGGATGTCGTTATTAGTGTTAAAGTTTTTAGTGAAAGGATTCAACACTTACGTATTATGGACCGATGGCGATCCTGACTCAGATCCTACAGTACTTCTCACAGGATTTGTATCTGCAATGGCTTTTGCAATATCATTTCCAACCATTTATGGTTGGCTCAGTAAAATTATTAATGATTCTTCAAATCATGCCTTGGCATTACTTTCTGGCACTTCGGAAAATGAATTGATCGCTCTTACCGGTTTTGCTTCGGGTGGACTTTTTACAGCAATTGTCTCACTGATTTTCATTATCCTATTTTTAATACTCTATATTCAATTTCTTACCAGAGGGCTTGAAATAATGATTCTAAGAATTGGACTCCCTTTAGCTTGTGTTGGTCTAATGGATGCCGATAAAGGAATGTTCAAGCCTTACACTCAAAAATTCTATCAATCAACGATTGCGGTACTTGTTCAAATTATTTTAGCTAAACTTGGAGTGGCATTTATGATCAATACCCACATCTTTTGGGGGCTTGCATGTATATTACTTGCACTGCGTACACCGAAATTCTTACAAGAATTCTTACTGGTTTCCGGCGGCGGTGTCAATTCAGGCACTATCTATCAAACTGCCAGACTTGGTCAGATGGCAAAAAGTTTTCTAAAACGACCATAGGAGGTTATATGCCAATTATTAATGACATGGGAACTGCTATATTATGGTTGATTAGGATTGGTATAGGGGTGAGGGCTATAATTTTGCTAATTAAAATCATGTATGAAGAAACATCAGAAAACACTTATAAGAATCGCTTAAAAAAGATGGTGGCATTTTATATCCTCGCCGAATCTATTTATCAGATAGCTGCTATCGTAAGAAGATACTTTGTGCCATCGTCAGGAAACATATACGAAATCTCACAATTCATTAGCAATATACTGTCTTAGGAGGATTTGACATGGAACCTTTTTCAAAAGAACGGTTATATATACCGCAAGGGATAAAGCATACAAATGAAAAATTCAATGGAATTCCAGACGATCAACTCATTAGAATCGGTATTATTTTAGGTTTCTTTGCAGTTTGTGATTTAATCTTTTATTTAATTACCCAAAACACACCGATTTCTATGGGTGCTTTTTTAGTACAGTTTTTTGGAACTGCAATGTTCTTCAAAAGGGATGAAAACACCAACATTTCTGTTGCTGACACCATCAGATTTTTGGTGCGGTTTAAGAAATCACAAAAACATTACCCCTATAAAGGTCTAAAAGAATGGAGGTATTGAGTTGATCAGTGAACAGAACATTAACGACATCTTGAGATACGTCAAAAAAGGAAATACTTTCAGTTTTGGTTATGATTATGATGATGCGCTTAATAACCGCAGATATACACAAATAAATATCCAGATTGATATTGAAAACAAAAGTCATATCCTGTGGAAACGCACTTCGGGATGGTGGGAGAGTGAACGATTTAATTTAAATGGTTTATATGACATCGGGATTTTGAAGTCTAAGCTCAGAAAAGAATTTTATGAAAATCATATATCCGATTATGAGGATGTTGATCCAATATCCATCCACTCTGATTTTGTTAAGTCCAGGTTGTCTGATAATTTAGATTGCAACAATCTTTCGAATGATGAATATTTTTATCTTTTCAGTAATGTCGATAGCCTATGCATTGAACTTGACAATCTGATTCATGCAGACTCTACAGGACACAAAGAATCAATGTTTACAAAACTTATTGAGTCAAGACTTGCTCTTTTACACGAGCTGCTTAAATTGAATCCTGATTTTAAGATTGATGAATTCATCCAAAATAAGATTACTGTGATTGATAGGCCGCTAGCTTCTTACATCATTGAAGAACGTGTTCCATTGGGACTTTTCATTAAAAAGGAAAATGAGCTTTACGTTGCTATTTACAATACTCATGGTGATGCTCTTGTTGAAGATTATGATCATTTGAATAAAGTCATGTTGTACTTTAATGGAGCTGAACTTGATGAAATCAATTCGATAATCAATGAAGATTACTCAATATAGCATTCTATAATGCAAAGGAGATGTTTATATGTATCAAATAATTATGATAATAATTGCACTGTCTTTATCAGGCGTTTATTACTTCTTAATCAATAAAAAGAAATCAACGACAAATACAGATGAAACTCTAGCAAAAAAAACAGCCCAGGATTTCGTCAACATCAAAGACATTCGAGATAAATACGCCTATACAAAAGACGGATTGGTCTATATGTACATTAAGATACATCCGATCGATGTGGATCTTATATCATCTCGTGAACAGGTAAATCTAGAAAAACAGCTTACAGCTGAATTGTCTAGCGATTCCGATACGATTAAATTGATCTGTGTTTCAAGACCAATCGACATTGCACCACTTATAAATGAATACAATGAGTTGTTGATTAATTCTGCTGACAACATTCAAAAGACACTATTGAAACATGAAATGCTGAACATGAACGACTATGCGATGTCTGGTGAAGTTGTGGAGCGACAATTCTACCTGCATTTATGGCACAAATATGAAGAAGGCGCTGAAACCAGTTTAAACAAAAAGGCTTATGACTTAATTAGCAAGTTTAGCTCTTGTCAGACAAAGTGTGAAATCCTTTTAGAACAAGATATTTATAGACTTTACAATTTGTTCAACAATCCGGCTACGATAAATCTTGAAGACGCATCGTTTGAAGCATCAATACCGTTAATGATAGGTTAGGAGAGAAATTTATGGCAAAGAAAAAACAATTGGCACAAATTGAAACAAACAATCCATTGCTAAACCTAATTGCACCGATGGGATTAACTTTTTCCAAGAACAACATAAGCCTTGGAGAAAATATTTGTAAAGCATTGGGTATCTTTAGGTATCAGCCAGAACCCGAATATGGTTGGTTATCTCGATTAACGAATCTGCACAGCTCGATCGTAACTGTTGCTTTTACTCCGATTGATAATTCCACTTTTGTTGACTCGCTAAACAGATTGACATCTCAAAAGAAAGGCGAAGCCAATGGAGCTACTGATGCACTTACTAAATCTCGTGCAACGGAAGCAGCTGAAGGTGCCGAAAAAGTCATGATTAAAATTGACCGTAATGGTGAAACTGTAGGCTTAATGTCAACGGTAGTAATGCCTATGGCAAGTGATGCAGATTATTTTGAAAAAATTAAGAGAAAAGCAGAAGGAACAATCAAATTTCTAAAATGTAAATCACGTGGTCTTTCTACGCTTCAAGAACAAGCATTAAAGCATATTAGCCCGTTCTATACTGTTGATCCGGACATTGAGCAGACGCTTGGTAAAGTTGTACCACTTTCAACATTTATTGGCGGTTTCCCATTCTCGTCTTCTAGTTATAATGATGGCACTGGTTATCGATGGGGACGTGATTCATCTGGTGGTCTGACTATAATCGATCTCTGGAAACGTGGTGGTGATAGAACCAATTCAAATCTTGTTGTAATGGGTGTGCCTGGTGTTGGTAAATCTACTGTGGTCAAAGATATTGCATTAAGTGAGTACATGAAAGGCTCTAAAATTATCTTTATTGATCCAGAACGTGAGTATAAAGACTTAACGAAAAACCTTAAGGGTGACTGGATCAACGCAGGCGGTGGCAGTAACGGTAGAATTAATCCGCTTCAAATTAGACCTGTGCCAAGAGATGATGATGATGAAGAGGGTGAAATGTTGTTTGCCGATGAAGGCAATGGTATGGGGGATATGGCCCTGTATATGAAATCGCTAGAGATTTTCTTTAGTCTTTATATTCCATCTTTGACGGATATGCAAAAAGCAGTCCTTAAGAAATGTCTGATCGAACTTTACAACAACTTCAACATCTACTGGGTTACTGACATAAAATCTTTGAAAAACACAGATTTCCCGATTTTTTCTGATCTCCATAAATTGCTTACATTGAAAGCAGAAGAAAGGGAAAAAACCAGAAGAGACTTAGATACGAATGTATTCAGTGACCTCGCATTGCTCCTTGAAGATATCGCATATGGAAGTGATTCATTTTTGTGGAACGGTCATACAACAATAAGCACAAATACTCGCTGCATTTGTCTTGATACACATGATTTGCAGAACACGAACGACAGCATAAAGCGAACACAATACTATAACATCCTGCAATGGGCGTGGGAACAAATGAGTGCGGATCGGTCCGAAAAAGTTATGCTCTTTGCTGATGAAGCATACCTTATGATAGACCCTAATGTGCCACAATCATTGGTGTTTCTCAGAAACGCAGAGAAAAGAGCAAGAAAGTATGAAGCCGGCATTGGAATCATAAGTCATTCGGTAATTGATTTCCTTCATGAGTCAATTCGTATGTACGGACAGGCGATACTTGATGTTCCGTGTTATAAAATACTGATGGGCACAGACGGGAAAAATCTACAAGAAACAAAAAGCCTTTACAATCTGACTGATGCTGAGGAAGATCTTTTGCTTAGTAAAAAACGTGGACATGCACTCTTGATGATAGGATCAAAAAGGATGCACATTCACTTTGAAATTCCGGAATACAGATTCAAGTACTTTGGAACCGCCGGAGGAAGGTAAGGTGATGTAATGGCTTTCGATCCAATGTCTGCATACACCGCAGCTAAAGTTGCAACTGAGCTATCTAAAGACAATAACTGGGCGATTATTTTGACCGTGGTATTAACTGCTGTATTAATACCACTTCTTCTTTTGATGATGTTGCCGATGGTTCTTTTTTCTAATCCTATCGACACACCGGAAATTCACGTCACGTTAAGCGACTATTTGGAGATAGCGAATGATCTAGATATAAGTTATGCCCACTTGATTTCTTTTGATACAGGGCAATATCGCAATGATTTTGAGGGTGTCACTAAAGATGATGTCTTAGAGTCGGCTTTCAAATTCTTTGATTACACCATAAAAGAGTATGAGGTTATTGAAAGAAGAATAAACTTGTCCAACGAACAAGCTGACTTATATGAAACCTCACTGCTCCAATATGATTCTGTTAAAAAAGTGTATTACTATTATGAAACTGAGATAAAATTGAAAAACACTCATACTATTAGAACTCTAGGAGACATGAAGCGCTTCATGAACACATCATCATTGACCTCAACATCTATCAGAGCGAAGATCGATGAGATGAAAAACAATGATCTGTATGAAGTATTTGTGTCGTATGCAAACTTCAATACGGTCATTGTTGATCTCGATGAGGACATGCAGCTTTATGCTAATGAATTGCTTCAATCTGGAATTTTTGAAAGCGCTGAATTCAACTTTAACTTGTATGATGATGTTGATTTAGCAAACCTTATCGAATATGATAGAGGGGATGGCTATTTACCATATTATAATCAGGCTGATAAGAGATGGGCTATCTCGTCTTATGGAACTTCTACGATTGTATCTGGTGGTTGCGGTCCGACATCGCTTGCGATGGTCGTTGCCGGTCTTACAAAAAACGATTTGATCACTCCAAAGGCTGTAGCTGATTGGTCTGTCACCAACGGGCATCGAGCTGAAGGGCAAGGCTCCTACTGGAGCTTAATGACATCCGGAGGAGCATACTACGGACTAAGTGTTGAAGCTGTCAGCAGAAACAATCCCGAAAAGATAAGAACAGCTTTAAAAAGTGGTAATCCGGTTATTGTATCGATGGGTGCTGGACATTTTACCAGGGGTGGCCATTTTATCGTTCTTTATGGATTGACTAACGATGGTAAAGTCATCGTTTACGATTCGGCCAGTTTAAAAAGAACGCAAATGTCATGGGATTTGGACTTGATCATGAGAGAAAGCTCAAAGAACGGGGGCGAAAACGGGTCGCCGTTTTGGATATTTAAGTTAAAGTAACTAAGGAGGAATTTTCATGCTTTTATACCTTACGAGCAACGAAAATAATGGAGTGTTTGATTTCCTTGAAGAATCAAGAAACTTCATAATCAAGAAGTTGTCTGGCGAATTCTATCTGAAGAAATACGTCACATCTGATATGAAAAACCTATCTCATAATCAATATGTGGCGATCGATCTCAAAGCTCTTAAAGACACCGAAGATGAGATCATCCAAGCCATACAAGGTATTAAAATGCTGTATAGCTCAAGAATCATCATTTATGCTGTGGGTATAAAAGCAGGAAGCTCCATATTGAAAAGGCTTATTGATGAAAAAATCTACAACATAGTGACGGGTGATTCGGTCGCAGAAATTAATCAAGTCATTTTGAAATGCGTTTCTCCTGAAGGACTTGATTATGATGATAGTGTTCGTCTCTTAAAACCAGACGAGATAACTAAGAGAAAGCAGTATCTTTTCAAAGATAAAGACATCAAAATAGCGGTTGCCGGCGCACATGGACGAAGCGGATCAACAGCGGTAGCATTCATGCTTACATCGTTTCTCTCGATATCGGGTGCAAAAGTCAGTTATACTGAAGCGTCAGAGAAAAGCGATCTAAAGTTGATTGCTGACTATTATGAGTTCGACAAGGTGGACGATATTCAATACAACTATCGAAATATCGATTTTTATTCTCAAAGAAGTATTCCAATAGGGAATGGATACAACTTTCTGATTGTTGACCTTGGAGAGCTTAATGAATTTACTACTAGAATATTCAAGGCGTTTGACATCAAACTTTTGTGTGTTGGTTCTAAGCCCTATGAACTATGTCATCTTGATGCACACAAAGACATCGATGATTTCCAACACCACCTTTTGATCAACTTCGCAAACGAACAGGGACGTGTCAGATTTAAAAAGTATGAGAGCGAAACAAGGAAAATCCACTATCTAAGTTATGCGCCTTCTCTTTTCAATGAGGAAGGTAATGCAAGCATTTTTCTTGATGTGTTGAAAAACTACATGTACGAAATATAATTGTGTTATTTTTTGCATGCTTTGTATTGCATTTTGCAGTACAGAGTGGTATCATTAACTCATAAGATATATTAAAAGCGGTGAACTCCTACCATCAAATATGTAAAGTGGAGAGTTGAAAAAGCGGTGAACTCCTACCATCAAATATGTAAAGTGGAGAGTTGAAAAAGCGGTGAACTCCTACCAGTAAGTGGAGAGTCAAAAAAGCGGAGAGAGATAATTTTTTATCTCTCTTTTTTCATGGAGGAAATTATGAATTTTCATTTATTCAGAGCTTCAAATGATTACATTGAATTTTTAAGAATGTATGACAATAAAGTTCTATTTAACAAAGATGAACGAAGACCGTATGTAGGAATTGTATTACAAATCAACAATTTCAATTACTTTGCTCCATTAACTTCACCTAAACCAAAACATAGAAGTATGTCAAATCAGATAGATTTCTTTAAACTTGATCATGGTCGCTTAGGTGCAATTAATTTCAACAACATGATTCCAGTGCCAGATTGTGGGCTTATACATTTTGAAATATCTTTGGAAGAGGAAAATTATAAAAACTTACTTTACGATCAACTTAATTGGATGAATAATGGTGAAAACAACGATATAATTAAGAGAAAAGCTTATAAGCTTTATGATAAAGTTGTGAACCGTCATTCTTTTATAAATGCTCGATGCTGTGAATTTAAACTTCTTGAAGAAAAGTGCATTGAATTCTCTAATATGAATGCTTCATTTGTTGAAGCTGCCATTACAACTGAAGATGATGAAATAGAATTATAAGAGCGAGTTTCGCTCTTTTTTTATTTGTAACTCATATTGTCGTCCTGCAGGCGTTGATCCAGGTTTGCCGGTTCAATCTTTTGAGTTACTTTTTTTATTAAAAGCTATATTTTTAATGCATGAACGAGGTATACGTCAAATCGTCTTGTATTATATAACTGTCTCCTATATAATACTTATATGAGATAACGGTATGTTAAAAACAATAAATGAATTATCTTAACCATTATCAGGAGGAGTACAAATGCTAAAGAACAACAAGACAACAAAGACAAAAGTAGTGATAAAACAATCGATTGCATTTTGGTCGCCGTTTTCTGATGGATCCACAAATTGTGCCATCGAATACGCAAAAGCTCTATCTAAGCATTATGATGCAACTGTCGCTCTTGTAGAACTTGATATGCTACACCCGTCATTTGATATTTATTTCCCTTCTAGCACGGGAGGATTCAAGGAAATATTAAGAGCGGACAGGATTGACAGGATAACATTCGAAAATATCAGAAACGCTGCAATTCAAGGCGAATTTGATGTCTATAAAAACTATTTCAGTTATGTTGATTTATTCAATATCGACATGGTTGTCATGGAAAAGGTATTAACTATGATTACTGCCATGTATGATTTTGTAATATTCGACACAAATCGCAATTTTGACAACAAACTTACAGACCTTGCGCTTCGAATTTCTGACAGAATCATCATTCCTATTAAACCGTCTCCGCTAGAGATAGACCTCCTTAATAAATATTTGGAGATATTTGAAGATCATCAGGAGTGGTCAATCCTGAAATGCGCAGCACTTATTAATCAATATCAGCCAGATCATCCAACATTTCTTGATATAGAAAAAACACTTAAAACATCTGTTATTGGTTATATCAAACATGAAAAGCAATCTTCGATAAGTAAAGTAATGAGCAAAGAATTTGAAAAGATAGCAGACAAAGAGGTGAGAAAATAATGAGCACAACTGTTGATATTCTAAATCGCAAAAAACATAAAGAAGTACTTGTACATGGCGAATATACTGGAAAACTGACGCTTTACGAGATAATTGATAGAGTGACCGAGCATATATTCACTGGGAGCACTGAACTACTTAAGAAAGTAGCCACTGGCCAAACGCCTGAAGAAGAATTGGAAAGGGCAATCGAGAAGGAAATATATAAAAATGGTTTTAAGTTGCCTGGTATGAGCGGTGCTGAATTGTCGAGGGAAATCAAGAAATATCTCTTGGGATATGGTCCAATTCAGGAATTCATTCTGGATGAAAACTGCTCAAATATATATATCAATGAACCGGATGATGTATGGGTACAGGTTGGTGCCCAACGTTTCAAAACAAATGTGAGTTTTGGCAGCGCAAACAATTTGAACGCATACATTCGAACAATACAAGGCGCTCTTGGGGGAACTCTTAACTACGATGAAGCATTGGTCCGTTTTGTGGATGAAAAAAACAGACTACGAATCATTTGCGGTATAGACCCAATTTCTCACCTTAGCCCAACAATCGTTATTAGAAAGCACAGAAAAAATTCTTTTGACATGGCTGATCTGTGTGAAGTTGGCATGTTCGATGAAAATATAAAGCTACTTCTTGAAAGAATCGCACACCGTGGCGACATCTCAATCATGTTTACTGGCAAAGGTGGCGCAGGAAAAACCACACTCATGCGAGCAATGGCAGAACTAATTGACAAGCCTAATGGCTATAAGAAAAGAGTACTGGTCATGGAAGAACATCCTGAACTTTTTTTGAAAAGACCTCAAACAGTTCAATTTCTGGTCAAAAAAGACAGAGGTAAGATTTATAGTGTTGAGCACTTTGCTGATTATGGAATGTTAATGTCGATGGATTTGTTCATCTTTGGAGAGGTACGAACCGGCTATGAAGCAATGTCTTTCTTTGATGGTGCGTTCTCAGGTAATATTTCATGGAATACAGGGCATGCTTCATCACCTAAAAGAGCAATTCCTAAAATGGCGATCAACATGAAGCGATCAGGAACAGATATTGACATTCAGATACTAGAACATCAATTGTATGAATCTGTAGATTTAATTATTCATCTAGACAACTTTTGCGTAACGGAGATTGCCGAAGTGCTTAAGGACGAAAAAAAAATTAACTCAGTCTATAAATTCGATGTAGCAAACAGAACAGCTACATGGCTTGAAGGCAAAATGAATAAAGTTGGAAACTTTATGACAAAGCATCTTGAAGATTTAGAAACAATCGGGAGGTAAGCATGGAAATTCTACTGCTAATTTCAATATTTCTAATACTTTTTCTCCTGTTCTCATTAATTGCACTCAATTTAGATTTCGCATCGATCAAAACCAGATTTTTTGAAAGGAATGTAAACGATCTTTTGGATCGTGCAAATACGAGAAAGAAACATGGAAAGTTTGCATCTTATTTTGACCAGTTAATCGTAAAATCAAACGTTAGATTTGCATTTCGTTCATACGGCATCGTTTTGCATCTGATCATATCGGTTGCTTTTTTTCTGGTTTTTTTCATGTCGAATTTTCTGTCACATCATTTTCTGGTGAAGTTTTGTTTCGGCCTTATAGGATTGCTTATACCATCTATTGTACTTAAGCTTTTAGGTTATCAAATGGAAAACAAGGTACGAAAACAGTCGATTGTTTTTACGACTGGATTACGAAACTACAATCGAACAATGAATGACATTTTTAAAGCATTTGAAATGGTTATCGAATCTACCCCAGAACCTTTAAAAAGTTACACTAAGTCCATGGTGCTAAAACATAAAGCTAAGGTTTCGCAAGCCAAATGCCTTAATGACTTTCAAATGAATGTTGGCATACACTCTGAACTTGGCTTATTCATTGATAATTTGAAACTTGCTATATACGAAGGAGCCGATATCAACAAACTGATCGAAGAATATATCAGTGACATGGAAAAGCTTTATGAAATTGAAGATGAATTCTTGGCTGAAGAAGTTACAGCGAGCGTGGCCATTTATCTTTTGATAGCTGTTGTATTGCTCGGTACTCGAGCAATTTATTCTATCAGTGAAATGAATTCGATCATTAACGAATTTTGGCATCAAATAGCTGTTTCGGTTTCTCTGATCACGTCAGTTTATATAATTATCAGAACGCTAAGGAGGTAACATGAAACCATTTATTCTTATTTCAATAGCCTTTAGTTTGTCTGGCGTATTTACTAGTGGCTATATGCTGTTAAAAAATCGCAACTTGAAAGAGAAATTGCACAATAAAGGTAATCCTGTGTTTCCAAAGCTTCAAAGATATTTAAACGAAGCTTCTCTTTTAAGCTATAGAGTCTTTTTAGCTACTCATTTTCTGGCTTTAGCTTTATTTCTTGGATTTTCACTTTATAGAATATCGCTTCTACAGTTTCAACCGCTATCCAAATACCTGTTGTATCTGATTGTATTTTTAGGGTTTATAAATGGATTGACTTTTGTTAAAGTTAAAGCTTTTAGAAAGAATGTATTGAGGGATCTATTCAAGGTTCATGAAATACTTTTTTGGCAAAGTAAAATCAGAATGCCCGACGATAAATCGCTTGCCTATGCAAGTGATCTGATTAGTGGACCGCTAAAGCAACACATCATTGAACTTTCCGGCTGTTATCGTCTTAAACGAGATGTAATTGCCAAACTGGAGGAGATCCGTTGGTTTTGTCCGATTGAAGAACTTCAAGCTTTTACATACATGCTTGAAGAAAAGTACAAAACAGGTATGACTGAAGATTATCACAAAACCAGTATGGAAATTTTGAAACGCTTGAGACGTGTTGACAAGAAAATAAAAAAGCTGGCCAATCTTCAAATTTTGTTTTTAAGCGCTGTTGTTTTATTTGGTCTTTTCTTTATCATCATTGGTGGTCCGATTATAATACAGGCTTATAGGCAATTTGTTTTCATATTTAACTAGGAGGTTTTTTAATGAACGTTCATAACATAGTAATTTGGGCGATAGTTGGAATCGCTATTGTTGTAATTCTGACATCTCTCTTTCTTTATCAAATACCAGGTAATTTCAAAGTTAAATTCGATAACGTTTGTGATCGATATTACACTTTACTCGTTTCTAAGGGCAGTCTGACAGCAGCAGAAATAAACAGTCTCACAACTGAACTAAACAGCATTAATCTCAAAAACGTAACCGTTTCCGTAACCGAGGGAGGATGGGGCGACGAAGTACGATTGATTGTTAATGCCAATATCGAATACAAACAAGTCTTTGGGGCTATTGAATCCATACCTACAAGTTATGACAACGCTTCAATTTCCCTTGGAAAGAGATAGAAAGGAGTTTTATGACAACTCACACTTGGCTTATATTTTTGTTCTTTTTTTTAATCACTGTAATGATTGTATGGGTTTTTATCTTAGATTATCAGGCTTTGGTAATTGTTAGAGAAAGACTTGAAACCAATATGTTTGCAGCTGGATGGGCCGGTTTTTCCTCTTTGTCTTTAGAAGAAATAGCAATGAGGAAAAACATTAATATCCTGGATATGAGAAACATTGTGCTCGATAAAACTGCATCCGAACAAGTTACACGGAATTACGTGATGAAGAATTTGAAACTGCTTCCTGATGGGAGTGCATCTTTAGATAGCTATATTGCCGATAAGACAAGGCCTATTGATATAGATATTACGGTTCTTAACCATAATGACATTGGTAATCCCTATCCTTATACATCAATTATCATAACCGTTAGGGTTCCCTTTGTTTTGGGTCCTGGTGGCATTATGAAAATCTATGGCGAAAAAACTGTAGTTGCAAACTACGATACTTTCCTAATCCAATCACAAAAGGAGTAAATAAACATGAAATTTAATAGACGTATGAAAATCGTATTATTTGTGTGTGTCCTATTAGCAATTTTTACAACGGCTTTACTTTACAATACCATGAAATCCTCTGTAGAACCTGTTGAAGAGATTATGGTTCCGGTTGCCAATCAGTCCCTTATTAAAGATACGGAAATTAGAGAATCCGATGTAAAAATGATATCGATAAAAGGTAATCTTGTTCCGAAAGATGCCATCAAATCAAAGTCGGAGCTCATCGGGAAGAGATTGCTAGACGTCGCTCATGAAGGAGAATTCTTTTTCCCTAACAGGATGTCGGAACGAGGTGTTACAAGAGTTGTAATAGACGATATGTATGTTGTGGGAATTGACATTGAGAACATTTCTGACTTTTTAGGCTTACAGCTGAAGATAGGCGATAAATATATTCTATACTCTAAAATGCCAGGTGTAGAGCCTATAAAACTTGCCGAAGTTATCATCGTATCCCTTGTAGATTTATCTGCGAAGGAAGTAATTGATTCTGAAGGAGCAAATCTGAAAACAGTTAATGTTGCGGTCAAGACAGAGAGTGAAATGAAAGCATTGATAACAGCAGAGCAAAATCGTGCCATCGAGATTATTAAGCCACCCGTTAACAATTAAATAAGGAGAGTATATCTTATGAAATTGACTAGAAATTCTAGCAAGAAGGTATCAGTCTGGGATGTTTATTCATGGTTAGTTACAATAATTAGTGCTTTAATAGTTACTTACAATGTTTTTAATTAATGTTAAGGAGAATGTTATGATTATAAACTTGCTTAGAAAATTAAATACAAAAAATGCAATTCGCTTGATGTTAATTTTGATTGTGATACTTTCGGTAATGGGGTCATTTCACTTGTTTGATATTTTACAAAATGAGTTAAACTATTCTATGCCTACAATTATTAAAAAATTGAGTTTTGCATACGTTCCTGTGATGTTTTCGTTTTCGGTAATCATATTTGCTTTAAGCTCCATTGAACAAAGTAAAATAACATTCAAATCATTTAAAAAATCAATTATCGTTGCAGTGTTTTTAACGCTTCTCATACCAGGCTTTTTGGTATTCCCAGAAGTATATGGATTAAACGCAGCGGTTTTAACATTGCCAATGTCTGCTGCTTTAATTATAGTTCTTTTAGCTCGTTTTTTACAAAATTACACAGATGAACAAATATGTATCATGAAATCCGAGTTAAAAAATCTTATTCTTGAAGTAAGGAGGAATTAGTATCGAAACATTAATTCCATACAAAAACAAGCATCCAGTAATACTTGATGCAGACTTTTATTACTATATGCTTAGTAAAGATGACCAGGACCATGCGCAACGGGTTATGAATTTGTCTTTGAAAATTGCTCTTGTGCTGGGGTTAGGGGGTGAACTCTATTATCTTAAACGAGCTGCCAAATATCACGATATCGGCAAACTAAAGATATCTAGCGAAATTTTAAACAAGAGCGGTCCGCTTACAGAAGTTGAAAGAAAAGCCATGATGATTCATGCAAAGTACTCTGGAGAAATGCTTTGTGGTGTTAAAGAAGATAGACGGGTTATAGAAATAGCCATGCTCCATCATGAAAACTATGATGGTAGTGGTTATCCTTTCAAATTAAAGGGGACAGAGATTCCTATTGAGTCTCGTATAATTAGGGTGGCTGATGTTTTCGATGCTCTCAGATCGGAACGTTCCTATAAAAAGGTGTTTCCGGTTGATATTTGTAAAGACATCATGCTTAAAGAAAAGAATCATTATGATCCAGAAATATTAAAAGCCCTCTTAAGTATTGAATGAGGGCTTTTAACTACTTCTTTTCCAGATCTTTCTTTATTAATGCCACAACGTAATTACTAAAAGAACGACTTTCCATTTTGGCTTTTTTCTCAGCTTCTTCTTTTAGTTTCTTATCTATCGTGATCAATGTTCTCACGTTATCTTTTGATATACTCATAAAAATCATCCTCCTTGAGTATAGAATAACACAAAATCAAAAGGTTTACAAGGTGATATCACTATGATATAATATAAGTAAGAAGAATCTTAATTCATTACTAGAAAGTGAGGTTTCATATGAAAAAATCAATTAGCTTAATTTTGACAGTGGTGTTGTTGCTTGCGTCTTTTTCGATGACAGCTACATTTGCAAATTCACCAAAAAAATTCCAAGATGTCACTGAAAATTATTGGGGTAAACCATTCATTGACTATTTGTCCTCTACGGGAATAATCACTGGCTATCCTGATGGAAGCTTCAAGCCATCAGCTTCAGTAAAAGTTAATGAATTCATTACAATGACAATAAAGGCGTTGGGTTATAATCTGGAATCAAAGTCTACAGACTGGGCGAAGCCATATATAGACAAGGCAATAGAGTTAGGGGTTATTGAAAACAGAGAATTTAATAGCTATACCGTTAATATAACTAGAGAACAAATGGTGTCAGTCGCTGCAAATGCACTTGCACTTACGGAAGTAAGAATTGGCAATCAGCTTGATCTATATCTCAGAAATGACATCAAGGATTATCACTTAATCGATAATTACTACAAACAGAACGTCTTTGAAGTTTATAAATGGGGCCTTGTAAGCGGCTTTCCTGATGGAACGTTCAAACCTAAAAACACGGCAACAAGGGCTGAAGCATGCGTAGTGCTTAACAAAATGATGAAACCAGAAACACGCAGCCCGTATGCAAAAAGCGATGCACCGCATGTCATGATGCCGATCGGCGTTTGGTATGATGCAAATGGTAATATTATTCCTAGTGACAAGGCAGACAACAGATTCCATACCTACAAAGAAGAGATGTCACCAATGTATGCGCCAATCTACAACGGAAAACCGGTGGCAGAGCTTGTAGAAGTGGCTAAAATATTAAAACAAGTTCATAACAATGGAAAAGGATATTTAATGCTTGGGTACGATCAATTTACACAAAATTTTGATGCTGCTGCATATCAATCCAAGACATTTTATGATGGCATATTTGATGCCCCGACACTCTTGGACCAATCGTTTCTTATGGCAGAAAGAATGGATTTTTCATTTAAAGTGGATACGCTAGATATTGGAAGTAAATACAGACCTTATAATATTACACTTTGGAAGAGCTCACATGCGGACAATTATTCAAGTTATTCAGCGTTTTTCATGGAAAGATATGGCGATCAAATGAAACCGATATTCCAACTTTTGTTTGAAAAGGAATTTGATCAAGCGTGGGCGCTTCTCAACAAAGCACTTGATTATAAGGGTGAAAGAACAGGAACTGAAACAATTATCAATGGCCGTAATTTCACCATTGGCTATAGCAGCACTGGTTTAACATTAAGCATTTCTTTAAAACGTTAACGGAAAATTGGAGGTACTATGAATAAAAAATTAGCAATAGTCATCATTGTGGCATTGTTGATACAGTTTATCCCTAATATACCTTTCAGCATGGTCAATGCGCAGCCAGGCGGAACGCCATATTATGATGGAGGAAGTCTGTTTGTAAAGGATCCGATGAACGGGCAAACATGGGCGGAGTACAAGCTGCAGAACAATGTGCCAGTAGAAGTCATTAGATCTATAAATGTAAGAGGACAGACAATCTACTTCAATAGAGAATTATGGGAAGAAAAGCGAATAGTTGCTTACGGAGAGTATAATTATTTTCAGAACGATTTTAAAAACGCCACAGGATCGCTTGATTTAGATGGAAAGTATGTGGAATTAAAAAATAAAGGTTACTATGAAGGTGGTACTGGAGAGTATCGATATCATGGATTTGATGCAACTGGCAACAAGTATGCAAACAACAATTTCCCGGTGGATGCCAATTCAGGCGTGAAAGCTGCCGATAAAAACTGGATTTATCGTATTTGGGAGGATAATAGTCCTTATCATAAAAGAGCTGATGGAAGCACGCGCATTGGTGATGCGAGTCGTTATAATGAAATTGCTATGAGAACTAATGTTACACAAGTAGTAACTGAAACTCGTAAATGGATTGAAGATACACTTCCATTTAAAATAACTTACGGCACGGGTCCTGGTACGAATAAGAATGCCTATGACTATTCGCATGTGCAGACACGTCCAACGTCTCTCACGCCTGGCGAGTCGGTCATGTGGCATATTTCAAAATATGACAATAAGCCATGGTACCAGGTATTTTCGCTAGATACCATCAAATCAAAAGCGCCTACCCCTATAGAAGCTGAAATCATAAGCATCAAAAGCAAAGATGTTGTAAATGGTAGCGTCGTTGACAAGGTCTATACCATAAGAGTTAAAGGGACTGTCAAAGACGAACATATGTGGGACAACAATGATGAAAACGGAATCCCTGATGATGTTCTGAGAGGTGCATATCTAAACCGTGAAGATATCAAAGAGTGGAATTTTAAAATCAAGGATCAGATCACAAATAATGTCATCACGGTCAAAGGTACAAAAACTACAGCAAATACAGGTGTGGCCGAGTTTACGGTTACACTGCCATATAACGCTTATTCTAACAAGATTCAA
>Ga0208243_1000598_pt1 | contig 18217 bp, 16 predicted proteins | sample Subbio2Aug_QV12A_FD_184826 | JGI IMG/M metagenome (GOLD analysis project Ga0208243, IMG submission 184826) | Serpentinite rock and fluid subsurface biosphere microbial communities from McLaughlin Reserve, California, USA - CR12Aug_QV12A (SPAdes) | ecosystem: Environmental > Terrestrial > Deep...
TTGGATTTATTTTTTGCAGAACACAGATTCATGTAGATGGATTTGCTGTTCTATGGTAAATGGAGCGTATTGGGTGGCGGGTGGATTACCCCACCCAGTTCGATACGGGCGGGGATCTATACCTTCCTACTAGTGTTTCCCTATCTTCAAAAACCCTAATATTCCCAAAACCACCTATACCCACATAACAGACCCCTAAAGCCCCAAAATACACTTGCAATATCTTGACAAAATGGGAATATACAAGAACCTTCCAAAGATTCCATTCCATGAAAAAATACCTATTAATCCTCATCCTTGCCTACTCATTTCCAATTTTGGCCATCAACACAGTGATTTTAAAAAATGGCAAAACCATCAAAGGAAAGGTAACTGATCAAAATGAAAGAGGGCTTACCATCCAAACGAGTGATGGAATCCAAACGATAACAAAATTCCAAATCTTAAAAGTTGTTTATAAAGACGTAAGCGAACAAGAAGCAGAAAAAATTCGCATTGCGGAAGAAAAAAAGTTACGCGATAAGGAAGAGAAAGAAAGGGCAAAAATAGAAAAGGAAAAACAAATCGCAGACGAAAAGGAACGCAAACGTTTAGAAGAAGAAGAGAAACTCACAGAAAAACAAAGGCTAGAAGAATTAGCGAAACAAGAATCAGAAGCAGAAAAAGTAGCAAAAGCCGAGGCGGAATGGTTAGCAACTAGGCAACTTGGTCCCTCACCGGCAGCCACAAAATGCGGAGGTCGTTTGGCATTGATTTGGAGATCTGCGGTTTTACCAGGATGGGGACAGTACTGCGGGGGACAAACTACATCTGCAGGTACATTTGGAATCTTATTTTTTGGATCCCTTCTTTATAGTTTGGGTCCCCTACGGACTGAAGAAAAAAATGCAAAATCACATTACGATACAATGGTATTATTAAATCAAATTGGAGGACCAGGAACTAGACTTACCGCACAAAACATTAGTTTGCCGAACGAATTCCTAGCAGGATATATCGAAACCTCTATCGCAGACGACTTAATCGTAAAAAGTAAAAACAATGCAAAAGAAGCAAACACAAAGTACTTAGTTGGACTTGGAACGGCAGGTATCATCTACATCACAAATATCATACATGCATATATGATCGGAAGAGATACATACCCAGAAAGACCAGTTGTCCAATCTGGCGGAAAACAATTCAAAGAAGGTTGGGATTTTGAATCTAGTTGGGACAAACCTCAAGGTGTAAATGTGTACCGCCCTCAATTCAATTCGATTTATGCAGAACTTCGATACTCAGTCTTATTTTAAGGAAATTTTTATGAATCGAATTATCTTAACTATTTTTATCTCAATTTTATTGTTCCAATGTAGAATCTTTAAACCATCTAGTTTGGACCCCTCAGAAGACATTGGTTCTTTACAAGCTTTACTAAGATTTCTCGCTTTAGCAGATGCCTTTAATACACAAAGCCAATCTGTACTTTTCATGAAGTTTACCGACTCCAATGGAACTCCCTATGCAAATGGAGTCATCGAATACTTTGTCTATAATGAAGCAGACGAAAACGGTGTGGCTACGTCTCCTTATGGCGAATCTGGGAATGTACAAACTTATACAGCAACACTTGATACATCTGGGAGAGCATTTTTGTTTTTTAGTGAAAGAGGAATTGCAAATATTTCTCTAAAAAATGTAAGCAATACTTTTATAGGGACTGCTTCCTTTCGCATTTACAATGGAATCACAAAACAATTATTTTCCATTTATAAGCAGACAGGGAATGCACAGTACATACTGGAAGATTTAGCAAATTATAGAAATAGGTTATCTACAAGTAATACATTCACATCTCTTGGTTCCGCCAATGGAAGGCAATTCATCTATCTGGAAGTACAATCAAATTTTAATGGTGCCAATAATTTTACAACAACTGGTTACATTGCATCGAGTGCTGACGGTGAATATTATGACCAAATCACAAAAATTGACGGGGTCAGTTTGTCTAGGAACACAACCACGGAAACGGTATTAAAGGTTTCCCTTCCCATGTTTAATGGATCCGAATATGTTTTTTTTCTCTCGGAAGAAAATAGAAATTATCCTGCCTTAACCTTCTTAAGTAATAAAAATTTATATGTGAAATTCTCTGCCTTCTTACCGCCTGCATCTGCAACTGCGATAGAGAAAACTTTACCGAATCTCCATCGATTTTTTGATAGTGATGATAAAACTTGGTATTACCCGGCTCTTTCCTTAGGAAGTGGTAAGTATTTGGGAACTCCTATGTTATCTGGAGTCCCGAGACCACTGATCATCCAATTGGATTCAGATACAACTTCTGATTTAGTGAGTGGATTCAGTTGTTTGGCAACAACTCCTGATGCCAACTTGGTTGCTTACCAACTCATTTCATATTTAGGTGTGAATTACTTACAATGTCCGATAAATGCATTTGGAAATACATTCGTATCAAACAGCATCAAAATTCCAGAACTCACCACAAACCCAGTTACCTTTGATGCAGTCTCACCTACTACTTTCGACTCACCTGTTTTCCCAGTCCAAGACCAATTGGTAGCCGTGTTATTTTCTTCGCCAAATTATTTTGGTACAACCTTTCCAAAAGGTTCCTATATAAACTCGAGCCCAACCATTGTAAAAAATAGTCCCCAGATTACTGGTTTTACTTCAAGTATCGGGGGAGGTTCTTCACGTTTAAGGACTGTCAAAAGTTCTAATTCAATCCATTATTTTTTACTTTCGAATGCACCCAATTTTGCGAGCCCAACAATCGAAATCTATCGTAGTAACGACAACTTAACGAGTGTCAGTCTAGTTCAATCTCTCCCGAGTTTGTATAGTACAGGGATTACAAATCCAGAACAAATCCAATCTGCCAATGGAAAACTCAATTATAGTTATGCCATATCAGCAGGGATAGGCATCGGTTCATTGCCCGTTTACTTAAACTATACCACTCGTGATGATGGCACATGGGAAAGTTTACCTAAACTCATCAAAATAAAGTAAGAGAAACAATTGAAATAAAAGTATCTGTTCGTATTAATAAGATATTTATTTTACAAACTTGATTTCTTTCAAAAAACTTTGCAGGATCAATTCATATTCAGGTGAAATGGTTTTGTATTGTTGCAATGAAATTTTTTGAGTCGGATATGGTGCTATTTTTTTAGCTGTCGTTTTTAAGTTGGAAACGATCAATTCTGCATCCTCTTTTTCTATTAAATCTCCATCATTAGGAAACAAAACTAAAACTGGATTGTTGATCATTTTTGCCGTATGCTGTGGTGAAACCTCATCAACTAATAAATCACCTCTTAGTTCCGCGATCGACAAACTGAGTGGAAGGAAAAATCGAACCAATCTAGAATAAATACTTTCATAACGTTGTTCCACATAAGACCACATGTCTTTATAAGGAGTATCTGCTATTACAAAACCATATTCGAATTGTCCATCTGCAAATTGTAGTGCAGTTGATGCACCAAAATCGATACCAAAAATTCCAATCCGATCTTCAGGTGTATTGTCTATCTCTGAAAAATATTCAATTGCCCTCTCTAAATCCATTTTTTCATGGTAACCATATGTTGAATACTGTCCGTCACTTTCCCCATGTGCTCTCGCATCATACATAAATAAACTACAACCTCGTTTCCAAAATGGTGTCGCATATGGCAACATTTGGATTTTAGAATTGGAAAGTCCGTGCAGGAAAATCATCCCACAATTTTGTTTTTTGGGATTTTTAAAATACCAGCCTCTCAATCGCAAAACTCCATTTTGGAAACGAATTGTTTCTGGTGTGGGCAAATTAAATTCAGAAAACGAGATTTGATTTCTCAAATTTGCATCGTCTGATCCTTTAGGATGCGAAGGTGTTAAAATTTGTTCGGAAAGAAAATAAGAAGCAACTAGCAGAAAGAAGGCGATTAAGAGAAAGATCCAACTGAGTGTTTTTTTCATGGACAAGTGTCTAGTAGGAAGTTCTAGGAGCTAAGTCATGTGGGAAGCGAATTTTTCAAAATCTTCCAATTTCAGCCGAAAAAGAATTGCTCTCTTAACAACTTTACCTTCATCTTTAGGAAATCTATGAAACAATATTTAGCGTTTTTCTCCCTACTACTTTCGGTATCGTTAACCAATTGTCGGACAATGGATGCAGCTATCCAATACCCTGAATCAGGGAAATCCAATCTCGGAATCACAAAAGTTGCTGTACTCATTTTTGATATAGAAGAAGCAAAATGGGGTGACGAATTTACGGATGCGGTTTCTTTGCAAATCGCAAAATCACTTCCCTTCAAAGTAATTGAACGTGAACAACTTTCGAAAGTTGTGAATGAGCAGAGTTTTTCCAAAACAGGAATCATAGATACGCAAACAGCCGTTAGAATTGGAAAAGTTCTAGGTGTGGATGCGTTGGTTTTTGGCAGAGGTTCTGCTTTAAAAAAATTCGATGATAAAGGCAAGCTCATTCCAAATTTAGTCGATACAGTATCCTTAAAAATCGTTCACATAGAATCCGGACAAGTGATTGTCAACGCACGAAAAAAACCAGGGGCCGATTGGACGATGGCACGACTTTTACAATATAGCTTAGGGCTTGGACTGATTTGGAGTCGAGAGGATATTTTAATTGCAACAAGCCAATATGATTTTGTCGCTGAAAGTTTAGTCGATCGAATTGTAAGTGAATTAAATAAATAAAATTAACTCGACTTTTACGATTGGAACAAGTGGATTCAATCGAGTCTAACTTTATAGAACGATAAGGAACCTAAAATGAAAATTAATATTGGAATCCCAGAAGAAGAAAGAAGTGCCATTTCCGAATCATTAAAAAAACTTTTGGCTGATACATACACTCTCTACCAAAAAACTCACAGTTACCATTGGAATGTAACAGGGCCTATGTTCCAAACCTTACACCTTCTTTTTATGACTCAATACACAGAACTTTGGAATGCAATTGACCCTATTGCAGAACGAATCCGTTCTCTTGGGTATTATGCACCTATGGGTGGATGGGAATTTGCAAAGTATTCGAGTATATCAGAAGACAAAGAAGTTCCAAAAGCAAAAGAGATGATTAAAAATTTAGTAGAAGGGAACGAAGCCGTGATTCGTACTGCACGCGCAGCTTATGGACCAGCCGAAAAAGGAAATGACCAAGCAACCCTAGATCTATTAACACAAAGACTAGACATTCACGAAAAAACAGCTTGGATGTTACGTTCGTTACTCGAAGAATAAGGAAGTTAACGAAACTCCTTTTGTAACCAATTTCCAAGTTCTTCTAAAAATACTTTCTGGTGGGTAAAATGGATATAATGCCCACCACCTTCAATTTTTACTTTTACATTATTTTGAAAAAACCGGTCCATAATCGATAAATCCGATTCTCTTATGTATTCAGAATTTCCACCTAACAAAAATAAAGTCCGCGTTTGAGAAATTTTATCAAATGAAAATACATCATCAAAAACTCTTCTGGCATGATTGATTCCGTCTACATTCAATTTCCAATGATAAGAACCATCTTCTTTTCGCTCCAAACTCATTTGTAAAAATTGGCGAATGAATGTATCCTTTACATATTTTGCCATTTCCGCATCAATTTCTGTACGTGAGTTAAATGCACTGAGTGAAAACGACATCGACATAATTTCATTATCATATGCAAATGGATAGGACCTAGGTGATATGTCTTGGATGATGAGTCGACTGAGGAGTCCTGGGTGCATCAAATCAAAATACATCGCCACAAGGCCACCCATCGAATGGCCGAGTAAAATCGGATTTTGGATTTTTAAATCATGTAAAAATGTTTCTAAATCATTAGCCATGAGTGGTATGGAATGTTCATCACTATGTGGGGTGTCTCCATGATTTCTTTGGTCAACTGCATAAACTTGACCGAACTCAGATAAAAATTTGGCAACTGTCACCCAGTTTTTCGATGAACCAAATAACCCGTGTAAAATGACAATATCACCAATCGATTTTTTAGTAGGATCAGAATTTTGAAATGGATAAACTTTGTAATTTAATTTCACAAAACTTTCCTTATAGTTGGAACTTAAGTTAAAATTATCGAAAACATTCTTTTTTTAGAATCTGTAAATGAGGAAGAATTTGTTTTTTTTCGCGAGGACCAATTTCAGAAGCGTAACGGAACATTTGGTTGATTTCTGATTTGATTCCCTCACTAACTGGTGGAAAACATGGAATTGAATCTGGATCTTTTGTCATGGAATTTAAGGTTTTTACGATATCTTTTGTATAAAGGTTAACGTAATTTCCAGTTGGAAATAAATACAAATAACGTAATTTACCTTTCCGTAACTCTTCCAATCGACAACGTAAATCGACCCCACAATCTACCACCGGAATACTTTCTGTTGCCAAATAACCTGCGTAATCCGAATGTTTTGTTTTTGGATAGGATTCTAACAATTTCCAAAAATAATTGGAATCTACATAATATTTTCCAGAAGAATAATCATATAATAATTTTGTTTGGTGGCGTTTTAAAAATTCTAGAGTTTCAGGATCATTGTCTGGTTTGATTCCCTTTTCATTCATCAAATCCACTGTTTTTTTTAAGAAAAAACCTGCTTTTGCTCTAATGAAAATAAACTCATCTCCTGTAAATTTACCCGAAGAAGAGATTGAAAAAATAGTATCAGTGATTTCCTCTTTTGCCAAAAAATCCACTTGTTTCGAAAGTATCAACTTCTCAGCTTCAAATAATAATGTGGAGAGGTATTGCTTTTTTGGAACAGAACGTACGAGAGATCGTTTGATAAATCCAGAAAGTCCATCTTGGAGTTTCACTGGAATCCAATCTTCTTTAGGACTTTCCAGTGAATTTTGGTCATAAGTAACAGGTTCACCAAACTTTAGTTTTCGTAAAACGTCACTCTTTTGGTCAGCAAACAGATGTAAGTTAAGACCAATAACAGGGATCACAATTTCAGAATGGTTGTCCCTTTTTAAAAGTTCAGAAGGTTTTGAATTTTTTGGTTTTTCTTGGAAGGTAGGAGCTGAATAGAGTGAAGTTAAAAAAAGCGGAACGGCTAACAAAGCCAAAGCGAACTTTCTTTGAGACCCAATTTGAAGACTAGGACCAAAATTTTGGATTTTGTTACCAATCAATACGAATCTATATCGATTAGAATCTAATAAATCTGCCCCTTTACAAAATAGATTCAGTAAAGGGACAAGTCTCATTTTATTTTTGTAAATCCAAAACCATTTGTTTGATACGAGCCACACCTTTTTCGATGTCTTTATCACCTAACGCATAAGACAATCGGATGGCTTTGTCATCTCCAAATGCAATACCAGGCACTGCTGCCACATTGTATTTATCGAGAAGAACATCACAAAAAAGTTTCGAATGAGAGTTTTCTTTTTTCTCAGCCAGGAGTCGTTTGAACCCAGGAGTTTCATATACACCCGTAATATAAGGGAATGCATAAAAAGCACCTTCTGGCATCCGACATTCCACACCTGGGATCTCACGGAGAAGTCCCACGATGAGTTTACGACGTTTGTCAAACGCCTTTAGCATTTCTGCAACTGGTGTTTGGTCGCCAGTCAAAGCCGCTTCTGCAGCTGCTTGGGAAATGGAAGATGCGTTACTAGTGGATTGGCCTTGCATGGTATCCATGTTTTTGACAATCTCCGCATTGCCCGCCCCGTATCCAATCCTCCAACCCGTCATGGAATAGGCTTTTGATACACCATTGATGACAAAGGTTTTTTCCTTCATTTTGTCGGAGATCATCGCAGGGTTCACAAACTCTAAACCGTCATAGATGATTTTTTCATAGATATCATCCGATACCGTAATGATGTCTTTGGGTTCCAAAACTTTCACGAGTGCTTCTACATCCGAACGAGTGTAAGCAGCTCCCGTTGGATTGGAAGGGGAATTAAAGATAAATACTTTTGTTTTGGATGTGATGGCTTTTTCCAATTGGTCGGCTGTGATTTTAAATCCGCTGGAAATATCCGTTGGTACAATCACAGGAGTTCCCTCTGCTAAACGAACAATGTCCGCATAACTCACCCAATACGGTGCAGGGATAATTACTTCATCCCCAGGATTGACAGTTGCCATAAAAAAATTGTACAGAACTTGTTTTCCACCCGTTCCCACAATGATTTGATTTTTTTCGTACTTTAATCCGTTTTCTGTTTCAAACTTCTTGATAATGGCGTCTTTTAGAGAAACAGTTCCACTCACTGGAGTGTATTTTGTTTTCCCTTGGTCCATTGCTTTTTTAGCAGCTTCTTTGATGTGAACTGGTGTATCAAAGTCAGGTTCTCCTGCTCCAAATCCAACCACATCAAGTCCACTCGCTTTCAATTGATTGGCTTTAGCCGTGATCGCGAGAGTGGGAGAAGGTTCTACGACATCGAGTCGTTTTGCTACAAGTTTCATTTTGTCCTCTATTTCGTGAGTGATTCTTCTGGAACTGTTTCTTTGAACTGGTCCAAAGTATAAATTTCGTATTCATACCCTTGTTCGGTGAGGAAGAGTTGTCTGTTTTGGCCAAACCTTTCTTCATTGGTATCACGCGAAATCAGTGAGTAAAAAATAGCAGTGTTGTCTTGCGATTTCGGACGAAGGATACGCCCCAATCGCTGTGCTTCTTCCTGTCTTGATCCAAACGTTCCCGAAACCTGAATGGCAATGTTTGCATCTGGTAAGTCGATGGAAAAGTTTGCCACCTTTGATACTACAAGTTGTTTGATTTGACCTGTACGGAACGCTTGGTAGAGTTCTTGTCTTTCAGGCAAAGGAGTTTTTCCCGTAATCAAAGGGATTTTGAAAGTTTGGGAAATTTCTTCTAACTGATTGATATACTGCCCAATCACCAAAATGTTGTTAGTTGAATGTTTCTTTAGAATATAACTAATCGCACGAAGTTTTTCTGGATTTTCTGATGCCAATCGGAACTTCTCACGGTCATCCGCAACAGAGTATTTCATACGAAGGTCATCTTCCATCGGAACACGAATTTCCACACAATTGGCTTCCGCAATCCAAGACTTCGCTTCGAGTTCTTTCCACGGTACATCATATTTTTTCGGACCGATGAGAGAGAACACGTCTTCTTCCAGTCCATCTTCTCGAACCAATGTTGCAGTTAAACCTAACCTACGTTTGGCTTGCAGTTCTGATGTCATACGGAATACAGGCGCAGGTAATAAATGTACCTCGTCATAAACAATCAGTCCCCAGTTGTTCGCACTGAAGATATGAAAGTGGGTGAAGTCCCCTCCTTTTTTCTTCCGATGAGTGAGGATATTATAAGTGGCGATAGTAATCGGTTTGATTTCCTTTAATTCGCCAGAATACTCCCCAATGTCTGATTCAGGGATATCTGTTTTGTCTAAAATTTCATTTCGCCATTGGCGAATGGACAAAGTGTTCGTAACAAGGATCAGAGTTTCTGCTCCTACAATTTGCATCACACCCATTCCCACAATGGTTTTCCCAGCACCGCAAGGAAGTACCACAACCCCAGATCCTCCTTCATTACGCCCACCAGCATGAAAAGCTTCCACAGACGCTCTTTGGTAGTCTCGCATTCCAAATTTAATTCCACTAATGGTTACTGGACGTAAGTTAAACGGATATTTATTCCCTTCATCATAACCTGCTAGATCTTCTACTGGGAAACCAATCTTAATTAACGCTTGTTTGATGTGACCACGGTATTCTTTTTTGATTCGAATTTTATCACCTTCCATTCCATCCACGAATGGTTGAACGGCACGGTTGTTTGCAATCTCAGTGATAAAACCTTTTTCGTTCGAGATGATGTACAACTCTCCCGACTCTTCTTTTACGAGTTTTACTTTTCCATACCGAGAGATTTGTTCTCTCACTTCGTTCATCACGTTTTTGGGAACGGAATAACGGGCAAATTTCGTAAGCCCTTCAATGATTTCATCAGCTGTCATTTTAATAGAAGCAGCATTCCACAATGAAAGTGGAGAAATACGGTAAGTATGCATGTATTCCGGGCTTTTTTCGAGCTCTGCAAACTTGGCAATGAGGTCCCGACAGGCTTCAAATTCTGGGTTATCCACCTCTAGAAGCATTGTTTTGTCACTTTGTACGGTGAGTGGCTTGGTCATGGTATTCCCTCTCAATTTAACCAGGCTGGGGAGAGAAAGCGCCCTGTCAACCCATTTGATTTTAAGAGATTTTGGATGCTTTTTCCCGCCATTTTTAGGGCAAAACCAAAAAGAACGAACAAAAACAAACCAACTCCCGTCTAAACTTTGTTAACTTATATTAGAAAAATCGATTGCATTTTTTTGGATCGGTTTTGGCGTTCCCAATCATTTTTAAAATAACAATAAATAGAAAAAGGGTCAGGCTCCTTCGGGGTTCGCTTCCGCTCCCGTCATATCCCTTCGCCTAACGACGAAGAGATATGACCAAGCCCTTCGGATCCTTAACGCGTGAGATAGGATTCTAAAATGGACTCAGTGGCATTGACCAAATGCATACGATCGGTTAAATACTTGCGGAATTCTCTTGCCCCTCGTTCTCCAAAGTACAAACCCAAGATATGCCGAAGCACATGGTGGACTTTCCCGCCATTTTCACGAACAGATCGTATATAAGGAATCATAGATTCTAATACAGATTCTCTTGTCTTTGGTGTTTCTTTTGATCCAAAATACAAAGAATCCACATCGGAAAATAAAAATGGATGATCATAGGCAGCTCGTCCAATCATCACACCATCTACTTTTGTTAGATGTTGTTTTATTTCTTCATGAGTTTTGATCCCCCCATTGATCGTTATCGGCAAATCAGGGAAATCTTGTTTCAGTTGGTAAACATCTTCATAACGTAGCGGAGGAACCGTTCGGTTTTCCTTTGGTGAAAGTCCCTCAAGGATGGCAATCCTTGCGTGTACAATACAATGGTCCACACCCGCTTCTTTGATTTTGGAAACAAAATGGTATAAATCTTCGTAACTCTCTTTCCCATTGACACCAATTCTATGTTTGACGGTCACAGGAATTTTTACTTTAGTCTTACAAGAGGAAACCATCTCTGCGACAAGATCTGGTTCTTTCATGAGGCATGCCCCAAAACTTCCACTTTGTACTCTGTCTGAGGGGCAACCTACATTTAAATTGATTTCATCGTAACCATAATCTTCCCCAATTTTAGCACACTCTGCAAGTGCGACAGGTGAATCTCCACCTAACTGTAAGGCAATGGGATGTTCTTCTTTTGAGTAACCCAAATATCGATGGTTGTCTTTACCCCGAAGGATGGCTCCCGTGGTCACCATCTCTGTGTAAAGTAACGCGTGTTTGGAGATAAGTCGGATAAAAAAACGGAAATGTCTGTCTGTCCAGTCCATCATCGGAGCAACAGAAATGCGGTGCGATGGGACTGAACTTGGCAAAAAATTCTCCTATGCTTCTTGTGGGTGTTCCTCTCTCGATGGAAGGCTTAAAACCGAGGCAATTTCTGTCGGAACCCCTCTGTGAATTTCTTCGGAAGCAATTACTGCAAAGTTCCTTGGAGGTAGTTCCTTTGTCAAAAAGAATGCAAAGGCTTGCCTTAAGTATCTCGAAACAACAAATATTAGAAACCGATTTTCATCCAATGCTTTCTGTAATTCATTATAAACCGATTCCAAGATTCTTACCCTGATGTCATGAGGAAGGATGATGAGTTTACTTCCATCGGTTTCATCAAGTGTGATACTTTTGTTCATACGATCAATGATCCTTGGATCAATGGTTACCACATGTAACTTACCATCAGGGGAAAGGAAATCATTGATAATTTGGCGAGATAGCGCTTGTCTAACATGTTCTGCCAAATCAAACGGATTGTTTGTGCGAGGGAGATGGTTTGCAATCGCATCCATAATTTTAGGAAGGTTCTTAATGGAAAGTCCTTCTGCCAATAGATTCTGTAAAGTTTGTTGGATGATCCCAAGTCTTCCTTGTTTGTCATAATCCAATTCACCCACAAGAGTAGGATGGGTTTGGCGTAAATGTTCGAGAAGTGCCTTCACTTCTTCTCTTCCTAGAAGTTGAGATGCATAATTGGAAATGAGTTCTTTTAAGTGAGTGATGATCACAGTCGATGGATCCACTACTGAATACCCTTTGTTTTCCACTTCAATTTTATCATTTGGATCAATCCAAGTCGCTTTTAAACCAAACGCAGGTTCTGTGAAAGGTTCACCGACAATTGGTTCCAAATTACGAGCGGTATTGTTCATCGCCATAAGCCTATCTGCTTTTACAGCCGCTTGTCCAACCACTACACCATTGATGCGAATGCTATAATTGTCATGAGGGATCTCCAAATTGTCAATGATCCGAATCGCTGGAATCACAAGTCCAAAATCAATGGCAAATTTTTTACGAGTATTTGCAATTTGTTCAAGCAAATGCCCACCGGAAGAAGCATCCACTAACGGCAGTAAATCGCGACCTAGTTCTACCTGGATGGCTTCGACAGAAATTTCTTTGATGTAATTTTCTGGTTTTTTCTCTTGTACTTTCTCTTGGGATACAGTTTCGATTTTTTTGATTTCTTCTTTGGCAACTTGTTCGATCGAATACCCTAAATACCCAATGGCACCAGATAAAAAGAGAAGTGAGAAAAAAGGAAGACCAGGAATGAGACTTGCCATTCCAAGTGCCCCTGCAACTACATATAATGTTTTTGCGTTTCCAAAAAGTTGGTCTTTGATCTCTACGGTTAGTTTTTTTTCGGAACTAGATCTTGTGACAATGATACCTGTTGCTGTTGTGGAAAGTAAACCTGGGATCTGGGATACAAGTCCATCTCCAATGGTAAACTTACCATACGTTTCAATCGATGCTAAAAATGATTCCCCACGAATGGTAGACCCAATGAGAATCCCACCTATCAAGTTGATGGCGGTAATGATTAACCCTGCTCTTACATCCCCCTGTACGAACTTGGATGCTCCATCCATGGCCCCATAAAAATCCACTTCGCGTTGGACTTTTTTTCGTTTTACCTTTGCTTCCGCTTCTGTTATGGCACCACTGTTAAGTTCCATATCAATGGACATTTGTTTTTGTGGTAATCCATCGAGTGTAAACCTTGCTGCCACTTCCGAGATCCGAGTTGCACCTTTGGTAATAACTAACACCTGTACAATGGTAAGGATAATAAAGATAATAAGTCCTACTACATACTTTCCAAGTCCAGACTCTCCACCTACCACAAACGTTCCAAATGCTTCGATCACACTCGAATTCATAGCGGGTCCTTTGGAAAGGATCTGTCTAGTTGTCGATACGTTCAGAGCTAAACGAAAGAGTGTGGTGATAAGGAGTAAACTAGGGAAAATCGAAAATTCACTCGGTTCTGTTACCGATAAAGCTGTCATGAGAATGAGAAGCCCAAGCCCTATACTCACAACAATCAGGATATCCAAAACAAATCCTGGAAGTGGGACAATTAACATCCCAAGGATCATCAAGGTTCCCACACCTAACACAACATCGGATTGTTTTAAAATATCTCTAAAGTTCATATGGTTATGCCATTCCTACTTTTTTTTTGAACTTCTCAAGCGTGATGAGGATTTGCACCACTGCTTGGAAGAATTCTTGTGGGATTTCTTCCCCCACCTCAACTTGTGCATATAAAAGACGAGCTTGTTTCGGACTTTCTACGATGGGCACATCGTTTTCGCGTGCAATCCTTCGTATTTCCAATGCTAGGCGGTTTTCGCCTTTTGCGATCACACGGGGTGCAGAATCCCTACCCATTTCATAAGACAATGCAACTGAATAATGAGTTGGATTTGTGATGACCACATCGGCTTTGGGAACTTCACGTAACATATTACCTTGCATCATGTCACGAGCGAGTTGCATCCTGCGGTTTTTCATCACAGGGTCCCCAGAATCTTCTTTCATCTCTCGTTTGGCTTCCGAAGGAGTTTGTTTTAAGGATTCTTCAAACTCAGATTTTTGGAAAAAGAAATCGGCGACGGCAATCCCAAGTAACAAAAGACCAACTGCCATCATAATCTTAAAACCAGAATAGGTAACAAGTGAGATAGCTTGCATCATCCCCATATTCCCAGTAAGCAAAACTTTTAGAAAATCTCCAGAGATCAAAATGTAACTAATTACACCAATTAACACTACTTTTGCGAGAGACTTTACTAGATTGAATAATGTTTGGCGATTTGGTAAAACTCGTTTAAAATTGGGAGATATACGATCAAATCGAAAGGACAAAGCTCTTGGTGAAAACATAAATCCCACTTGCACTACATTTCCCACAATTGCAAATACAAGGGTGATCGCAAGGACTGGCCATAATAAGTTAAAAAAATCTTTGGAAACACCAGAAAGGATGACACGGAACTCTTCTGCCCCAAATCGTTCGTGGTGCATTCCCATAGGTAAGTATTTTTTAATGAAGATAGCTGTGTTTTTAATAAAGGTGTCACCGAGTAAAAAAAGAACACCCGTCCCACCTAACAAAACTAATGTGGATGCAACTTCATTGGATTTGGGGACATTCCCTTTTTCCTTTTCTTCTCGCCTTCTTCTCTCACTAGGAGGTTCTGTCCTTCCCTCATCCGCTGCTGCAAATAGTTGCAGTTGGATTTCATAAGGCCCTGTGAAAAAGCTTAAATCTTCATCACAAACAAGTGTCAGTTGGTTATCTGAAAATACAGAACCATGCCGAATACTCTGGAATCGTTCCCAAATAGAAGAAAACATACGATGCAAAGTATGCCAAATTGAAGGAATCGTAGGGAACTGAGTCCAAAAACCAAAATTCGGTTTCATAAACTTGGCCACTCACGAACGAGTAAACTCGCTTTGTCCATGGAGATTTGGATCCCTTGTACCATTTGTGTGGCAATAAATGTAAGGGTTGCAATAAGAGTGAGGGTTCCGATAAACACTTTTAAGGGAAAAGACATGGACATCACATTCATTTGTTGTGCCGCCTTTCCCATAAGTCCTTCTGCAAGAGAGACCAAAAAAAGTATACCCATGACAGGAAGTGCAATCTTAAACGATACAACAAACATAGCGCCGATTGCATCTTCTATCAAACGAAACAACCCACTATTCACTTTATCTGTGAAAGAGATGATACGAATTTTTTCAAAAGAATAAGCAAGGGTTTCAATCAGAAAACGGTGAGCACCAATCACAAGGAATAAGGCCGTTGCCATTAAGTTTTTCATGGTTCCAATGGCAGGGAGAGAGTTTTGTGTCACAGGATCAAGAATCTCTGTATAACCAAAACCAATTTGGTTATTAAAAAATTCACCAGCCATCTGAAAGGCGCTAAACACGAGTGAGACGAGAAACCCAATAAACACTCCGATGAGCATCTCCGAAATGATCATAATCCCAAAATTGACCATATGACCAGGCACAGGTGGCATGTAGTTTGCTACAACAGGGTAAATAATGAGAGAAACCATAAAGGAAAAAATCATTCGAAGCGAGAAGTTGATTGATTCAGATGAAAAAAATGGGGCCACAAGGAAAAGCCCAAGTAGTCTTACTAAAACAAAAAGGAAAGATTGAAAGTGTAAGATGAATGCTTCCATATCATATCTTTTCGATCATAAAAAAGATTTCTCTGGTATAGTCCGTCATCACACGTACCATCCAGGCTGAAAAAAAGACAATCACGGCAAAAATGGAAACAAGTTTTGGAACGAATGCAATCGTTGGTTCTTGGATGGAAGTAGTTGTTTGCAAAATCCCAACGATGAGTCCGACCACAAGAGCTGTGATGAGGATCGGACTTGAAATTTTCAAAGTTACGATAAAAGCTTCCCGCATCATATTGACCACATCTACTTCTGTCATTTATAACTCCTTACGAGTTCCAGAACCAGTAAGTTCCATCCATCTATTAAGATAAAAAGAATGAGTTTTAAAGGAAGGGAGATCATAACAGGAGGTAACATCATAAAACCCATGGCAAGTAGTGCAGAAGCCACAATCAGATCGATGACGATAAAAGGGATAAAGATATAAATACCGATGATAAATGCTTTTTTGATTTCACTCAGCATAAATGCAGGCACAAGCACATAAGAAGGAACATCTTCAAATGATTTAACATTTTGTACTTTGCCAATTTTTAAAAAGAGAGCCACATCTTTGGTCCCATCTTTCCCGAGTTGCCTGATCATAAATTGACGTAAGTGTTTCATGGATCCTTCCATAAACGCAGATTGGTCAATTTTTCCATTTAAGTAAGGTTGCAGAGCTTCCTCATTCACCTTCCCAATCGTAGGTGCCATGATAAAAAATGTCACAAACAAAGCAAGACCCATCATCACTTGGTTAGGTGGGAGGTTTTGCAAGGAAAGTGCTCGTCTCACAAAATCAAATACAATCACAACTTTGGTAAACGATGTCACACTCATCACAATCGCTGGCGCAAGTGAGAGGATTGTGACCAAAAAAAGAATCATCAGCGATAAACTGGTTTCTTTTGGCCCTCTCGCCTCATTTACGTTAAATGATAGATTTGGAATGGGAATCCTTGACCCCTTGTCTTGAGCAAGAAGTCCCGCGAACCCACTCGCAGAAATGAGAAATAAAATACTAATGAGAAAAATAACGGATTTATGTCTCTTTAAGAAGGAAAAAAAACGAAGTTTCATGCCTCTCCTCCTTCCAAAAGTTTACGGTGTTTGCGAAGCCGTTCCAAACCTTCTTTTGCCTTTCTTTGGATTTCGGCAGCACCATCCATTTCCAAACCTTCCATTTGGTTTGGATTGATACGGATTTTCCTTTGTGCTTTGGATTGTAAACTTTCAAGCACTGTTTCCAAAAAGTTGGGAACGTAAGGATCCGCTTCTTCTTTCATTTTTTGGATTTGGTTTTTTTCTTCTGGGGCCGTGACTTCTGTGAGTAAACTCACCGAGCCATCTGCAACACCTAACACGAGAGTACGACCACCTACTTCAATGATTTGCACCGATTGTGTAGCAGACAAAGGTAAACTCGAAAGTACCTTCATAAACCCTTTTACGGGGTATTTTGCCGATTTTGATTTTTGCATTTGCAAAACCAAATAATAACCAGCACCGACGAGTATCGCGAGTACAAATAAGATCTTAACTAATATCCAAGTAGCAGAAGGGGAATCATCTTGGTTTTCATTATAACGTTCTTGGATTAAATTGGGTTCTTCTTGTTTTTTCCCTTCGGCCGACTGATTTGTGTTTGCCGAAGCACCGAATCCACTCCCTTGTTTCCCATTTGATTGGTTGTTTGTGTCTAAATTAGAACCTGAATTTACATTCGAACCATTATCTGGTGATCCTGGTTTAGATTTGGATTCACCTAATTCTTGGCGTAAAATCTGATCCAATTCTTTGGTTTCTGTATTTTGAGAAAATACTGGGATAAAAGAAAAAAGTAAGAGTATAGAAAAGTACATAACTTTCCCACTTCGTCTTTTCATTTTCCTTTCTGTTTGGATCATTTTTCGCCTTTGAGTCTGTCGGTAGGACTAACGATATCAGTAACACGAACACCAAAGTTTTCATCAATCACCACAACCTCACCTTTGGCGATGAGTTTTCCGTTCACAAGTAAATCCACTGGCTCACCAGCTAACTTGTCTAGTTCGATGATGGAACCTTCTCCTAAACCCAAAATGTCTTTGATGTACATTTTGGTTCTTCCGAGTTCCACGGTAAGAGCCATTTGAACATCCATGAGAAGATTGAGATTGGTTTGACCTGGTCCACCACCAGCGGTAGCAAGAGAAGGGAAATTCACACCTTTAATGCCAACGGAACTCTGTCCACCCCCCATTCCCATGTTTGGTTGCATATTGACATTCATGCCACCAGACTGCTGTTGTTGTTTTTGGCCTCCACCCTTTTGGATATCAAGGATTGAGTTTGCCATCGATAATGCGATTACATAGTATACTTTAAAAGAGCCAACTCCATCGATGTTTAAACTGAGTGATGTTTTCACCAAACTACTGTCATCTGGAAGTTGTAAATCACGCCCTGAATTCACAAGGGAAATCTCTGGTGGGCTACCAGACATGGTTCCACCAAGTTTCATACCAATTTGCGCTGTTACGGTTCCAAGGATTGGAGCTAATGAGTCTTTTAGTGTTTGGAGTTGTGCGTTATCGAGTTGG
>Ga0208243_1000600_pt1 | contig 18143 bp, 16 predicted proteins | sample Subbio2Aug_QV12A_FD_184826 | JGI IMG/M metagenome (GOLD analysis project Ga0208243, IMG submission 184826) | Serpentinite rock and fluid subsurface biosphere microbial communities from McLaughlin Reserve, California, USA - CR12Aug_QV12A (SPAdes) | ecosystem: Environmental > Terrestrial > Deep...
CGGCGCTTTGAAGTAACGATGTATTACGATGTATATCTACATCGCAACGACTTGTCGAAAAAATTCAATTTCGACAAAGCTCTATGCTCACCCACCCACATCCTATGTATGTTTAGGGTATGAGTCCGCAATGCTGCGGGGGTTTTTTGTTGACCTTAAGGCCAGCTTTATTTCTCATCTTGTTACTTTGGTTACGTTTGTTAACGTCCGCACCAACTTTGTGACATTCCACTGTCAGTCGGAGGTCTTAGCCCCGAAGGACTACTTTTGTGGAAACAAAGGTATTCATTTTTACAAGCGACTGATCGGTCACCCCGGTTTATTACACCGGTTCGGTCTACACAGACTGTTGATTGACCCCTTGAAGCCCTCACCGAAAAATCACGCGGACGGATACCGGTTGTAAGCAAATCTGGCGAAGTGCTTCAAAGCCTGCCAGATGTTGACGTTTGTCAACGGCGTCCTCCCCGGCACGGCGACGGCATTTCCCGTCGCATGCCGGCCCCCACACCGCGACGGGAGCTTCGACATGAACAAGAGCCACACACCAGGGCCGGATCAGGCCAGCCGCAGCGCCACCGGCATGAGCCGGCGCGATTCCCTCAAGCTGGGCGCCGCCAGCGCCGTGGCCGCCGGCCTGGGCCTGGCCCCGAGCCAGCAGGCCCAGGCGGAAGACGTGCCGCCCGGACCGCCCACCGCCCCCTGGACCATGCCGCTGACCGTGATGCGGCCCAAGAAGCCGGTGGCCGAACTCAACCCGCCGCCGACCCGTGAAGCCGGGCCGAAAGAGGCCGGGCGGGCACCGCACCAGATCTGGGGCGAACCGCCCCACGCCCTGTACCGGATCGTGGTGAAGGAAGGCCAGCACTCGTTCCACCCCAACCTGCCGACCCAGACCATCCGCGGTTACGACGGCACCTTCCCTGGCCCCTGCATCGTTTCGCGTTACGACGAAGCCGCCCTGGTGCGCTTCGTGAACCAGATCGACCCGTATGCGGTGGGCTTCGGGTCGCCCGAAATCTCGGTGCACCTGCACAACCTGCACTGCGCCTCCGAGAGCGACGGATTTGCCGGTGACTACTGGGGCACGCTGCGCCACGGCCCGGGTCTGACCCGCGCCGGCAACTACAAAGACCATCTGTTCATGAACTACTACGCCGGGTTCTCGACCGACCCCAACGGCGTGGGCGACCCGCGCGAGGCGCTGGGCACCCTGTGGTTCCACGACCACCGCATGGACTACACCGAACAGAACGTGTACCGCGGCATGATCGGCTCGTACATCCTGTTCGACGAGATCGACTCGGGCAACGAGAACGACCCCAACCCGCAGGCCCTGCGCCTGCCCAGCGGTGTCGGCACCTACGACCAGGTGCTGATGATCTCCGACGTGCAGTTCGACGCCAGCGGCAACATGGTGTTCAACCCGATGTCGGAGAACAAGGGCCACCTGGGCAACAAGATCACGGTCAACGGCAAGATCCAGCCCTACTTCCGGGTGCAGCGCCGCAAGTACCGCTTCCGCTTCGTCGACGCCAGCGTCGCCCGCTTCTACGAGTTCTACCTCATGAACGGAACGAACTCGGAAGACTTCCAGTACATCGCCAACGACGGCAACCTGCTGGAGGCGCCGCTGACCATGAACCGCGTGCGTCTGGCCCCGGGCGAGCGCAGCGACATCGTGATCGACTTCAGCAAGTACCCGCTGGGCACCAAGCTGTACCTGGTGAACCGGCTGGCCATGAAGGACGGTCGTGGTCCCGAGGGCCTGGTGTCGCGCGGCACCGAGGTGCTGCGCTTCGACGTGGCGGCCAACCCGACCACCCCGGACAACAGCCGGGTGCCGGAGCGCCTGCGAGAGCAGCCCCCGATCGATCTCAGCCAGGTCACCAAGCGCCGCTTCTGGGAGTTCGACAAGAAGAACTCGATGTGGGCCGTCAACAGCGAGCTGTTCGATGTCGAGAAGCCGGCCGCCGTCATCCCCAAGGGCAGCACCGAGATCTGGACCCTGCAGGGCCACGGCAGCTGGTTCCACCCCATCCACATCCACATGGAGGAGTTCCGCATCCTCTCGCGCAACGGCAAGGCGCCGCCGCCGCACGAACGTGGCCGCAAGGACGTGGTGGCCCTGGCCCCCGACGAGCGCGTGGAAGTGCTGATCAAGTTCCGCGACTTCACCGGCAAGTACGTCATGCACTGCCACAACCTCTCGCACGAGGATCACGCCATGATGATCCGGTTCGACGTGGTCTGAAGCCCAACCGATTCAGGAGCACCCAAATGAACAGCAAACGCAACCTACTGCGCCTGGCCGGCACCGCCCTGCTGGCGCCGGTGACCGCCCAGGCCGCCCTGCCCTCGCTGCGCCGGCGCAGCAGCATGGCCGACTACTTCCCCAACGTGACGCTGGAAACGCACGATGGCCGCAAGGTGAAGTTCTACGACGACCTCATCCGCGACAAGCTGGTGGCCTTCAACATGATGTATTCCATCTGCGAAGGCATCTGCCCGAAGAACACCGCCAACCTGCGGCAGGTGCACGAGGAGCTGGGCTCCCGGGTGGGCCGCGACATCTTCCTGTACTCGATCACCCTGCGGCCGGAGTTCGACAACGCGGCCGCGCTGCGCGACTACGTCCGGCACTACAACATCCAGCCCGGCTGGACCTTCCTGACCGGCCGCCGGCAGGATGTGGAGCGGGTGCGGGTGGCGCTGGGCTTCGTCGGCGACGACGCCAAGACCGACGCCGACATCACCCAGCACACCGGCATGCTGCGCATCGGCAACGACCGTCTGGACCGCTGGACCATGACGCCGGCGCTGGGTTCGCACCGCCAGATCAAGCGCACCATCCTCGAGCTGACCTGAAGCCCCGCAGGCCGGGGTTCGTCATGCGGCCGCGCTAACATGACCGGATGCCTGCCTACTCCTTCGAAGCCCTGGACGACCAGGGCAACACCCGCAGCGGCCTGATCGACGCCGACACCGCCCGTGCAGCCCGAGCGCTGCTGCGGGCGCGTTCGCTGGTGCCGCTGGCGGTGGAGCCCGCCAAGGCCGCCCCGGAAGGGGTGCAGAGCAGCCGGGCCCTGCGTGGCCGCCGCGTGTTCAACGCCTCCGGCCTGGCGGTCTGGACCCGCCAGCTGGCAGGGCTGGTCGGTGCCGGCCTGCCCCTGGAACGGGCGCTGGCCGCCCTGGGTGATGAAGCCGAAGACCCGCGCCAGCAACGCCTGGTGGCGGTGCTGCGCTCCGAGGTGAATGGCGGCGCCTCGTTTGCCCGCAGCCTGTCGGACCATCCGCAGGAGTTTTCGGCGTCGTACTGCGCGGTGATTGCCGCCGGCGAGCAGAGCGGCCAGCTGGCCGCCGTGCTGGAGCGGCTGGCCGACGACCTGGAGGCCCGCGAAGCCCTGCGCAACAAGCTGATCGCCGCCTCGCTCTACCCGGCCATCGTCACCCTGGTGGCGGTGGTCATCGTCATTTTTCTGGTGGCCTATGTGGTGCCGCAGGTGGCCAGCGTGTTCGAGGGCAGCCAGCGTGCGCTGCCGCTGCTGACCGTGGTCATGCTGGGCATCAGCGGCTTCGTGCGCAGCTGGGGCTGGCTGCTGCTGGGCGTGCTGCTGCTGGGGACCGTCGGCCTGCAGCTGGCCCGCCGCCAGCCCGCCCTGCGGCTGCGCATGGACCAGGCCTGGCTGCGGCTGCCGCTGGCCGGGCGCATTGCCCGGGGCTACAACGCCGCCCGGTTCGCCGCCACCCTGGCCATGCTGGCCGGCGCGGGGGTACCCATCCTGCGGGCCCTGCAGACCGCCGCCGAAACCCTGCACAACCAGGCGCTGCGGGCCGATGCGCTGGCCGCGCTGGTGCTGGTGCGCGAGGGTGCGCCGCTGGCATCGGCCCTGGCCAGCCAGAGCCGCTTCCCGCCGCTGCTGGTGCTGTTTGCCCGCCTGGGCGAACAGACCGGCGACCTGCCGGCCATGCTGCAGCGCGCGGCCGACCAGCTGGGCTCCGAGGTGCAGCGCCGTTCGCTCAACATGGCGACCCTGCTGGAGCCCCTGCTGATCGTCGGCATGGGCCTGATCGTGATGCTCATCGTGCTGGCGGTGCTCATGCCCATCATCCAGCTCAACCAACTGGTGACCTGAACCCATGGGCGTGACGCTGGACGGCAAACTGGTGGTGGCGATCTCCTCGCGCGCCCTGTTCGACTTTGAAGCCGAGAACCACCTGTTCGAGAAGGGCGACGACCGCGCCTACATGCGGCTGCAGCTGGAGAAGCTGGACGAGCCGGCCCACCCCGGCGTGGCCTTTTCGTTGATCCGCAAGCTGCTGAGCTTCAACGACGCCGCCAACCAGCGGGTCGAGGTGGTCATGCTCTCGCGCAACGACCCGGTCTCCGGCCTGCGGGTGTTCCGCTCGGTCAAGGACCACGACCTGCAGGTGCAGCGCGGCGTGTTCACCCGCGGCCGCGACCCCTGGCGCTACCTGGCCCCGCTCAAGGCCAACCTGTTCCTCTCGGCCAACGCGGCCGATGTGCGCGCCGCACTCAACATGGGCTTCCCCGCTGCCACCGTGGCCACCCACTCGGCCCGGGCACCCAACAATTACCCCAACGAGGTGCGCATTGCCTTCGACGGCGACGCGGTGCTGTTCTCCGACGAAGCCGAACAGGTCTACCAGAAGCAGGGCCTGCCGGCCTTCCAGCAGCACGAGTCGGCCAAGGCCGGCCAGCCGCTGCCGGGCGGGCCCTTCAAGCCGCTGCTCGAAGCGCTGCAGCGGCTGCAGCAGGAAGGCACGCCGCACATGCGCATCCGCACCGCGCTGGTGACCGCCCGCAGCGCCCCGGCCCACGAGCGCGCCATCCGCACCCTGATGGACTGGAACATCGAGGTCGACGAGGCCATGTTCCTCGGCGGCATGGACAAGGGCGAGTTTCTGCGGGCCTTTGAACCCGACTTCTTCTTCGACGATCAGACCAGTCACATTGCATCCGCCGCCCGCCATGTGCCCGCCGGGCATGTGGCCAGCGGCATTGCCAACCCCTGAGGTCTCATGACAGACACCCCGTCCGTGCCGATGTCGCGCTGGCAAGCGTTCCGCGAGTTCACCGGCAAGGTGGCCCGCCTCACCGCCCCCTACTTCAGCTCCGAAGAAAAATGGAAGGCCCGGGGCCTGCTGGCGGCCATCGTGGCGCTCAACCTGGGCGCGGTCTACATGCTGGTGCTGATCAACGAGTGGAACCGGGTGTTCTACGACGCGCTGCAGAACAAGGACGCCGAGGTGTTCTGGCGCGAGCTGGGCCGCTTCACCTACCTGGCGTTCGGCTTCATCCTGGTGGCCGTCTACCGCTTCTACCTGACCCAGTTGCTGGAGATGCGCTGGCGCGCCTGGATGACCGGCCACTACATGGACCGCTGGCTCGGACAGCAGGCCTTCTACCAGCTGGAGCTGCAACGCCATGCGCGCGGCACCGACGCCCCGCCGGACAACCCGGACCAGCGCATCGCTGAAGACATGAACCTGTTCACCAGCTATTCGGTGAGCCTGTCCATGGGCCTGCTCAACGCCGTGGTCACGCTGGTCAGCTTCGTCGGCATCCTGTGGTCGCTCTCGGGCAGCTTCGCCTTCAACTTCCAGGGCCAGACCTGGGACATCCCCGGCTTCATGGTCTGGATGGCGGTGGTCTATTGCGTGCTGGGCAGCGTCATCACCCACTACATCGGTCGGCCACAGATCGGGCTGAACTTCCGCCAGCAGCGCTTCGAGGCCGACTTCCGCCACCACCTGGTGCGGGTGCGCGAATACAGCGAATCGATCGCGCTGGACCGGGGCGAACCGGTGGAGCGCCGCCACCTCGGCCAGCGCTTCCAGGCGGTGCTGGGCAACTACCTGCAGCTGATCAACGCGCAGAAGCGGCTGACCTGGTTCACCGTCGGCTTCGGTCAGGCGGCTGTGGTGTTCCCCTTCATCGTGGCAGCACCGCGCTTCTTCAGCGGCGCCATCCAGCTGGGCGAGCTGATCCAGATCGCCTCGGCCTTCGGCCGGGTGCAGGACGCGCTCTCGTGGTTCGTCGACAACTACAGCAGCCTGGCCGCCTGGCGCGCCACCACCGACCGCATCACCAGCTTCGAGGAAAGCTTCCAGGCGCTGGCCGTTGCGCCGGCAGCGGAAGGCGTGGCGGCAACGCCGGCCGGGCCGTCCGATGGCCTGTCCATCGACCGCCTCGATTTGACCCTGCCCGGTGGCGTGGCCCTGCTGGGCGCCGCCGGCCTGAGCCTGCGCCCGGGCGACCGGGTGCTGCTGCAGGGGCCTTCGGGCAGCGGCAAATCCACCCTGTTCCGGGGGCTGGCCGGCATCTGGCCCTGGGCGCAGCGCCAGCTGCAGTTGCCGGCCGACTTTGGGTCACGCGCCATGTTCCTGCCGCAGCGGCCGTACTTTCCCACCGGCCCGCTGCGCGACGCCCTGGCCTACCCGGAGCCGGCCGAGCGCTACAGCGACGACCAGCTGCGCCAGGCCCTGCGCGATGCCCTGCTGCCCGAACTCGGCGCGCGGCTGGACGACGTCGACAGCTGGGGACAAAAACTCTCCGGCGGCGAGCAGCAGCGGCTGGCCGCCGCCCGCGCCCTGCTCAAGCAGCCGCGCTGGCTGTTCGTGGACGAAGCCACCAGCGCGCTCGACCCGGCCGCCGAAGCCGCCCTCTACGAACGCCTGCAGGCGCTGGTGCAGCAGCAGGACGGCGCCCTGATCTCCATCGCCCACCGGCCCGCCGTGGCCGCGTTCCACAACCGGCAGTGGACGCTGGTGCCGGGCGACGGTGCCGCCGGCTCGCCGCGTTACCGGGTGGCGTCGGCGTAAGCCGCCCAGCCGCGCGCACGCAGCTCGCAGGCCGGGCAGCTGCCGCAGCCCCAGCCCCAGTCGTGGCGGTGGGTGCGGTCGCCCAGGTAGCAGGTGTGGCTGTGTTCCACGATCAGGTCCACCAGGGCCTGACCACCGAGCTGCTCGGCCATGCGCCAGGTGTCGGCCTTGTCGATCCACATCAGCGGCGTGTCGATCAGGAAACGGTGGTCCATGCCCAGGGTGAGCGCCACCTGCAGGGCCTTCATGGTGTCGTCGCGGCAGTCGGGGTAGCCGGAGAAATCGGTCTCGCACACACCGGTCACCAGCACCGTCATGCCGCGCCGGTAGGCCAGCGCGGCGGCCAGGGTCAGAAAGAGCAGGTTGCGCCCGGGCACGAAGGTGTTGGGCAGGCCGCTGGCCTCCATGCGGAAGGCCATGTCGCGGGTGAGCGAGGTGTCGGACACCGCGCCCAACACGGCCAGATCGAGCACATGGTCGTCGCCCAGGCGGTTGGCCCACTGCGGAAAGCGTTCGCGCAGCTCGCGCAGCACGTTCAGGCGGGCCTGCAGCTCCACATGGTGGCGTTGCCCATAGTCGAAACCCAGGGTCTCGACGTGTTCAAAACGGTCCAGCGCATGGGCCAGGCAGGTGGTGGAGTCCTGGCCGCCGGAGAACAGGACCAGGGCACGCCGGTGCACCGGCGCTGAAGAGGAAGCGTTTGCCATGGCGTGATCGTACCGCCGGGCAGACGCTCAGCCCCGCTCAGGTCATGCGTTCCGAGCGCCGTCCGGCGTGGCTGTGGCTGGTGGCCAGCATGCGCAGCAGGCTGCGGTTGGCGGTCTCCAGCGAGATGTCGTGCACCCGGCAGACCAGGGGCAGCCGGGTGATGTCGGCCGGCTGGCCCATGGCGCGGGCGGTGTCCACCAGCGGGAAGTACGGGCCGTCCCGGCGCAGCAGGGCGTCGAACATCCGGCCGGGCAGGGGCAGCTTGTTGAGCAGCGTCGGCAGCGGCTGGTGCAGCAACCGACCCAGTTCACCCATGAGCGCGGTGGCATACACCTCGCCGCGCAGGGTGTCGTCGGAACCGGTCATGAGCAGGTGCTGGGCCAGCCGGGCCCGCATGACCATGGCCAGGCGCACCGGGTGCAGGTCGGGGTCGGGCTCGACCTCGGTGATCTGCTCGGTGATCCAGCGACCGAGCTCGCGGAAGCCCAGCATCATCAGCGCGTGGCGCAGCGAACCGATCTCGCGGCGGTTGCCGTAGGCGGCGGAATTCACCAGCAGCAACAGGCGGTAGACCAGCACGGCGTCCTGGCGCACCAGCCGCTCCAGGCGCTCGATGGAACAGTCGTCGTCGTCGATGGCCTGCAGCACCGCATGCAGGATGTCGCGGTCGTAGCTGATCGGGTGGTGCCGGTGCGAGGCCAGCACATCGTCCTCCGGCCAGCCCAGCACGCCATGCACCGCCTGGCTCTCCAGCAGGTGGCGCAGCAGGGTCCGGGTGTCGGCACCGCCGACGATGAGTCCGGGCGGCAGCATCGGCGCAGCGCGGCCCGGCGCCGCCGGGGTCAGCAGGCGCTGGGCCTCTTCGGCGGTCAGGTGCACCAGCGGCCGGGCATCGACGCTGTCCATGCCGGGGCCGTGCAGGTTCGCCAGCGGGGTGCGGCAGACCAGCCGGTGGCCGCGGCGCACCGCTATCGACAGGCGGGCGGCGGTGTCGGCGCGGCCGAACAGGTCGGCCGGCACCTCGATGCAGGTGTTGTGCACCGCGTCGACCGCCAGGGTCTGCAGCAGCAGCCGGGGCGACCCGATGGAGAGGATGAGGGTGGGCGCTTCTTCCGGCCAGTGTTCGCCCAGCAGCTCCATGAAATGGGCGGCATCGATGCCGGTGGGCGTGACCGGGTGCAGGTGCAGCCGCGCCGCCACCAGGTGGCGATCGGGCCCCCACACCGGCTCGTAGGCCAGCGCCAGACTGTCAAGAACCGACTGGGTAGCGAGCACGGGCACCTCAGCCGATCATCGAGAACAACGAGAGCTTCTGCACCTGGGCATAACTCTTGATGGCGGCCTCCAGGCCCTGCTGCTGGGTCTGGAAGTCGGAAATGCCCTTGACCAGATCGATGTCGGTCAGGCGCGAATCTTCGGCCTTGTTGTCCAGGGCGCGGCCTTCCAGCAGGGTGTCGAGCGAATCGGCGCGGTTCAGCAGCTCACCCACCCGACCACGGGCCAGCAGCACGCGGTCGTGGCCGGCGTCGACCTCGGTCATGGCACGGGCCAGTTCCTGGTTGCGGTGGGCCGATTCATTGACGCCGCCATAACGCAGCGCGTCGACCGCGTTCTGCACCACCTGGAAGATGTCGGTGCGGGCCGGCGATCCTTCGATGTCGATGGCGTCACCCGCCACCGGGTTGCCGCTGATGACGAACCCCATGCCGCCGAACTGCACCGACTTGCCCGGCTCGTAGGGCACGCCGGTGTGGCTGGCCAGCGGGGTGTTGCCGTTGCTGACGTCGATCACGGTGTACTGCATCTGCCCGGCCACCTCGGCAAAGCTGATGCGGTAGTCGCCGCCGGTGTAGCTGGCCGGGTCGACCACCTCGCCCACGCCGGTGCTCACACCGCCGGTGTTGGTGTTGGGCAGGCTGACCACGAAGCGGCCGTTGCCCTGGGGCACCTGCATCCAGATGGCCTGGCCGTCCAGCGCCTGCGGCAGCGCGGTGTTGCCAGCGGCCGCCTGGCCACGCTGGCCATTGAAGGCCACGCCGTTGCCGCTGGGGGTGTAGAGGTCCACGAACGGTGTGGCCGCGCCACCCAGGCCGCCGAACAGGGTGCGTCCGGCGCTGTCGGTGCGGTTGGCCACCGCGATCAGCTGTTCGCGCAGGCCTTCAAGCTGGCGGGCCACGTCCTCGCGTTCGCTGTCGGTGAAGCCGGCGTTGCCGGCGGTGACCAGCAGGTCGCGCACACGCTGGATCAGTTCGCCCGATTCGGCCAGACCGCTCTCGGCCTGCTGCAGGCTGGTGCGCGAAGCTTCGAGGGCGCGCTGGTCGGCCTCGGCACGGGCCAGCCGGTTGCGGGCCGCTTCCGACAGGGTGGCCGCGACCGGATCGTCGCTGGCGCGCAGCACCCGCTTGCCGGTGGCCAGCCGCTCCTGCTGCTGGGCCAGCTGGGCCTGGCGGTCGGCCAGCACCTTGATGGTGCTGTCGTAGTTGTTGGCGGTGGCAATGCGCATGAAGGTCTCCGGGTGTGTTCGGGCGGTCAGCGACCCACCGTCTGCAGCAGGCTGTCGAAGGTGCTCTGGGCGATCTGCAGGAACTTGGCCGAGGCCTGGTAAGCCTGCTGGAACTGCAGCAGCCGGGCGGCCTCTTCGTCCAGGTTGACGCCGGCCACACCGGCCCGCGCCGCTTCGGCGGTGGCCGCCACATTGCCCGAGAACTCGGCCGCGAACTGCGCGCCCTGCACACGGGTGCCGATCTCGGAGAACAGGCTCACATAACCGTCGGACAGCGAGACGCCGTCGTAAGTGGCCAGGTCGCGCAGGGCCAGCACGGCGCTGGCGTTGCCGGCGTTCTGGGCCAGCCCGTTGGCCGGCGAGGCCTGCACCGAGAAGGTGTCGCCCGCGCTCGGGGCGCCGCGGAGGGTGAGGCTCCAGCCGTTCACCTCGATCGGCTGACCCGGCGTGAAGTTGTAGACCGTGGCGGGGGCAGCAATGCTCGGGCCGCTGAGGGTGAAGGTGCCGTTGGCGCCGAAGGTGATGTCGACCGGGCTGGTGAGGTTGGCGTCGGCCTGGGTGGCGTACAGGCTCTCCACCGCCAGGCTGCCGCTGTTGGTGGTGCCGGGGGTGACGGCCACCGGGCTGGCAGCGGCCAGCCTGTCGGGGGCACCGATGGCCACCTGGATGTTGCGCGCAGCCCCCTCGAACGGACGGGCCCGGAAACGGTCGGTGGCACCCAGGGCGCCGCTGTCCAGGGTGAAGGTCAGGCCGTCCACCTCGATCGGCAGCGCGCCGGTGGCCAGCGGCGGGTTGCCGGCCGGCGGGGTCATGGTGTTGTCGGACAGGCGAATGATGCGCAGGCCGCCGGCTTCGGCGCGGATGTCGTAGTCCGACGCCTTGAGCGCCGTCGGGTCGGTGACGGTCACGCTGAAGGCGGCGGTGCCGGTGTTGGCCGGCGCCGCCAGCGCGGCCAGGGGCGGCGTGGGCGCAAAGAAGGCCTGGCCCGGCTGGCCGGTGAGGTCCACCCCGAGCGCGTGCTGGTCGTTGACGATGGTGGCCGTGGCCAGGGCCATGCGGCCGATCTGGTTCTGGGCCGAGGCCAGGTCTTCGTTCAGGAAACGCACCATGCCGGCCAGTTCGCCACCGCCCAGCGCGGCCAGGCTGAGGTCGGACTGGGTGGTGCCCTGTTTGAACGACACCTGGATGCGCGAGGTGTCGACCGGATCGCGGGTCACCGCCAGCTGACCGGTCTGCGCGCCCAGCACCAGCGGCTGGCTGCCGCCGACGAACACGTTGACGGTGCCGCTCTCGCCCGGCACGGTGGCGATCTTCACCAGCTCGCTGAGCTGGGCCAGCAGCTGGTCGCGCGAATCGAGCAGATCGTTCGGGGTGTGCGAACCACCGGCGTTCTCGATGATGCGCTGGTTGACCGAGGCCAGGTCGCGTGCGAGCCGGTTGACCGAGTCGACCGTCGTCTGCACCTGCAGCTCGGTGCCCTGCTTGAGCAGGTCGAGCTGGCCGGCGGTGTTGCGCAGGCGGCTGGCGAATTCGTCGGCGCGGGCAATGGTCACCACGCGGGCGGTCAGGTTGCTGGGCGACGAGGTCACGTCGTTCCAGGCGTTGAGCATGCTGTTGAGCGCCGTGCCCAGCCCGTTCTCGCCCATCGGGAACACCGATTCGAGCTGCTGCAGCCGGGACAGCCGCACGCTGTCGGCGGCGGCGGTGGAGCTGGTGGCGCGCGCCTCGCTGGTGAGGTAGGCGCTGTGGGTGCGCTCGACGGTGGCGATCTCGACGCCCTTGCCGAAGTAGCCGCTGCCCATGGCTTGGTAGCCCGAGCTCTGCAGCTGGATGTTCTGGCGCGAATAGCCCTCGGTGTTGACGTTGGCGATGTTGTGGCCAATGACCTGCAGGGCCGACAGGTTGGCATTGAGCGCACGGGTGGCGATGTTGAGTGAGGACATGGCGGTCTCGCGGGGGCCTTGGGGCTCAGGTCTGGGCGCGCTGCAGGCTCAGGGTGGTGTTGATGGCGCGGCTGAGCTTGGCGGCATAGGCCGGGTCGGTGGCATAGCCGCCGCGCTGCAGCGCAGTGGCAAAGCCTTGCACCGAATGGCGCTGGGCCATGGCGTCTTCGTAGCGCGGGCTGTTGCCGATCAGGCGGGCATAGTCGCGGAACGAATCGGCGTAGCTGTCGTAGGCCCGGAACTTGGCCTTGACCTTCTGCGGCTCGCCGTTGATGTATTCGGTGGTGGTGATCTCGGCCACCTTGCCCTTCCAGCCCGGTCCGGCCTTGATGCCGAACAGGTTGAACGAGGGCGAGCCGTCGGCATGGCGGATCTCGCTGCGGCCCCAGCCGGTCTCGTGGCCGGCCTGGCCGATCATGAAGCTGGCCGGAATGCCGGCCTCGCGCTCCACCTGGGCAGCGGCCGCGCTGTGGCGCGAGACGAAATCGGCCTGGCGCGGCCCGGCCGACACCTTGTCGACGGTGCTGGGCACGGCGGGGGTGCCCGGAGCGTTGGGGTTGCTGCCCTGCATCTGGCGGGCGAGCTGGCGTTCGATGGCCTCCGACAGGCCACCGGGCATGCCGGCCAGACTGACCGCGAACTGCTGGTCCAGCAGGTCGGTGCCCAGGTTTTCGCCTTCGCTGTCCATCATCCCGGACTTCTGGGTCGCCTCGCGCATGCTCTTGATCAGCTCGCGCATGAAGAGCGATTCAAACTGCTTGGCCGCCTCTTTCAGGGCGGCCTTGTCCTGCCCCTGGCCGGCCAGTGCCTTGAGCCCGCCGAGCGCGGTGGGGTCGGCCGCCAGGCCGGAGGGCATGAGCGGGCTGGTGTTCATCAGATCACCTCGAGGTCGGCATTGAGCGCGCCCGATGCCTTGATGGCCTGCAGGATGGCCAGCAGGTCCTGCGGCGTGGCGCCCAGGCTGTTCAGGGCCTTGACCACATCAGACAACTGGGCGGCCGGGCCCATCTGGATCAGCGAACCCTTGTCCTGGCTGATCTGGATGTTGGTCTGCTCGGTCACCACGGTCTGGCCACCGGTGGACAGGGCGTTGGGCTGGCTGATCACCGGGGTGGAGCTGATGCTCACCGACAGGTTGCCGTGCGCCACGGCACACGGGCCGAGCGTGACCGCCTGGTTCATGGCGATGGAGCCGGTGCGCGAGTTGATGACCACCTTGGCCATGGGCACGGCGGCGTCCAGCCGCACGTCTTCCACCCGGGCCAGGAAAGCCACGCGGCTGTTCGGGTCGGCCGGTGCCCGCAGGCGCACCACGCGGCCGTCGACCGCGCTGGCGGTGCCCGGGCCGAAGGCCTTGTTGATGGCGTCGGTGACGCGGCTGGCGGTGGTGAAGTCGTTGCTCTGCAGACCCAGGTCGATGGTTTCGCCGAGTGCGAACGGCGTGGGCACCGCCCGCTCCACCTGGCCGCCGCCCGGAATGCGGCCGGCGCTCAGGTGGTTGATCTGCACCTTGCTGCCGCCCGCCGAAGCGCCGGCACCGCCGACCAGCAGGTTGCCCTGGGCCAGCGCATAGATCTCGCCATCGGCGCCCTTGAGCGGGGTCGCGATCAGGGTGCCGCCGCGCAGCGACTTGGCATTGCCCATGGAAGACACGGTCACGTCGATGGCCTGGCCGGGCTGGGCAAATGGCGGCAGTTCGGCCGTGACCAGCACGGCCGCGATGTTCTTGAACTGCGGGTTCACGCCCGGCGGCAGCGTCAGCCCGAGCTGCTGCAGGTAGTTGGCCATGCCCTGGCTGGTGTAGGGCATCTGGGTGGTCTGGTCGCCGGTGCCGTCCAGGCCCACCACCAGGCCGTAACCGGTGAGCTGGTTGGTGCGCACACCCTGCACCGCGGCGATTTCCTTGACCCGGATCGACTGCGCTGCGGCAGGCAGGGCGGCCGTCAGCACCGAGGCGGTGAGCACCGCCAGCGCGAAAGAGCGGCTCAAGTTCTGCAGCAGAGGGACGATATTCATCTCAGTACACCCGGTGAAAGACAGCCCCATTGTGGGCAGGGATCAGAACGGGATAACGCTCAAAAAGAACCGCGCCAACCAGCCAATTGACATGGCTTCGCCCTGCGCGCCGCGGTTGCGCGACTCGATGCGGGCATTGGCCACCTGGGTGGAGGCCACCACATTGCCGGGCCGGATGGTGCGCGGGTCGACCGTGCCGGAGAAACGCATCACGTCGACATTGGCATTCACGCCGATCTGCTTCTCGCCCACCACCAGCAGGTGTCCGTTGGGCAGCACTTCCTGCACCGTGGCGGTGATGGAACCATTGAAGGTGTTGTTCGCCTGGTTCTTGCCGTCGCCGGAGAAGCTGTTCTCCGACTGGGCACCGATGTCGAGCTTGCCCAGCGTCGTGCCCTTGAGGAACGGCAGCGCCGAGATGCTGCCCGACACCTCGCCGCTGCGGTCGATCGAGGCCGACGAGTTCTGGCTGGCCGTCACCCGCTCGGTGATCTGGATGGTGACGATGTCGCCCGGCATCCGGGCCCGCGCATCCTCGAAGCCGGGCCGGTAGGTGGCCGGACGGAACAGCCCGCCACTGGGCACGCCCTGCGCCTGCGGCGCCTGGGCATATTCCACCGGCCGGGCCGGAGCGACGTCCACCTTGGGCTGCAGGGTTTCGCAGCCGGCCAGAAGGGCCGTGGCGGCCAGCAGAAGAGCAATGCGTTGCATGGGGAACCTCGGCAGAAAGATCAGAGCTGGCTCAGGCGCTGCAGCATCTGGTCGGACGTCTGGATGGCCTTGGAATTCATCTCGTAGGCGCGCTGGGTCTGGATCATGGTCACCAGCTCCTGCACCACGTTGACGTTGGAGGCTTCGGTGAAGCCCTGCATCAGGTTGCCCATGCCCGCCGTGCCCGGGTTGCCGTTGACGGGGTTGCCCGAGGCCACGCTCTCGCGGAACAGGTTCTGGCCCAGCGGCTCCAGGCCGGCCGGGTTGATGAAGTTGGCCAGTTCCAGCACGCCCACCTGCTGCGGCTGAGTGGTGCCGGGCAGCTTGGCGCTGACGATGCCGTCGCCCGAGATGGTGATGCTGGTGGTCTCAGGGGGCAGGGTGATGCCGGCGCTCAGCGGGTAACCGCTGTTGGTCACCAGCTGGCCCTGGGCATTCAGCTGGAACGAGCCGTCGCGGGTGTAGGCGGTGGTGCCGTCGGGCATCTGCACCTGGAAGAAGCCCTGGCCGTTGATGGCCACGTCCAGCGCATTGCCCGACTGCTGCAGGCTGCCCTGGGTGAACGAGCGCGAGGTGGCCACGGTGCGCACACCCAGGCCGATCTGCAGGCCAGTGGGCAGTTCGGCCTGCTCGTTGGCATTGGCCCCGACCTGGCGCAGGTTCTGGTACATGAGGTCTTCGAACACGGCATTCGAGCGCTTGAAGCCGTTGGTGGAGACGTTGGCCAGGTTGTTCGAGATGACGTCGAGCTGGGTCTGCTGCGCCGTCATGCCGGTCTTGGAAATCATCAGGGAATTGATCATGGCGGTGTCCTTTATCCGTTGAGGCTCAGCAGCTGGCTGGCGGTCTGGTCGTTCTTCTCGCCGTTCTGGAGCATGCGCATCTGCACCTCGAACTGGCGGGCCACGGCGATCATGCCGACCATGGCTTCAATGGGATTCACGTTGGAGCCTTCGACGGCGCCGTCCTGCAGGCGGGCCACATCGCTGGCCGGCAGCGGGTCGCCGCCGGGCCCGCGGAACAGGCCGTCCTCACCGCGCTTGAGCGGGTTGTCGGCGTCGGGCGTGACCATCTTCAGACGGCCGACCACCTGACCCGGCTCGTTGCCCACCCGAGCGCTCACTGTGCCGTCGGCACCGATGTCGACCCGCGCGTTGGCCGGAATGGTGATGGGGCCGCCATCGCCCAGCATGGGCAGGCCGGAGGCCCCCACCAGCGTGCCTTCGGGGTTGACCTCCAGGCCGCCGGCGCGGGTGTAGGCCTCGGTGCCGTCCAGCGCCTGCACCGCGAAGTACGCGTTGCCCTGGGCCGCCACGTCGAGGTTGCGGCCGGTCTGGCTGATGCTGCCCGGCAGGTCGGAATGGCCGGCCGTGGCCTCCACCGAGAACACCCGGGTGCTGGCGCCGTCGCCGCGCACCGGCACGGCGCGGAAGGTGGAGAGCTCGGCGCGGAAGCCGGGCGTGGACACGTTGGCCAGGTTGTTGGCCAGCACCTGCTGCCGGTACTGGGCCGCGCTGGCGCCGGTCATGGCGGTGTAGATCATGCGGTCCATGGGGACTCCTGCGGGTCAGCGTTTCAGGCCGGGCTTCAGCGCATATTGAGCAGGGTGGTGAGCACCTGGTCCTGCGTCTTGATGGTCTGGGCGTTGGCCTGGTAGGCGCGCTGGGCGGTCATCATGTTGACCAGCTCGGCGGTGATGTCGACGTTCGAATCCTCCAGCGCACCGGAGCGCAGGGCACCGAAGTTGCCGGTGCCCGGCTCGCCGTGCAGTGCCTCGCCGGAGGCAAAGGTGGCCTGCCAGTTGCCGCCGCCGGTGGGCTGCAGGCCCTGGGCGTTGCGGAAGTTCACCAGCGCCACCTGGCCGGCGGCGCGGGTCTGGCCGTTGGAGTACTGGCCGGTGACGACGCCGTTCTCGCCGATCTTCAGGCCGATGAACTGGCCCGGCTGATAACCGTCCTGGGTCAGGTTGGTGACCGCAAAGCTGGTGCCGAACTGGGTGATCTCTTCCAGGTTCAGCGTGGCGGTGAAGGGGCCGTTGGGCGAGGTCATGGCCACGGTGGCCGGGTCCGGCGTGACGGTGTTGAAGGTGCCGTCGGCGTTGAAGGTGACGTCGATGAAGGGGCTGGTGGCCGCGTCGGGCGGGGTGCCGTCGCCGCTGGTGTAGATGCGCCAGGCGTTGTTGCCGGTCTTGGTGAAGGCCATGGCCACCGGCACCTCGATGCCCTGCGCGTCGTAGCCGATCAGCGAGGTGCCGTAGGTGGACAGGGGCGGGGTGTTGGTGGCGGCGTCGTACACATCCGACCGGGCATCCAGGTTGAACTCGGCGGTGATGCCGGCGGTCTGGCGGGCCGGGATCGGGCCGCCGGTGGGCAAGGTCAGCGGGCCGGTCTCGAAGCTCAGCCGGTTGCCGGTCTCGTCGGTGGGGTAGCCCATGAGCTGGGCGCCCATGTTGGTGACGATGCCGCCGTTGCGGTCGAGCTTGAACTGGCCGGCGCGGCTGTAGGCGGTGCCGCCGTTGGGCATGGTCAGCTCGAAGAAGCCGGAACCGTTGATGGCCACGTCCAGGTCGCCGCCGGTGACCGTGATGTTGCCCTGGGTGAACGACTGGGTGACCGCCGTCATGGCCACGCCGATACCCGAATTCACGCCACCGGCGGCGTTGACCGAGCTGGCGTAGAGCTCGCCGAATTCGGCGCGCGAGGCCTTCATGCCGACCGTGTTGCCGTTGGCGATGTTGTGGCCGATGACGTCGAGGTTCTTGCTCGCGCTGTTCAGGCCGGAGAGTCCTTGCTGGAATGCCATGGTGGTGTCCTTTGCAGATGATTCGGTGGGGTGTTGCCGGGGCTGCGGGGCCCGCTCACATGAAGCTGCTGACCTGGTCGTAGGCCAGGCTGCGGCCGTCCTGCAGCTGAAGGCTCATGGCGCCGTTGTTCAGGCCGGTGGCGGTGACGGTCAGGCGGCTGTAGCCGGTGGCGTTGACCGGCTGGCCGCCGTTGGCGGCGCGCACCTTGAAGCCGGCCACCTGGGTCGGGTCGGTGCCGCTGCCGTTCCAGTTGAAGGAATGCTGGCCGGCGGTGAGTGCGCCGAAGTCCAGCGTGTCGATGACGCCGCCGGCCTTGTCCAGCACGTCCACCTGGACCGAGGCGGCCGGGGCATCGAGGCGGAACGCGGCCTTGCCCACGTTGCCGTCGAAGCCGAACTGGGTGCCCGCCACCAGGGCCTCGCGGCCGATCAGCGAGGTGCCCTGCAGCGACTGCATCAGACCGAACTGGCTGGCCATGCCCTTGAGCGTCTCGTTGAGCTGCTGGATGCCGCTGACCGTGTTGATCTGCGTCATCTGCGTGGTCATCTGGGCGTTGTCCATCGGGTTCATCGGGTCCTGGTTGTTCAGCTGCGCCACGAGCAGCTTGAGGAAC
>Ga0208243_1000601_pt1 | contig 18124 bp, 19 predicted proteins | sample Subbio2Aug_QV12A_FD_184826 | JGI IMG/M metagenome (GOLD analysis project Ga0208243, IMG submission 184826) | Serpentinite rock and fluid subsurface biosphere microbial communities from McLaughlin Reserve, California, USA - CR12Aug_QV12A (SPAdes) | ecosystem: Environmental > Terrestrial > Deep...
GTGGCGGGCGCCGCCAGCCGGCATCTCGAGGTCGACGCGCTCGGAGAAGAGGGCGCGGCTCACTGCCATGACGGAAGGATCGAGACTCGCCCCCATGGCGCGCAACTGCCGTGCGAGTTCTTCATCGAGTCCGAACGAGGAACGTTTCGTGGCAGGCATGGGGTCGTCCTGATGTTGCGGAGGATAGGAGCGGTCGCGACGCATGTTGGCGCGCCGGCCCGGGCGTCAGTCGACGAGCGGGACGATGGCGATCCGCATGTCGGCGCAGCGCTGCCGCGTCTCGCGCAGCGGGCGGTAGTCCTCGCTCTCCTGCCAGGCGATGAACGCGTCGGCCGAAGGCCATTTCTGCACGAGCACCCTCTCGAAGGCAGGCGAGCCTTCGAAGGAACGACCGCCGCGCCCGAGCACCACCCCGCCGAAGCGGCCGATCTGCGCACGCGCGCCCTGCTGGTAGAGGGCGAGGCCCTCGGCATCGTGAATGCGCTGAAGCTCGGCCACGACGAGCACTTCGCTGCCGGCCATCCCGTCCTCCTCCGTTCGCCGCGCCCGGCGGCCTTCGACGTTGCTGCATTGCTTCCGTCCGGCTGCCGGGAGGCGGCCCGGTGGTGGAGCCCCCGCGCCGGCGCGGTCAGCCGACCAGGCCGAACATCTCGGCGATCTCGCCATAGTCGCTGCCGACCTCGTCCGGCAGGCACTGGTGCACGATCCTGCCGCGGTCCATGACGATGATCCGGTCGCCGAACTCGACGGCGAGGTCGATCCGCTGCTCGACCAGAAGCAGCGCGACGTCGCCGGAATTGACGACCACGCGCATGGCTTCCAGCAACTGGTCGACGACGACCGGCGCCAGACCCTCGGAGGGCTCGTCCATGAGGATGTAGCGGGGATTGGTCAGAAGGCAGCGCGCGATCGCCAGCATCTGCTGCTCGCCGCCGGAGAGCTTGCCGGCGGAACTGTCGATCCGCGCCGCCAGCCCCGGAAACACCTCGAGGACACGCTCCTCGGTCCAGGTCCCGGGCCGGACGGCGATCGAGAAATGTTCGCGGACCGAGAGGCTGCGGAACACCTCGCGGCTCTGCGGCACGTAGCCGAGGCCCTTCCAGGACCGGGCATGGGCCGGATCCTTCGTGACATCCTGGCCGCCGATCGTGACGCTGCCCTTGTATGTGGAAGCGCGGCCCATGATGAGTTCGAGCAGCGTGCTCTTGCCGACGCCGTTGCGGCCGACCACGCTCACGCATTCGCCCGGCCGGACCTCGAGGCTGAGATCCTCGACGATCACCGTGCCGGCCCAGCCGCCGACGAGGTTTTCTACCTTCATCATCCGTGTGCACCCCGTTTGCCCGCGCCGGAGCCGAGATAGGCCTTCTGGACTTCCTCCGAGCTCATGACCTCTTCCAGCTGGCCGGACAGGATCACGGCGCCATGCACCAGGACGGTGACGTCCCGGGCGAACTTCCGCACCAGCGACATGTCGTGCTCGATCATCATGATCGCGATGTCGTCCGGCAGGCTCGCGAGCGCATCGAGAAGCAGGAAGCTCTCGCTGCTCGGAATGCCCGCGGCCGGTTCGTCGAGCAGGAGCACCCTCGGCCGCAGCGACAGGGCCAGGGCGATCTCCACGAGCCGCTGCTGCCCGTAGGCGAGATCGTGGATCAGGTGCCCGGCCACGTCCTCCAGCCGCATCTGCTTCAGGATCGAATGGGTCTCGTCGAGCAGGTCGGAGCGGCGGCCTGCAGCCCGGAGGAAATTTCCGCTCTGGCCGTTGCGTTCGCTCACCGCAAGGAAGACGTTCTCCTCCACCGACAGTTCGCGGAACAGGCTGGTGATCTGGAAGGTCCGGACGAGGCCTGCCTTGACCCGATGTTCGGGCGATCTGCCGACCATCTCCTGGCCGAACACGCGGACGGAGCCTGCGTCGGGCGTGATGACCCCGGTGAGGAGGCCGACGATCGTCGTCTTGCCGGCGCCGTTCGGCCCGATCAGCGCGTGCCGGGCGCCCCGCCCGAGGGCGAGGCCGACGCCGCGGGTGACGTGAAGGCGGCCGAAGTGCTTGTCGAGGCCCTCGACGCGCAGGGCTTCTGCACCATCGGCGGGAAGGGTGGCCGGATTGCTCATGCGTTCTGCCCCCTGGCGAACAGGCCGTCACGGCGCCAGACGATCAGCGTGATCAGCAGGACGTAGATGACGTAGGATCCGAACTGCGGGATCAGGAACCGTCCCGCCGTCTCGACGAGGCCGACGATGATCGCCACGCCGATCGAGGCGCGGATGTTGCCGAATCCCGACAGCGCGACCACCACCAGCACGAGGATCAGATATTTGAGCGGATAGAAGGGCTCCATCGGCAGCATGGCCGCGCCGATCGATCCGCCGACGGCGGCAAGCGCGCTCCCCAGGCCGAAGGCCAGGACGTAGAGGCGGTTGACGTTGATGCCCATGGCCGACGCCATGCCGCGGTTGTCGACGGCGGCGCGCAGTTTCGCTCCGAAGTTCGTCTTGTCGAAGATGACCCAGAGCGCCAGCACGAGGACGACGCCGAAGCCGATCACGAAGATGCGGTAGACCTCGAACGTCCGGATGCCGAGGTCGACATTGCCGCGCAGATAGTCGGGCAGCGCGATCGGGTAGACGTTGGGGCCGAAGATCAGCGTCAGCGCCCCCATGACGAGGAAGTTGAAGCCGAGGGTCACCAGCACCTGGTCGAGGTCGGGCTTGCCGTAGAGACGCGAGATCAGCAGCCGTTCCACCACCACGCCGAAAAGCGCGACGAGCAGCGTCGACAGCGCCAGCGCGACCATGAAGTCCAGTCCCGCATGGTTCATCAGCGCCACGGTCAGGTATCCCCCGAGCGCCGCGAACGCGCCGTGGGCGAGGTTGGTGACCTTCATCAGGCCCATGGTGATGACCATGCCGATCGAGATGGCGAACAGCACGAGGCCATAGGACAGGCCGTAGGCCAGGATGAAGGACAGGTTGACGAGCAGGCTATCCACAGTCGCGCCCCCCCGGGACTGATGCAGGCAGAACCCGCGTGGAAACGGAGACAGTCCCCTCAGGCGACACATCCGTCGAAGGGCGCGAACTCGCCGGGCGCGGCCGCGCGTGCATGATCGTAGCGATGGAATCCTCCCTCGTGGCTAGCGGATCGTCGTGCGTGCCACAACTGCCTCTACCGCGAAAAAGTCTTCCATGGAAGATTTTTCTTGTCAATTTGCGATCACCTCACTACGGTCCGCGTCGCTGGCCCCGGGAGGAGTGCGGGGCTGCAGCGACTTCTCCAGCGATGCCGGATCCGAATGCAAGCTTGCGCCAGTTTCGATGATTTCGTGGACGTGATCGCGGTCACCGGGTTCCTCGGCTCCGGCAAGACGACCCTCATCAAGGCGCTGCTGGAGGCCGATGGCGCGGCAGGCGTGGCGGTCATGGTCAGCGAGTTCGGCGAAGTCGGCATCGACGGCGCGTTGCTGGCGGATTCGGCCGAAGACGTCATCGAACTGCCGAACGGATGCATCTGCTGCCGCGTGGGCGGCAGCCTCGAGCAGAGCCTGCGCGACCTGCTGCTCGCGCGGCTGCGCGGCCATGTGCGGCCCTTCCGGACGCTCTTCATCGAAACCAGCGGCATGAGCGATCCCGTCGACATGGTCGCCACGCTGCACGCGCGGCCCGTACGCGAGATGCGCTACCGGATGAAGGGCACGGTCACCGCCTTCGACGGCCAGTTCGGCGCCGCGACCCTCGACGAGCGGCCGGAGGCTTCCGCGCAGCTGGCGGCGGCCGATTGCGTGGTGGTCACGAAGGACGACCTGTCGCGGACGGCGCTGCCGGCGGACATCGTCGCTGCGCGCAGCCCCGGAACGCCGGTTCTCCGGAGCGCGATGGGGCTGGCTGGCGACGGCGTCGCGGTGCTGAAGACGATCGCGACCGAGATGGATCTCACGCCCGTCACGTCGGCCTTCCGTGCCGTCGCGGTTCCGGACGGGACCGTCGTGCCAAGGCATTCGGGCGTGCGCTCCATCTCTGTCGTCCTGACGGAGCGCCTCGACTGGCCGGCCTTCGTGGAGGTCGTGTCGAAGCTGGCGGCGGCGCAGGGCGTCAGGCTCCTGCGGCTCAAGGGGATCGTCAGTGTCGAGGGAATCGAGCGGCCGCTCGCCGTCCATGGCGTCGGCGGGACGCTCTATCCGCCGGCGGAGCTCCGCGGTCGACCCTTCCCGGCCGACGAGAGCCGGATCGTCCTGGTCTATTCCGCGGAAAGTGATGTGGGTTTCGACGGTGCGGCGCGGGCCGCCCTCGAGCGCACCGTCACCCGCCATGTTCGCAAGGAGGCGCAGCGTGCAGCTTGACGGCAATCCCTGGTCGGGACGACTGACCCATCTCGGAATCGTCGTGCGCGACATCGACGCCGCGGTCCGCATGTATGTCGACACCTTCGCGGCGGGGCCGTTCAAGCGCTTCTCGCTGCCGAGCGACGACTTCATCACCTTCCGCTGGCGGCATCACTTCGGCAAGCCCGCCGACGACCATCGTTACGAGGTGGCCTACGGCAACATGGGCGCGCTCGGAATCGAGCTGTTCCAGTGCATTTCCGGCGACAACATTCCCCAGCGATTCATCGATCGGCGCGGCGAGGGGGTCTGGCACTACGGCTACGACGTCGACGACCTCGACGCGACCACGGCCTGGATGGCCGCGCGCGGCTACGCGGTCATCGGCGGCTCGGAGCATTCGGACGGTACCCGCATGGCCTATTTCGACACCTTCGCCGCCACCGGCGTCTACTGGCAGGCGCACGAGGTGCATCCCGAGAGTTCGCTTCGCGCCGATCTGGGGCAGGCGCCGCTCGTTCACGAAACTGCCGGAGGCAATCATGACTGACATCCGCAATCCCTGGACCAACCTCACGCATGTGGGCGTCGTCGCGCGGAACCTCGACGAGGCCGTCAGGCGCTACGAGGAGATGGGGGCGGGACCCTTCAAGAAGTTCCGCCTTCCCGACGACCAGTTCAGCGTCAAGTGGCGCCAGCACTTCGGCAAGAGCGCCGACGACCATGTCCAGCTGGTGGCATGGGGCCAGATGGGCCCGATCGCCGTCGAGATCTTCGAGAACGTCCACGGCGACAGCCTGCAGAAGCACTTCCTCGAAACCCGTGGCGAGGGCGTCTGGCACTATGGCTACGACGTCGAGAACATGGACGAGACCGTCGAGTTCATGCGCCGGCGCGGCATCGGCATCGTCGGCGAGGCCGAGTACGAGGACGGCACGCGGATGGTCTATTTCGACACGCTCGGCCTGGGCGGCGTCTACTGGCAGGCCCACGAGATCACGCACGGCAGCGATCTGAAGAAGAACCTCGGCGCCAAGTAGGGCCGGACTTCGACATCCAGCAGGGAGGAACACTCGTGGCACGACGCGGCTCCGAGACGACGAGCATTCCGGTGCTCGAGGCACACAACGTGGAACTGGTCGCGCATCATCCGATGGGCAAGCGGCCGGGCTTCAAGATGGCGATGCAGGAGGTCGGCGGGACCTGGTACCTGTATGTCGGCCATCTCTGGCATTCGGGCTGGTCGATCTTCGACGTCACCGATCCGTACGACCCGCGTCTCGTCAATTTCGTCGAAGGTCCCGGCGGCAACACCTGGACGCTGCAGGTGCAGGTCGCCGAGGGCAAGCTGGTCGCGGCCTACGAGCGGATCGGCACCTACCTCGACCCGGGCCGTGCCGCGATGTGGGGCTATACGCCGGGCCTGCCGAACGAGGAGGGCGTGGCCATCTTCGACGTCGCCACGGACCCGGTCAATCCGAGGCTTCTCGGCCGCTTCGAGACGAAGGCGATGGGCACCCATCGCAACTACTATGACGGCGGCCGCTACATGCATCTCGCCGCCAACATGGAAGGCTTCCGCAGCAACATCTGGGTGTGCGTCGACATTTCCGATCCGTCCAGCCCGAAGGAGGTCTCGCGCTGGTCGCTCGAGGGGCAGGACGAACGCGATCCGACGGGCGGGGCGAAAGGCTCCCATCACGGGCCGGCCTTCATCGAGGGCGACCGGGCCTACCTCGCCTACGGCCGATCCGGCGCCTTCGTGATGGACGTGTCGGACATGACCAACCCCAGGCAGGTCGGCCATTTCGACATCGGCTCGTTCGGCAGCCTGATCGGCGCGCACACGTTCCTGCCCATCCCGGACCGCAACATCGCGATCCTGACGACGGAGGCCATCCTGGAAAACGGGAAGGACTCGGCGAATTTCGTCACGATCATCGATCTTGCCGACGAGACGAAGCCGAGGGCCATGAGCTTCCTGCCGACGCCGGTGCCCAGCGCGCAGGCGCCCTTCGACAGCTACGTGGCGCGCGGCGGCAAGTTCGGACCCCACAACATCCCGATCTGGAACCATCAGGCCTGCCTGAAGGAGGTGAAGAACCTCCTGCCGCTGTGCTACTTCTCGGCCGGCCTGCGGATGTACGACATTCGGGACCCCTACATGCCGAAGGAGGTGGGCTACTTCGTGCCCGGCGATCCGGAGGAACGGCTGAGCCGCCCGCATCTTCCGACCAACCTGATTCCGCAATACGAGGACGTCCTCTGGGACGCCCGCGGATACATGTACGTCTCCGACAAGAACTACGGGCTGACGATCCTGAAATACACGGGTCCCGCGATCGACTGAGCGGCCGGGGTCAGCGCGAGCCGATGATGCGCTGCAGGAACTGCAGCGCCATCTCCTTCTCGCTCCGGCTCAGCGAGCGCAGCGTCTCGCCGACCTTGCCGAACTCCTGTGCGGTCATCAGGAAAGCCTTCTCGGCGACCTCGGCGCCTTCCGGAGTGAGCTTGATGAGAAAGCTCTTCTGGCTGGTCGGGTCGGGCTCGCTGGTCACGAGACCGCGCTTGACGAGGCGCCCGATCTGCTTGGTCACGGCACCGGAACTGATGAGAAGATACTTGAAGATCGCCGTCGGACGCAGTCCCTCCGGCTGCCGTGCCCGCCGCACGGCGAAGAGCACGCGCAGCTCGCCGGTGGACATGCGGTTCTTTCGCGCGACTTCGCGGAACTCGTTCTCGATGACCTGGCTGGCGATGTTCATCGATGCAAGCAACTGGAATGCATCGATGTCGACCTTGGGAAACTCGCGGCGCCAGTCTTCGACGACGCGATCGACTTCGCTCGGACTCATTCAGGTTCTCGCGGGTCCAATGAACTGTGTCGCGGGCCCTGGGCTGGCGACGGAATCAGACTGCTACTAGCTGGCGGTGCGAAAGGCTGCAAGCGTCAACGGAATTCACGGCAACGAAGCCTAAGAGGAAGAGCAGCGTGTCAGACATCGATCCCTCCCGTCACACCGACTACCGGCAACTCTTTTCCCTGAACCGCAGGGCCCACGTCGTCCTGGGGGCAGGCCAGGGGATCGGTCTGGCAACATGCCATGCCCTGTCCCAGGCGGGCGCCCGCGTGCTGTGTGTCGACCGCGACCCCGCCCTTGCGGAAGCGGCCGCGCAGGCGGTCGGCGGCGTGGCCTTCTCCGCCGACGTGACGGACGCCGCTGGCGTCGCCTCGGTGTTCGCGCGGGCATCCGAAGCGTTCGGACGGGTCGACGGGGTGGTCGACATCGTCGGCATGGCGATCATCCGCAAGATCGAGGAGTTCAGCGACGAGGACTGGGACCGGCAGTTCGACGTGGTCCTGCGCCACGCGTTCTTCGTCGTCCGCGAGGCGGCCAGGCGGTTCGCCGATGGGGGCGGGGCGCTGACCTTCGTCGGCTCCGTCTCCGGCATGCGGGCCGTCCGGAACCAGACCGGCTACGGCACGGCCAAGGCCGCGCTGCACCACCTCGTTCGCACGTCGGCGGCCGAACTCGGCCCCAAGGGCATTCGCGTGAACGGCATCGCTCCGGCCTATGTGCGGACGCCGAGGCTGCTGGAAGCCTTCAGCGCCGAGTTCTGGGACGGCGTGAAGAAGTGGGTGCCTATGGGGCGGACCGGCGTGCCTGCCGACATCGCGGCCGCCGCGCTCTTCCTTCAGAGCGATCTCGCGCGCTACGTCACCGGCAACATCCTGACGCTGGACGGCGGCGGCAGCAACGTCGCGGCGCTGCCGGGCGCGCTCTCCGATTGACAGCAGCGCCGCAGCCAAATATCTTCCATGGAAGAAAACGATCGGGAGGAGGACCGCGATGGTTTCGGCCAAACACAATGAGCTGATGTGCCGGGTCGAGAACGGGGCGCCGCAGGGCGTCGCGATGTCCCGCAGCTGGATACCGGCCGTCACCGTGCACGAGATCGACAATCCGCAGCGCGCGCCGGTGCGGGTGGAACTGCTGGGGCGCTCCTTCGTCGCCTTCCGGGACGGCCGCGGCGAGATCGGATTCCTCGACGAGCACTGCCCGCATCGCGGCGCATCGCTCGCGCTCGGGCGGCTGGACGATTGCGGGATCACCTGCATCTACCACGGCTGGAAGATGGCGGCCGACGGGGAGATCCTGGACACGCCGAACATCCTGGGCGACGACGTCAAGAAGCGGATGCGCGCGCGCGCCTACCCGACGCGCGTCGCCGGAGGCGTCGTCTGGGCCTACATCGGCGATGCGGACGAAGCTCCCGAGTTCCCGCGCTTTTCGTGGTTCGATCTCGACGACGACCACGTGCTCGCCAACCGGCACATCGTCGACTGCAATTTCGTGCAGGTGCAGGAGTCACTCGTCGACACCACGCATCTCGGCTTCCTTCACTCGAACGGCATGCGGGCGACCGGCGAGAGCGACCTCGACTACGCCAAGAAGGTCGGCGCCATGGGCATCGACCTCGCCCCCAGGCTGGAGGTCGAGGACACGGAGTACGGTTTTCGCTACGTGGCGCTGCGCAAGGACGGGAAGGGCGGCTTCGATGCCCGCGTGACGACCTACGTCGCGCCCTTCACGATTCTCAACGCGAATGGCGACATCGGCCTGTTCGTCGTGCCGATGAGCGACACCCGCACCTCGTTCATCCACGTCTTCTGGGACCGGACGCGCAAGATCAACGTCGAGCCCCTGCGCAGCCAGCAATTGCGCTTCGTCGGACTGGACACGAAGGAGCAGGATGATTTCGGCATCAGCCCGTCTGCGGCCGACCGTCCGAACAAGCCGTCGCCCGCGAACAACTTTCTCCAGGACCGGGTGGCGATGCGCGACGGCAGATCCTTCTCGGGATTGCCCGGGCTCATTCCCGAGGACTGCGCCGTGCTGGTCTCTTCCGGTGCCATCCGCGACCGCTCGCGCGAGATCATCACCGGGGCCGACGTCGGCATCGCCGCCCTCTACCGCAGCCTTCTCAAGCGTGCCCGGTCGGGCCTGGAGCCGGAGACCGCCCGTCCAGCGGACTACCTTCACCTCACCGGCTATACCCGGACGATCTCGGCAACCGAGCAATGGCGCAACAATTGACCACCAGAGACGCACCGGTCCTCGCGGGGGCATCGCTTCGCTACGGCACGCATGTCGGCTTCCGTCCCGGTGGCGCGGGCCTGCTCGCCGACATCGCCGGCAGCGCCGACCCCGTGCTCCAGGTCAAGGCGGCCGCCGAGCTGGGCTTCGCCGCCGTGCAGGACGCCTGGGCGCTGGAGCGGGACGAGCGGGAACTGAACCGGATCGCCTCGCACGTCCAGCTGGCTGGTCTCGACGGCGGCTGCGTCGTCGCAGCTCGGCGCGAACACCTGACGTCGCCGCTGTGGGTGCGCAGCGACGCCGAGTCGCGCGAGAGACAAAGGCTCGTCGCCCTGCACGCCATCCATGCGGCCGAAATCCTGTCGTCGGAGGTGATCGTGGTGCTGCCGCGGCGCGACGCGGACCTGCCTCTGGCGGAACAGCTCGCCGCCTTCGCGGAGAACCTGCGCTGGACGGCCGAACTGGCCAGCCGGCGCGACATCCGCGTCGGCCTCGAGCCGATGCGCGTCCTTCCGGACATGCTGATCACCGACCTCGGCATGGCGACGGACGTCATCCGGCGCATCGACAGCGGCAAGGCCGGGATCGTCTTCGACACGTTCCACGTCCACGCCGAAAACCGCAACGTAAGTCGCAGCTTCGTCCAGCACTTCAAGGACATCGTCCTGCTGCAGATCGCCGATCATCCTGGCCGGCACCAGACGGGCACGGGCGATGTGGACATCCCCGGCGTGCTCGCTCTCGCGCGCAGCATGGGGTTCGGCGGCATCGTCGAGCTCGAGCATGACTGGAGCAGCCACGAGCCGGATGTCCAGCGCGCGGAGATCGCCCGACTTCCGCATTACGAGGCCGGAATTCAGGCGTTGCGGTCGAGACAACATTGACATTTCTTCTTCCATGGAAGAAAACTGCCATGGGAGGAGTTTCTTGCAGGATCGCATTCGTCCGCGGCTGGCATCACCAGCCGATGCCGCCGACACGCGCTTGCGGTCCCGCCGGTTCCGGCCCTAGAGACAACCGTTCGGGAGGATTGACGTCATGAACAGACTCGGACTGCTCGGCCGACTGGCCGCGGCAGCGGCGGCGCTTGCGGCGGCGGCCCTGATCGCCGCTCCGGCTGCCGCGCAATCGGTGGTGAAATTCGGTATCGTCGGCCCCTTCAGTGGCGCCTCCGCGATGAACGGGGAGCAGTGGAAGCAGGGGATCGACGTCTGGCTTTCGCTCAACGGCGACACCGTCGACGGTCGCAGGATCGAGCTCATCTACCGCGACACGGCGAGCGGCAATCCCGCGGTCGCCAAGCAGCTGTCGCAGGAACTGCTGGTGCAGGACAAGATCGACATCCTGGGCGGCTTCGCGCTGTCGCCCGAGGCCGCCGGCGTGGCGCCCCTCATCAACGAGACGAAGACGCCGACGCTGCTGTTCCACGTCGCTTCGCCGGTGCTGACCACGCTGTCGCCCTACTTCATCCGCGTCGGGCAGAGCATCGCCACCAACGGCGCGGGAGCCGCCAAATATGCGCTGCGGCAGGGCCGCAAGACCGCCTTCGTCACGGTGGCGGACTATGCACCCGGCAAGGATGTCCTCAAGGCGTTCTCGGAGACCTTCACCGCCGGTGGCGGGACGATCGTGGGCGAGCAGCTCGTTCCGCTCAACACGGTCGACTTCGCTCCGGTCGCCGAGCGCATCGCCCAGACCAATGCCGAGTGGGTCCAGCTCTTCCTGCCGCCCGGTGCTGCCTCCGTCGGCGCGATGAAGGCCTTTGCCGCCCGCGACCTGCTCAAGAAGGTGCAGATCGTCGGCCAGGGCGAGGCGGAAGACTCCGACATGCATCTCTTCGGCGACAGCGTCGAGGGCTTCTACTCGTACAACTACAATGGCGGTGCGGTCGACAATCCGGAGAACGTCAGGTTCCGGGAGGCGATCAAGAAGCTGTTCGGTCCCTCGGCCGAGCCCAGCTCCTTCTCGCTCGGCGGCTACGATGCGATGGAACTGGCCGCGCAGATGATCCGCTCGCAGAAGGGCGACGCATTCAGCTCGGAAGACGCGATGGCCGGCGTGCTCGGCTATTCCTGGAAGAGCCCGCGCGGCCCGGTGACCATCGACAAGGAGACGCGCGAGCCGATCCAGAACTTCTACGTCCGCAAGGTGGAGCGCCAGGCGGACGGCTCGCTCCGCAACGTCGTGGTCGAGGTCGTCACGCCCGACCAGCAGTAAGGTTCCCGACCGGCGCGGGCTCGTCCCGCGCCGGATTCACCGATACACATCGAGGCTCGCATGACCCCTTCACCAGGCTCCGTCGCCCTTCGCCGCTACAAGTTCCGGGCGGCGGACGTCATCTGGATCCTGGCGGGACTCGCCGCCTTCTTCGCGTTTCCGAACCACCTGTCCTTCGGCTCGATCATCATCGTGGCGGTGATCTTCGCGATCTCCGTGGACGTGGTCATCGGCTTTCCGCGCATCATCAGCCTGGGGCAGGCGCTGTATTTCGGGATCGGAGCCTACGTGGCCGGGCTGATCGCCCTCGCGGGGTGGACCGAGCCCCTCACTGGCGCTCTCGCCGCCGCCCTCGTCTCGGCCGTCGTGGCATTGCTGCTCGGGCCGCTGATCCTTCGCCTGCGCGAGCTTCCGCTGATCATGGTCACCATCGGCGTCGCGCAGCTGGTCTATGAAGCCGCGCACAAGAACAGCTGGCTCACCGGCGGCGACGACGGGCTCTACGGCTTCCAGGTCGGCAAGCTGTTCGGCATCTTCGGCTGGTCGCTCTACGGCAGCACCGCCTATCTCTACGCGCTCGGCTGGGCCGTCGTCGTGTTCGTCGCCGCGCGGATCGTCACCTCGTCCCCCTTCGGCGTCTGCCTGCAGGGCATCCGGGAGAATCCCGACCGCATGAAGCTTCTGGGAACGCCGGTCCTGCTGCGCCAGGTGCAGGCCTATTCCTTCGGGGCGGCCATCGCCGGTCTGGGCGGCGCGGTGCTGGCGCAGTCGCAATCGCTGGTCAGCCTCTATGTGCTGTCGCTCGAGCAGACGATCGACGGGCTGGTCCTGCTCGCCCTCGGCGGCGTGGGCAGCATCTACGGCGCCATCCTCGGCGCTCCGGTCTATATGATCGTGAAGTATCTTTCCCAGCTGATCAGCCCGCACTACTGGCTGTTCTCCGTCGGCCTCCTCCTGATCGCGGTCGTCATGTCCGGAAAGAACGGGCTGATCGGGATCTCGGAAAGCCTGCTGTTCAAGCTGCGCCCGCGCAGAAGCTGACGCTTCGCATTCCAGGCTGGAGACAGGCTGTGCTCTCTGATGTCATGAAGCTCGTCGTCATCGGCGCGGGGCATGCCGGCGTCGAGCTTGCCGCTTCGCTTCGGCAGAAGGGTTTCGGCGGATCGATCGATCTCGTTTCCGACGAGGTGCCGATCCCCTACCAGCGGCCGCCGCTGTCGAAGGACTACATCAAGCGGCCGGGCAATCCGCTGGTGCTCAAGCCGGCGAGGTTCTACGACGAACAGAACGTGACGCTGCGGACCGGTGTGCGCGCCGAGAGCATCGAACGCGTTGCCCGCAAGGTGCGCCTCTCCGACGGGACGCTCCTCGACTACGACCATCTCGTCATCGCCACCGGCGCCCGCAACCGCCGCCCGCCCGTCCCCGGCCTCGATCATCCCGACGTGATCGAGCTGCGGTCGCTGGCGGATGCGGAGAGGATCGTCGCGCGCATCGGCTCGTGGCGGCGGGTCGCGATCGTGGGCGGCGGCTTCATCGGACTGGAGGCCGCCGGCCTGTTCTCGGCGATGGGCATTGCCATCGACGTCGTGGAAATGGCGCCGCGGCTGATGGCGCGCGCCGTCTCGCCCACGGTCTCGGCCTGGTTCCGCGACTTCCACCACGGCCATGGCGTCCAGTTGCACATGCCGCAGCAGGTTGCGGCCGTCGACCATCGCGACGGCCGCGTGATCGTCAGCTTGGCGGGCGGCGACCGGATCGAGGCCGACGCCGTGCTGCTGGCGGCGGGCGTCGTCCCCAACACGGAGCTTGCCGCCGCTGCCGGGCTGGAGGTCGCCAACGGCATCGTCGTCGACGCGCTTCTTTCGACGTCCGACCCCGCGATCTCGGCGATCGGTGACTGCGCGGCCTATCCGAGCGCGCACCTTCCGGGCATGGCGCGGCTGGAATCGGTGCAGAATGCCGGCGACCACGCCAAGGCTCTGGCTGCGCGGCTGACGGGCGAGGCGCGGCCCTACGATGCGCTGCCATGGTTCTGGTCGATCCAGGGCGAGGCGCGGCTGCAGATCGCCGGACTGGCGAGGCCCGGCATGTCGGAAGTGGTTCGCGGCACGACGGCCGGCGGCAAGTTCTCGGTCTTCCTCTTCGAGGGCGACAGGCTCCGGGCGGTCGAGTCGGTCAACGCGCCCGCGGACCACATGATCGCCCGCCGTCTGATCGCGCAGGACGTTCCGGTGACGCCGGAGGTCGCCAGCGACCCCGGTGCGGACCTCAAGGCGCTGCTGCCGGTCTGATCATAGATCGCACCGCGCCCCTGGCTCCAAGCCGCCGTGCGGCTTCGTTCCCGGCGGTCATCCAGCATTCGCCGAGGCGGCCTAGAGTGGCGGGCGCTGGAACATCCGGGAGCTCGCCATGAACCACACGTCCGTCCGTCTGCTCGATGCCTGCGAGCGGCTGCTCTGCGAGGCGGACTGCGTCGACGATCTGACCGTCCGCCGGCTTGCCACGGAGGCGGGTACGACGCCGTCCTCCGTCAGCTACCATTTCGGGTCGCAGGAACGCCTCATCGTCGCCACCGCCGAGCGGGTCTACCGGAGGCTGAACCAGGAGCGCATGAACCTCCTGAACCGGGCGGTGCAGAAGCGTCACCCCGAGCCGCCGGAGCTCGAGGAGGTGATCGCGGCCCTCGTCGGGCCTTCGGTGCGCTGGAGCCTCGATCCCGCCTCGCAGTACCGCGTGCTCGCGCATTTCAACGCCATGTCGCAGCGCAGCCGCGACCCCGAGATCTACCGGGCGATCATCGAGGGCGTCGAGCATCACAAGGCCTTCATGGCCTATCTGCGCCAGCTGGCGCCCTGGCTCGACGATGCCGCCATCGGCTGGCGCATGAGCTGCGCGCTCGGCATCCGCTCGCAGGTGACGCGCAGCCGGGTTCGCAACGAGGTCCTGACCGGGCACGCGATCGATTTCTCCGACCCCGACGAAGTGATCGCGCGGATCGTCGAGGTGGTGGCGCCGATGTTCCGCCGCCCCTGCTGACACCGCCGGCCGAAGGCCCTTCGCCTGCCGGGGCGCCGCCAATTCGAACGGCGTCCGAATGCTGTCATGCCGCGGCAACAGCCGCGGCCTACCCATGCCACCGACGCAGGAAGAACGGGCGGCGGCATGGCCTCGATCGACATCACCAACCTCCACAAGCTCTACGGCAGGACGCCCGCCGTGCGCGGACTGGACCTTTCCGTCGAGGACGGCAGCTTCCTCGTCATCCTCGGACCGTCGGGCTGCGGCAAGTCCACGCTGCTGCGGATGATCGCGGGCCTCGAGGACATAACCGCCGGCACGATCGCCATCGACGGCCGCGTCGTCAACGACGTCGAGCCCGGTCGGCGCGGCTGCGCCATGGTGTTCCAGAACTACGCGCTCTACCCGCACATGACGGTGGCCGAGAACATCGGCTACGCGCTCAAGGTCGCTGGCGTGGCGAAAGCCGAGCGCAGGGAGCGTGTCGGCGGGGTGGCGGCGATGCTGGGGCTGGGCGACCTCCTCGAGCGCAAGCCCTCGCAGCTGTCAGGCGGGCAGCGGCAGCGGGTCGCGATGGGCCGCGCCATGGTGCGCCAGCCCGGCATCTTCCTCTTCGACGAGCCGCTGTCGAACCTCGACGCCAAGCTCAGGATCCAGATGCGGCTGGAGATCAAGCGGCTGCACCGCGAGCTGAAAACCACCAGCGTCTTCGTCACCCACGACCAGGTCGAGGCGATGACGCTCGCCGACACGCTCGTGGTGATGAATCAGGGCGTGATCGAGCAGGTGGGCACGCCGGCCGAGGTGTTCCGCCGGCCGACGAGCCGCTTCGTCGCCAATTTCCTCGGCTCGCCGCCGATGAACTTCCTGCCCGCCGAGATCGACCGGCGGGGCAGGGCGGTTTTGGCGGGCGGGCACCTGCCCTGGCCCGATCTCGCCTTCGACCTTCCCGCCGGCACCGCCATCGAGATCGGCCTGCGCCCCGGCGATCTCGGCATCGTGGCGGGGCGGGATGCGGACGGCGCGATCCCCTTCCGGCCGGACATTCTCGAGGATCTCGGCAGCGAGCTGCACTGGCACGGCACCGTCGAAGGCAACGCCGTCGCGGTCGCGCTGCCTGCCGCGACCGCGATCCCGGCCGGCTCCGTCGGCCTGAAAGCTCTGCCCTCGGCCGTCCACGCCTTCCTCGGCGACGGACGCCGCGTCGAGCCGGCCGCACTCCTTGCGACATCCAAACCCACCGGAGAAGCCCCATGGCGCGCGACGTCACTTTCATTCACCTGACCGATCTCCACATCGGCGACCCGGCGCAGGACGACCACCTGTTCTCCGACACGCGCGCGACGCTCGCCGAAATCGTCCGGCTGGTCGGCACCATCCAGCCGAAGCCGAGCTTCGTCGTGGCGAGCGGCGACCTCTCGAACCGCGGCGACGCGGCAAGCTACGGCATGCTGAAGGCGCTGATGGCGGACCTCGACATGCCGGTCGTCTATGCGCTCGGCAACCACGACACCCGCGAGGGCTTCTACCGCGGCATGTTCGGCCGCGAGGACGATCTCGCCCAGCCCTACGACCATGACGCCGTCATCGACGGCATCCACGTCGTCACCCTCGATTCCAGCTCGCCGGGCTTCATCGGCGGCTCGATCGACGAGGCGCAGTTCGCCTGGCTGGCCGACGCTCTCGACCGCCATCCCGAGCTCCCGAAGCTGATCGTCTCGCACCATCCGCCGGCGCTCGGCGACGCGCCGGACTGGGCGCACTGGCGCACGATCCACTTCGACCATTCGCAGCGGCTCGCCGCCCTGCTGAAGGGCCGCAACGTGATCGGCATCCTGTCCGGCCACATCCATCACGACCGGGTCTCGTCCTGGCACGGCATTCCGGTCGTCGTCGGCATGGGCCAGCACGCCGCCACCGACATCCTGCGCAGCGACGTGCTGCGCATGGTGAGCGGCGCCTCCTTCGCCATCGGCACGATCCGCACGAGCGGGCTCAGCGTCGCCTTCGTGCCGCTGCCGGCCGACCGCGCCGAACTCAATGTCTACCCGCTGGAGCTGATGCTCCAGCGCGCCGCGCCCGTGCAGGCCGCGGCCGAGTGATCCTCCCCCGACACGAAAGGACTTTTTCGATGATCCGCAGACATTTCCTGGCGCTCGCGCTCACCACGGGCCTGATGGCCGGCGGTTTCGCTCCGGCTGCGCAGGCGCAGATGGCGCCGTCCGTCGACCAGCCGGTGACCATCACCTTCTACAACTACAACCTCGCCTCGGCCGGCATCGGTCGCGAAGCCACGCTCGACCTGATCGCCCGCTTCGAGGCGGCCAATCCCAACATCAAGGTCGAGCCGATCGCGGCACCCTCCAACGAGGTGCTGTCGCGCGTCCAGGCCGACATGGTGGCCGGCATCGACGTCGACGTCGCCCAGCTCGTGTTCCGCGACCTGATCTACGCCGCCGAGCAGCTCGGCGCGCAGCCGCTGGAGGATCTGGCGGGCGAGGAACTCGCCGCCCATGCCGCCGGCTTCGTTCCCAACGGCCTGGCGCTCGGCGCCGTGGACGGCAAGACCTACGGCCTGGCCTACGTGTTCTCGACCCCCGTCATGTTCATCAACCGCGACCTGTTCCGCGCCGCCGGTCTCGACCCCGATCAGCCGCCGCGCACCTGGGACGAGGTGAAGGCGGCCGGCATGGCGATCGCGCAGAAGACCGGCAAGCACGGCTTCTTCCCCGGCGCCTACGGACCCACCGACGGCACCTTCGTCTATCAGGGGATCGTCATGTCGAACGGCGGCAAGGTGCGCGAGGGCAACAGGCTCACCTTCGCCGACAAGGATCAGGCCGATGCGGTGGCCATGCTGCGCGACCTGATGGATTCGGGCGCCCATGCCCGCATCGACGTCGCCGCGCATCTCGACACCTTCCAGTCGGGCAATCTCGGCATGTTCCTCTACACCTCGGCCATCCTCAACCGCGTCGAGACGGCGGCGGCGGGCAAGTTCGAGGTCGGGCTGGCGCCGATGCCGTCCTTCGGCGACAAGCCGACCGCGCCGACCAATTCCGGTTCCGCCATCTTCATGTTCTCGCAGGACCCGGTGAAGCAGCGTGCCGCCTGGGAGCTGATGAAGTTCCTGACCTCGGACGAGGCCTATGCGATCATCACGTCGAAGATCGGCTACCTGCCGCTGCGCCTCTCGACGCTGGAAGATCCGCGCTACCTCAAGGACTGGTACGCGGCCAACCCGAAATACGAGGCCAATGTCGAACAGCTGTCGCGGCTGACCGCGAACGTCGCCTTCCCCGGCCCGAACTACCGGCAGGTCGAGAACATGATGAAGGACGCCATGACCGAGGCCGTCTTCGGCAGCGGCGATCCGCGCGCGGTCCTCAAGACCGCGCAGGACACCGCCCAGCCGCTGATGCCGCAGGACTGAGCGGACATGCCGGCGCGCCGGGGCGGTCG
>Ga0208243_1000604_pt1 | contig 18073 bp, 16 predicted proteins | sample Subbio2Aug_QV12A_FD_184826 | JGI IMG/M metagenome (GOLD analysis project Ga0208243, IMG submission 184826) | Serpentinite rock and fluid subsurface biosphere microbial communities from McLaughlin Reserve, California, USA - CR12Aug_QV12A (SPAdes) | ecosystem: Environmental > Terrestrial > Deep...
ACGGGAGGTCATATATAACTGCAGCAGGTACAATCGGTGCCTCGGATAATTTTTGCTCAACGAGCCAACGCATAACTCCGCCCGTCGCTGGTAACCCGAATACACTACCACCTGTGAGAAGCACACCATATACTGGATTTTCAGCAGTACCAGCTCGGATGTTATCTGTATTTTGTGTACCAGGGTTGCCTCCACTTACGTCTACGCCAGGAACTGCACCTCCAGGGCATAGAATTACAGTGCATCCCGTACGTCCGCTTTTGTCCTTGGCGTTTCCCACCAAGATTCCAGGAACATCAGTAAGACAGCCCATAGCTTTTACATTCATCTCTGGGAAATTTCCTTTTATCAAATTAATCACCCTTCATTTAGATTATAAATTGTATATTACACAATATTCTATACATTGAAATAAGTGAAAATGATTTTAAAATTCGCCTATACTTTTCTCCTAAATAACTGAATTCCATACCATTTAGTCTGTGTATATACTACATACACAAAATTTTTAACGATGCCTTGAGCTTGAGTAAAAATCCAGTTTGTTATAATAGTGATTTTTATACAGTAAATTAGTACAAAGAAATTTCAATTGTGTTCCCAAGTTTTCAAGGTTTAACCAGTCTCTGCCAGCAATAACCTGCTGGCTTACAATTTGGGTAAAAGCAATTCAATGAAGGTCAAGATAGTTAAAAATCACTACTTGTCAAAGAAGAAAAGCTGTGCTAAAATTTAGATAAACGTTTAACTAAAACGTTTTCCTGAAAGAAAAGGAGCTTAAGAGAAGCTTATGAAAATTACAATTAAGGATATAGCTAAAATGGCCGAAGTATCTACTGCTACGGTTTCTATGGTTTTAAATAATAAGGGTGAGCACATTAGTGTTCAAACAAAGGAAAGGATTTTACAAATTGCAAGGGAGTATAACTATGTTCCAAATACCATGGCAAGAAGTCTGGTTACAAAGCAGACCAAAACCATTGGGTTGGTTATACCTGACATTGCCAATCCCTTTTTCCCTGAAATTGCAAGAGGTGCAGAGGATAAGGCCAATGAAGCTGGCTATAGTATTATTTTTTGTAATACAGATGACGACATAGAAAAAGAACGAAGATATATAGATATGTTAAGCGAGAAAATGGTTGATGGGATTATTTTTACTGCCTCCTCAGACCGGAATTATTGGCTGGATAAGCTACACAAGCAATCCATTCCAATTATTTTATTGGACCGAGATATTCCCTTAGATGGAAGGGTAGGTAGAATAGTTGTTAATAACCAGCAGGGCACCTATGAGGGTACAAAATACCTAATAGAAAAGGGCTACAGAAATATTGCCTTTATCAACGGAAATATAGCGAACGAGACAGCTAAAAACAGATTAGCAGGCTTTAAAAGTGCACTTCAGGACCATGGCCTTGAAATAAAAAACAAAACAATACTAGAGGGCTCTTTTAAAAGAGAATGGGGCTATGGGGCAGCAACCTGGCTATTAAATCAAAAAATTGATTTTGATGCGGTGGTATGTGGCAATGACTTAATAGCAATAGGTGCTATTAAGGCCTTAAAGGATGCAGGCAAGAAAATACCTCAAGATGTAGCGGTGCTTGGTTTTGACGATATCTACATGGCAAAGCTGGTAGAGCCAGAATTATCAACCATCAGCCAGCCAAAATATGAGATGGGCTATAAGGCATCGGAGCTTTTAATTAACATGATAGAGAAAAACAAAGCAATGGAAAAACCCATTGTTTTTGATACTAAGCTTGTGATTCGCAAGTCAACGTAGTTTTTTTTGCTCTTTAAGTTAAACGTTTAACTTGCCATTGAAAGGATGGAGTAGGATGAAAAAAATAGTTGTAATTGGTAGTTTGAATATGGATTTGGTTGCCAGAGTGAAAGAAATGCCTAGAGTTGGTGAGACTATATTTGGAAGCAGCTTCAAGCAAATCCCTGGTGGGAAGGGTGCAAATCAAGCTGTAGCTATTGCAAGGCTAGGTGGTCAAATCAGCATGATAGGCAAAGTAGGTGATGATGGCTTTGGAGCCACACTAATAGAAGGCCTAAGGGCTGATAAGGTCGATGTTGATGGGATAGAAAAGGAAAAGGGGACGGCCACTGGTACGGCTCTAATATTAGTAAATGATAAGGGAGATAATTCCATAGTAGTTGTTTCAGGAGCCAATTTTGCTTTAACTGAAGATAGCTTGAGGCAAGGTATAGAAGAGGAAAAGCTAGCCTCCGCAGACATTGTATTATTGCAGCTTGAGGTACCCCTTGAAACAGTAAAATATGCACTAAAGAAATCAAAGGAATTCGGAAAATACACCATATTAAACCCAGCTCCGGCAGTGCCTTTAGATAAAGATATTTTAATGAATGTGAATTTATTAATTCCTAATGAAACAGAATTGGAGCACTTAAGTGGGATTTCAACGGATATTGAAGAAAGTATTGTCCAAGGTGCAAAAAAGCTATTAGCTATGGGAGTTAAGGAGATTATTGTTACCTTGGGGGAAAAGGGATGTGTGTATGTATCTGAGGAGATAGAAAAATGGTATCAAGCCTATCCAGTAAAGGCTGTAGATACAACAGCAGCAGGGGATAGCTTTGCAGCAGCTGTGGCAGTGGCTTTATCAGAGGATAAAAACATGGAGGATACGATAAATTTTGCCATGAGGGTAGGTGCCCTAACTGTTATGAAGGAAGGGGCTCAAAGCTCATTGCCCTATCGACATGAAGTGAAAGAATTTTAAGGAGGAAGTTAAATGAAAAAGGGGAAGCTGCTAAATTCTGAATTAGCCTACGTAATAAGTAAAATGGGTCATACAGATGGATTGACTATTGGAGATGCTGGTTTACCTATACCAGATCATGTGAAAAGGCTAGATCTTGCCCTAAAGAAGGATATTCCAGGCTTTTTAGATACCTTAGAAACAATTTTATCGGAATTAAGAGTTGAGCAGGTAATTATAGCAAAGGAAATGCTGGAGAGAAGCCCAAAGCTATATGAAAAGCTATTAAAATTATTAAGAAGTGTAGAAGCTGAAGAAAATATTAACATTGATATACAAGTAATAAATCATGAAGCCTTTAAAGCCTTGACAGCAGAAACAAAGGCTGTTGTCAGAACTGGAGAACAAGTACCCTATGCCAATATTATTTTAAAATCAGGTGTTGTCTTTTAGGGAGTGATAAAATGCCAAAATATATTTTAGAAATGAAAAATATTTCAAAGGAATTTCCAGGAGTGAAGGCATTAGATAAGGTTGATTTCAGAGTGAAAGAAGGAAAGGTTATGGCGCTATTAGGAGAAAATGGTGCTGGTAAATCTACCTTAATGAAGATTCTAACTGGGGTTTATGATAAAACCTCCGGTGATATCTACTTTATGGGAAGCTCTGTTAAATTTAATAATCCCCGTGAATCACAGATTATGGGAATCGCAATTATTCATCAAGAATTAAACCTGATTCCTGAGCTAACGATAGGTGAAAATATCTTTCTTGGAAGAGAACCGATAGGCTTTGCCAAAAAGATAGACTGGAATCGGTTATATAGGGATTCTGCTGCACTACTTGCACGTTTGGGAGTTCTGGTGGACCCTAAGAGACCCTGTGGAGAACTGAGCGTTGGGCAACAGCAAATGGTCGAGATTGCAAAGGCCCTATCCCTAGATGCCAAGATTATCATTATGGATGAACCAACAGATGCCTTAACAGATAAGGAAACAGAAGGACTATTCAAGGTTATATCTGAGCTAAAGGCGGAGGGTAGAAGCATCGTTTATATTTCTCATCGATTGAAGGAAATCTTTGAAATATGTGATGAGGTAACAGTACTAAGGGATGGTAAATTTATCGGAGAAGATTCCGTTGAAAACTTAACCGAGGACACCTTAATAGAAATGATGGTAGGAAGAAAGCTAACAGAGCAATTTCCAAGAATTGAGAAAAGCATAGGAAAACCAATTTTAGAGGTAAAAGGCTTGTGCAATCAGTATTTAAAGAATGTTAGCTTCGTTGTGAGGACTGGTGAAATACTTGGAATATCAGGGCTTATGGGCTCTGGGAGGACAGAGCTGGCAAAAACAATTATTGGTGCCATCGGAAAAGCTGAGGGTAGTATTTACTTTGATCAGGCGCTGTTAAGCATTAATTCTCCAGAGGCTGCAATAAAGGCTGGGATTGCCTATGTGTCAGAGGACAGAAAGGGAGACGGCTTAGTATTAGGGCTATCAGTTAAGGAAAATATGAGCTTATCTTCGCTAAAGGCCTTTTCGCGGGGATTGGGGAGAATTGATAAAAAAACAGAGTCAGAAGAGGTAGAGAGCTATATTAGAACTATGTCTATCAAAACCCCTAGCTTTAATCAAATAGTAAAAAATTTAAGCGGAGGAAATCAACAAAAGGTTTCTATCGCAAAATGTCTGATGAGTAAGCCAAAGGTCCTCATTCTGGATGAACCAACCCGAGGGGTTGATGTGGGTGCTAAAAAGGAAATATATGAGTTAATTAATGAGTTTAGAAAAGAAGGAATGAGTATTATTATGATTTCTTCAGAAATACCTGAAATACTTGGAATGAGTGACCGGATATTGGTTATGCATGAAGGTCAGCTCAAAGGAGAATTGACTAGAGCTGAAGCAACCCAAGAGAAGATTATTCGCTATGCTGTCGGGATAGGGGGGCAATAAAATGAATTTTAAAAGATTAGATGTTTTAAATAAATATAAATCTATTATATTATTAGTTGTACTTTCAGGAATTATAGCAGCAATTAATCCAAGATTTTTAACCGTATCAAACTTCCTTAATATTCTTCGACAAACCTCAGTTAATGCAATTATTGCTGCTGGGATGACTTTTGTAATACTTACAGGGGGAATCGATCTATCTGTGGGATCCATCCTTGCTATTGTAGGAGCAGTGGCAGCAAGTCTAATCGCTAGTGGTGTGAGTTGGTTTCTGGTTATCCTAATAGCTATACTTGGGGGAGCTTTACTTGGCCTTGTTAATGGTTATATTATTACAAAGGGAAGGGTTCAGCCCTTCATTGCTACATTGGCAACTATGACCCTTTTGAGAGGGGCAACTCTGGTTTATACCGATGGTAAACCCATCAGTATCGGCTATGCAGCAGGAGCAGCAAGCTTTGCAGGCTTTGGTACAGGATATTTCCTTGGTATTCCAATCCCGATACATCTGTCAGTAATCGTATTTATCTTAGCCTTCTACATGTTGAGACAAACTCGTTTTGGACGCTATGTTTACGCCCTTGGTGGAAATGAAGAGGCCACAGCTCTTTCAGGAATTAATACTAAAAAAATAAAGGCTTATGTATATGGAATCAGCGGCATGCTTGCTGCTTTGGCTGGTATTATTATTACAGCAAGGCTTTCATCTGCACAGCCTCAAGCAGGAAGTGGCTATGAGTTAGATGCTATTGCAGCTGTAGTGTTAGGAGGAACAAGCCTATCAGGTGGAGTGGGAGGCATATTTGGAACCATTATCGGGGCTTTGATTATCGGTATCCTAAATAATGGTCTAAATTTAATGAATGTATCCTCCTATTATCAGCTGCTTGTAAAGGGTGTTGTTATCCTAATAGCTGTTCTATTGGATAGAAAGGCAAAGCAATAAGGTTTATAATCTGCCAGATGCTTTTGGTGGATTTTAATAAAAAATATAGAGGGGGATTTAAAAAATGAAAAAGATGTTAGTAATCGTATTAGTGTTAATGTTGACATTGTCATTAACAGTAGGTTGTGCTCAAAAAGCTGAGCCTACACCAGATGGAGGAAAGGTAAAAATTGGTTTAGTTATCTCTACTTTAAACAATCCATTTTTTGTAACATTAAAAGATGGTGCAGCTGCAAAGGCTAACGAATTGGGCTATGAATTAATAGTGTTGGACTCTCAAAATGATCCATCAAAGGAAATTGCTAATGTTGAGGACTTAATTACTCAAAAGGTTGCAGTAATTCTAATTAACCCAACTGATTCCGATGCTGTAGGAAATGCAGTAAAGGCTGCTAATGGAAAAAGTATTCCAGTGATTACATTAGACAGAGGTGCTAATGCTGGTGAGGTAGTTACTCATATAGCTTCAGACAACGTTGCTGGAGGCAAGATGGCAGGACAATTCATTATTGATGAATTAAAGGGTGAAGGTAAGCTAGTTGAGCTAGAGGGAATTGCAGGAACATCAGCTGCAAGAGACAGAGGAAAAGGCTTTAATGAAGCTCTTACAGGTACAAACCTAGAGGTTGTGTCTAAGCAAACTGCAGATTTCGATAGAACTAAGGGATTATCAGTAATGGAAAACATTCTTCAGGCTCAACCAGAAATTAACGCTGTATTTGCACATAATGACGAAATGGCTTTAGGTGCTCTTCAAGCAGTAAAGGCATCTGGAAGAGAAATTATGATAGTTGGCTTTGACGCTACAGATGATGCTGTTAAAGCAGTTAACAATGGTGAAATGGCAGCAACAGTGGCTCAACAGCCAGATAAAATTGGAAGCCTTGGAGTTGAGGCTGCAGCTAAGGTAATCAAGGGAGAAGCTGTAGAAGCTTTTATACCAGTTGATTTAAAGCTAGTAACAAAATAGTTTTATCTATATAAAACCTCTGGGAGTCTTCTCAGAGGTTTTAATAGCCAAGACAAATTAAAATGAAAGAAAGTATATTCGCTAAATTTATTAGCTTCAAAAAAATAAGCTCCAATCTGGCAAGAAATTTTCCAGAAGGAGCTATTAACTATAGATATATATCAGAAAACTCAACGTTCGTGATATGTATAAGATGATTATTTAATAAATCTGGCATTTGTTTTTTATATGCTTCATCAGGTGCTTTTTCAGTTGGTAGCTGAATAATAAAGGTGCTACCTCTACCGACCTTACTTTTAACAGATACATTACCTCCCAAGGCTTCTACAAAAAACCTTACTAGTGATAAACCAATACCAGTACCTTCTGCCTGTCTTGATAAAGGTACAATGACCCGGTGTCCCACTTGTAGAGCAACACCACAGGTAGATGGGTGATCGACATTGGTTACACTCCAAAAGGTTGCTGCCCTTTCGTTAAACCCACGATAAGCTAATAACTGAAGTTGTTGAATACTACCCCGTGTATTAATTAGCATCTGTAGGCTGGCATATTCTGAATGCATAATTTTAACTGCTGTATCCATTATTTTTTCATACAGTGACTGTCTATTATCCTCCCATATTAGCTCAGTACTTATATTTTGTAGAAGCTTTGTATCGGCAGAAACATTTTCTTTTTTTAGTTCATGAGATGATTCATTAAGTTTTCTATTATCCATTTTGCGATTTCCTATCCCCCATTGTTATGTGTAATTAAAACTTGAACTATTAGTAATAATTATAACAAAATTTACTGTTGAAAATAATGGTATATAGCAAAATTCTACATAAAAACAAAATGGGACTAGGGGACAGCTTCGTTGTCCCAGAATCTAATATTTATGGATCTACAAAAGAGTGCAAATTATAGATAAATATCTGAAAATTCCATTTCAACAGACTTAATTATCAGTCATAACTGGTTAGTCTTCATTTTTTTAGTCGTATACATCTTATTGTCTGCAATTTTAATTGCATTGTAAATTTCATTTCTATTACTCATAAGTTCGATTCCATATGAAAATTCTATTTCAAATTCAAATTCTTCTTTATTCTTCAATTTTTCACTAATTCTTTCCATTATAGTATTTGCTGCACTTAGAGAACGATTGTTCAATATAATCACAAATTCATCTCCACCATATCTAATTATCATGTCTTCTCTACGAATATGTAACTTTGTAATCTCAACTACTTTCTTCAACACCCTGTCTCCGACGGAGTGTCCAAAGCAATCATTAATGTATTTGAAATTGTCAATATCAATTAATATAACGGCATACTCGATTTGATTACTATTGTGCCCCTTTAATCCCTCATGAATTATTTTTTCTAGATATAATCTAGAATAAGCTCCAGTTAAAATATCATAATTTGCAATTTTCTTATATTTTTCTCTACTTATAAACAATTTAATAATAAGAATACAAAACAATATAACTACTGCGATAATAAAATATCTAGATATTTTATTCATCCTTGCCAGTTTTTTTTCTAATAACACCCTTGATGTTATATCGATTACAACAGAATATAAAATCTCTTTTCCTTCTTGAATAACAGGGTAAGAATGAACTTCAACATTCTTAATGTCACCATTTGATAGTCTATGCTCAAAGATAAAATAATTTCGCTCTTCCCTATAAGCTGCTTCCATTTCTTTTCTAATTTGTATTGGATCTAGAGTATTTATATTTTGAATTTTCATGCTCAATAATTCATCTTTAGAATACCCATAAAATTCAACTGCTGCTTGATTAGCATATAGAATAGAGCCTGTTTCTGTATCAATAATCAACCTTACTAAGCCATGATTTTCAAATATTGTACTAAAATCAACATTTGATCCTTCTGAATATGCAAAGTTGTCTAACGAAAGCAAAATTATTATGCATATTATAATTACTAGTATTTTATTTTTCACAGTTTTATCACATCCCTTAGTCTTTTCATTTTTAATTATTATTTTAAATATATTTATCCCGGACCCTATTGTAATAACTATTAATCTAATTATAGTGTTTAATACCTATTGACACAATACCCTAACATTCAATCTTTTCTGACATTTTTTAATATTAATGATAATGAGAGACACGGGGACAGCAGGTTAGATGTCTTAAAACCGGATCTTTTAAGGCTGTGCATTTTAATGGTAATAGAAAAGACGGAGGAAACCCTCCGTCTAGTTTTACATTCTTATCCCTATTTTATCTTCTTCATAGCCTCTTCAGCAAATTTAGTAGTAACAATCTTTTCATAATCAACCTTCTTCTCAAGCTCTCCAGCCTCTGCCATTACTGCCTGAAGCTTATCTAAACCTTCCTTAGTCAATACAGGATTTGGAGCCCAAGCACCGATGGAACGATATCTCTCAACTACATTTGTTAAGGTAGCTACATCAGAATCAGGGAAGAATTGCTGTAGGGATTTTGCTACCTCTTCAGCTGAATGAGACTCAACCCAAAGCATACCCTTGTAGATTGCATTAGTGAACTTCTGGATTATTTGAGGATTCTTTTCGATATAGCTCTTGGTAGCAGAATATGCAGTATATGGGATATATCCACTTTCTGCACCTACTGACATTACAACATAGCCCTTGCCTTCCTTTTCAACTAGTGTGGCGGTAGGTTCGAATAGTGTTGTATAATCCCCTTCCCCACCAGTAAAGGCCCCTGCCATAACACCAAATTGAATATCAGTCCTGACATTTACATCTTTACCAGGAATAACACCCTTTTGCTTAAGCACGTATTCCAATACCATATGAGGCATTCCGCCCTTACGTCCGCCTAGGATTTCTTTACCCCTTAGATTTTCAAGGGTAAAGTTAGGCTCTGGTATTCTTGAAACGATGAAGGAACCATCACGCTGGGTTAATTGAGCAAAGTTTACTACATAGTCCTCCTTGCCTTGATTGTAAACATAGATAGATGCCTCAGGTCCCATAAATCCAATTTCCACCTGGTTGCTAAGTAACGCCGCCATTACCTTATCTGCACCCTTACCGTCAATTAGCTCTACATCAAGACCCTCTTCTTTAAAGAAGCCCTCTGACAATGCGATATACTGAGGCGCATAAAATACTGAATGAGTTACCTCCATTACTGTAAGCTTGGTAATTGTGTCATCCTTCTTGCAGCCGGTAAGTGTTAACATGCTGACAATTAGGATTACGATAAGTACACTGATTAATTTATAGGTCTTCAAGCGTATCCCCTCCGATTAATATATTTTTGAACTCTAATTCATTATATTCCAGATAAAAATATGTGTTACTTTGGTTAATGAATAGTAATTTAAAAATAGGCATAAAATGAAATATGAAGATTTCTTTAAGATAGATTTGGAGGGGTGATATTGTGGAGTGTAATATTAAGGTCTATCAGGGGAAAAATAGGTATGGCTATATAAAAGGGGAAATTGATAACTTTAGCTGGTACGCTTTGGTCCATAAGGACTGTGTAGATTTTGGATTAAATCCTAGTGCATTAGACAGTGGGAATGGACGCATATCAAGATTATGTGTATACAAGGATATTCCTATGTCCAGCTATACAAAAAGATTGATTTATGCAAATTACAAAAGAAAATGGGATGTTTTCAACAATAGCTATGAGCTTATGATTAGAAATCTAGTAGAGTACTTGGAAAGGATTTATTCAATTAGGGTAGTAAAATAACAGAAGATAGTTTCAATTAATTATAAATTGGTATAATAAACTTAAGAGAAATGTAGATTTTTTGTGTACTATTAACTGATCGATACTAGGTCGGAAAGAGGGATGCTATGAATATACCTAATATTATAACTGTGGTTAGATTTTGTTTAGTCCCATTATTCATCATTGTATTTTTTTCGTCAGCGGAAGCTAGTCTACAGTATTCTGTCTACATATTCATAGCGGCTGGGATATCCGATGTATTAGATGGATATATAGCTCGAAAATATCAACTGATTACTAAATGGGGGCAGGCAATGGACCCATTGGCAGATAAACTAATGCAGATTACTGTTCTAATATGCTTTACTATTAAAAAAATAATTCCAATATGGGCCATAACAATAATAGGTATTAAGGAGCTTTTGATGATAGCAGGAAGCCTGTATCTGTACTTCAAGAAGCAGGAGATTGTTATTCCATCAAATAAATATGGAAAATTTGCAACAATTGTTTTTTATGTTGCTATTATATTTGTCGCCTTCAAGCTACCTTATAGCATAGCATTGATGGGGGCAGCCGTTGCAATTACAGCCTATGCCTTTACGAGATACTTCCTATTGGGCATAAATGAAATCAAGAAAAATCATACAGGTATATCTTGACAAATTTTGTGAATTAATTATAATATACTGTAACATAAACTTTTGAATACACATAAGCTATAAAAAATAATAAAACAGGCTGAGAAAAAGAGGAGTAGGCAATACAATCTATTAGAGAGAGGAACCCTGGGCTGAAAGGTTCTTTTAGAAGCTGGTTGTTGAAGGTAGCTTTGGAGCTTCTGTTGGGAAATGGTAGTACCTGCAGACGGGAGATCGTTAAATCGTTTAAGTGCCTATATTTTTATATAGGAATTAAGGTGGTACCGCGAACTATACCCTCGTCCTTATCTTTAGGACTGAGGGTTTTTTGTATTTATTTTTTTATTAGGGTTGATACTAACTAGAAATGGATTAATACTAACAGTTACGTGAAAATAAAATTACATACATTAAAAGGAAAAAAGGGGAGGATGAAATTGTTTTACTTAGGACTTTCTCTAATAGTAATTGGTGCAATAATGGTCTATGGAACAAGAATAATTGTTAAGCGATTTAATATTACCACTATCAAAGGAATTCTTACCGTCAAGATTGGTGGATTGCTAGTCACAATACTAGGAGGAGTATTTATCTTTTTAGCGCAATTTCCGGAAAAGCTACAATTTTTAAGAATTGTTTAAAATATTAGGAGGGATAAAAATGAATAATAATTTACCGAAAAATTATGATCCACAGGAATTCGAAGATCGTATTTACAAGCACTGGCTTGATAATAACTACTTTCATGCCAAGGTAGACCCAAATAAGAAGCCCTATTGCATAGTGTTACCGCCGCCAAACATAACAGGACAGCTGCATATGGGACATGCATTGGACCATACCCTACAGGACGTTCTTATCCGTTGGAAGAGAATGCAGGGCTATGAGGCTCTTTGGCAGCCGGGAACAGACCATGCCAGTATAGCTACCGAGGTTAAGGTGGTAGAAAAAATCAAAGAAGAGGAAGGTTTATCAAAGCTTGATGTAGGTAGAGAGGGCTTCCTTGAAAGAGCGTGGAAATGGAAGCATGAATACGGTGGAAGAATAGTAGAGCAGATGCAAAAGCTAGGGGATTCCTGTGATTGGGAGCGTGAGCGCTTTACAATGGATGAAGCCTTAAACAAGGCGGTTACAGAGGTATTTATTAAGCTATATGAAAAGGGCTTAATCTATAGAGGAAACAGAATTATTAACTGGTGTCCAGACTGTAAAACCTCTCTGTCAGATGCAGAGGTAGAGCATGAGGAGAAGGCAGGTCATTTCTGGCACATAAAGTATCCTGTAAAGGATAGTGATGAGTCCTTAGAAATAGCTACCACAAGACCAGAAACAATGCTAGGTGATACAGCTGTGGCGGTTCATCCAGAGGACCCAAGGTATAAGCATTTGATAGGTAAGACAATTATTTTACCTTTAATGAATAGAGAGATCCCAATAATAGCAGACGACTATGTAGATCCTGAGTTTGGAACTGGAGCGGTTAAAATCACTCCTTCTCATGACCCAAATGACTTCGAGGTAGGTATGAGACATAATCTGCCTCAAATAGTTGTTATGAATGACGATGCCTCCATAAATGAAAGAGGAGGTAAGTACAAGGGTCTAAGCAGATATGAGGCTAGAAAGCAGGTTGTAAAGGATTTAGAGGAATTAGGACTATTAGTAAAGGTTAGAGAGCATACCCACAATGTTGGTCAGTGCTATAGATGCGATACTGTTGTTGAGCCAATAACCTCTGATCAGTGGTTTGTTAAAATGGAGCCTTTAGCTGCACCGGCTATTGAGGCAGTTAAAAATGGTAGCATAAAGTTCGTTCCTGATAGATTTGCTAAAATATATTTACATTGGTTAGAGAACATAAAGGACTGGTGTATATCAAGACAATTATGGTGGGGTCATAGAATACCTGCATATTATTGTCAGGATTGTGGAGAGGTAATAGTATCCAAGACTGCACCTAATAGCTGTGGTAAGTGTAGCAGTAGCAATATGAAGCAGGATGAGGATGTATTAGATACTTGGTTCAGCTCTGCCTTATGGCCCTTCTCGACTTTAGGCTGGCCAGACCTTACCGAGGAGCTAAAATACTTCTATCCAACAGATGTATTAGTTACTGGCTACGATATAATCTTCTTCTGGGTTGTAAGGATGGCCTTCTCAGGTCTTGAGTTTATGAAGGAGATTCCATTCAAGCATGTATTTATACATGGTATTGTAAGAGATGCTGAAGGTAGAAAAATGAGTAAGTCTCTAGGAAATGGTATTGATCCATTAGAGATAATCAAGGACTACGGAGCAGATGCCCTAAGATTCACATTATTAACAGGAAATTCCCCGGGAAATGACATGCGTTTCCAAAATGAAAAGCTAGAGGCCAGTAGAAACTTTGCAAATAAGCTCTGGAATGCAACCAGATTTGTACTGATGAACCTTGATGAAAGTGTTCCAGCCTACGATGCCGTAAAGGATAATCTAAGCGTTGCGGATAAGTGGATAATATCTAAGCTTCAAAAGCTAATAAAGGAAATGACCGAGAATCTTACAAAATTTGAGCTTGGAATAGGTGCTCAAAAGCTCTACGATTTTATCTGGAGTGAATATTGTGACTGGTATATAGAATTAGTTAAGCCTAGACTATATGGTGAGGATACTGAAAAGAGACAGTCAGCTCAATATACCCTTACCTATGTTCTAGAAAATATATTAAAGCTGCTTCACCCATATATGCCATTTATCACTGAAGAAATATGGCAAAGCATACCGACGGTTGCTGGCAGTGTAATTGTAGCAGAATGGCCGGTGGCGAAGGATGAGCTAATAGATGTGGATGCAGAGGACAAAATGACCTTTATAATGGAAATCATCAGAAACATTAGAAATGTTAAGGTTCAAATGAACGTTCCTCCATCTAAAAAGGCAAAGATTTTAATCGTAGCATCAGATGGTGTAATGGCTAGAATTATAGAAGACAACAAGCAGTACATCATGACCCTGGCAGGGGTTTCAGAGCTGGTATTCCTTGAGGACAGTGATGTTATACCAGACGATGCAGTTTCTATTCGTGTTCAAGGAGCAGAATTATTTGTTCCGCTAGATGAGCTTATAGATTTTGCTAAGGAAATTGAACGTTTAGAGAAGGAGAAGCAAAAGCTGGAGGCTGAAATCCATCGTGTGGTTGTAAGACTAGAAAACCCAGGCTTTGTTAATAAGGCCCCGGCGGCTCTGATAGATGAAGAGAAGCAAAAGCAAGGTAAATTCCAGCAGCTGCTAGATGCATTGCTGGAAAGACTAGATAATCTTAAGAAAAAGCTGTAGGATAATTTAAAATAATTAAGACCTTTAGATTTGATAGCAGGGGACCTTCCTCTGCTATCTATTTCTGTTAAGGAAATTTTTCTTTAGAATTTCCTACACATGTGTTATTAAATGGAATATCACCTATTTTAAAATCTAGAGGGTGCAACGAAGTGTCCCAGGGATAGGGGTGATAAATAGGTGACAATATGCTATAAGAGACAGCGAAAGCATAGAAAATTGCACTTTCATTTCATACTTATAACAATAGTTAATAGTTAGTGATTTTTAATGATTTATTATGTTATTATATTGTTATTATATTAGGTAAATAACGAGGATGCAGAGGAGCGATACTAATGAATTATCAAGAGGCCTTAGATTTTATACATGGTACATATAAATTTGGAAGCAAGCTTGGATTAGAAAATGTAACTTACCTGCTGGAGCTGTTGGGTAGACCACAGGATAAGCTTAAAATAATACACATAGCAGGGACTAATGGAAAGGGCTCTACAGCAGCGTATCTTCATGGCGTCTTAAAGGCGGGAGGCTATAGGGTTGGGTTGTATACTTCACCATATCTCCAATTCTTTACAGAAAGAATCCAAATGAATGGAGTAAATATTCCTGAGGAGCGATTAGCTGAGCTAACTGGTATTGTCAAGGACAAAATAGAGATAATGGTACAGGAGGGCAGAAATCATCCAACAGAGTTTGAGGTGGTTACTGCATTGGCTCTTTTATATTATGCAGAGGAAAATATAGATTTTCTGGTATTAGAGGTAGGTCTAGGAGGCCGACTGGACGCTACTAATGTAGTGGATAATCCCCTTGTTTCAGTAATAACACCAATAGGCTATGACCATATGCAATACCTAGGTGATACCCTGGAGCAAATAGCCTTTGAAAAGGGTGGAATTATAAAGCCAAAGGGCTTTACAGTTAGCTACCCTCAAACAGATGGAGTTATAGAGGTATTTAAGAACCTATGCAAAGCTAAAAATAACAAGCTATTTATAACCAGCCTTGATGGTATTGAAATTAAGTATAGTGGAATAGATGCTCAATTATTTTCAGCAGATATACAAGGTAAGGAGTATAAGGATATAGAAATCAAGCTGGCTGGTCTTCATCAAATTTACAATTGCTGTAATGCACTAACAGCTATAGAGGTTTTGCGAAGAGAAAGAGGCTTAGTTATATCTGATGAAGCTATCTACAAGGGGTTATTAGAAACCCGCTGGCCTGGCCGTATGGAGGTTTTAAAGAATAGTCCTTTAACGATTATAGATGGAGCCCATAATATACATGGAGCAGAGGCTTTGAAGGTTAATTTAGAGAAGCTTTTATCTGATTATAAAATCACTTTTGTTATAGGTATGCTGGAGGATAAGGATATTGAGGGCTTCTTAAAGCTAGTAATTCCTTTGGTGGATAGGGTAATAACCACAAAGCCAGATAATCCAAGAGGGTTAGCTGCGGAGGCCTTAAGGGAGAGGGTACTTCCCTTTGGTAAACCAGTGTATGCACATGATGACATAAATGAAGCAATAGGGAAGGCTGAAGAGCTGACGGACAAAAAAGAAGTTATTTTATTTGCTGGATCATTATATATGATTGGTGCAGTGAGAGGAATAATTTTAGGAGCTTAATTAAGTATTAAGGTTAATAATCAATAATTATGCTTTAAGGTGACAGGGGTACGAATAGTCGAGGATTTAATTATGCCATAAAATACCAATAATTACCCGGGAGATTTAACTTGATAACCAAAAGGACAAGAATACCTCAGCCTCCCTCTGAATATATTTTAAGTATATTCTAAAAGGGGGGCTGAGGACTTTATGGGATTATTATATTTCAGACCCTATAAAAGGCTTAGCGACAGCAGGCTCTTGTACCTAATAACTGAAATGAGTACAAGGCTCCAATACGGGGACGCCTCTTCAGATTCCATTGAAGATAATTTTAGTCAGTTAATACGTGAAGCAAAAAAACGAAAGCTTTGTTTAAGTCCTGTTGAGCTATATTCTAAAATTCTATTTTCTTATTACGAAGATTAGCACTTCTTAATATCAATATGAACAAATCTTTATCTCTATCATAAGATAAGTAATATAAGATTTATAGGCAATAAGAGGCCTATTTATGAGTATGATTGCTGGGATATTGATAAAGAGGTGATGGGATGAACTACCTATCTCAGGGAAATATAATTGTATCAAACTATAGTGAGGATTCAATATCAATAGTGGATACAATTGCAGGAAAAGAGGTAAAAAAATACTACCTAAATGAGAGGGGAAACTTGTATCCCCCTTTACATTTCGGGCCTCATCATATTGCCTTAGACGGTAATTTGAGATATTTGTATATTCCTAACTCCCATAATAATACTTTGTCTGTTGTAGATTTAATTCTAGATAAGACAATCGACAATATCTCTGTAGGTAGTTGTCCAACTCAGGTTGTATTGTGTAAAAGGTACAATAGCATATATGTAGCTAATGGGGACTCTAATAGCGTTTCTCAGCTTAGCCTTGATACCTTTACTTTAAATCTACAGATTCCTACTGGAGAGCTGCCCCATGGAATGGTTATCAGTAGAAATCAAGAAAGAATTTACGTGGCCAATACACAATCTCAAACAATTACTGAGGTATTGACAAAAACAAGTGAAAAGGTAAAATGTCATTCCGTGGAATGTTCACCATGGCATTTAGAATTAAGCTATAATGGGAGATATTTATTTGTAGTTAACTATGGTAGTTCTTATCAGCAAAAGGGAAAAATCTTAATGTATGAAGTACCCTCTATGAAGCTTGTTAAAACCATAAGGGTTGGTAAAATGCCAGTGGAGGTCGCTTCAGATAAAAGGAATGAAAGATTATATATTGCCGACTCGGACACTAGTGAGGTTTATATTTATAATTTGAAGACAGATAAGCTTGAGGGCAGAATAGCTGTTAGTAGAATGCCCCATGGTTTAAAGCTGGATCGACAAAGAAATATCCTATATACTACTAGTATACAGGATAATAAGCTGGACATAATTGATATAAATAAAAGGATTTTAAGAAGCAGTGTAGATGTTGGCAAGGAACCAACAAGTATATTGATATTATAAGACAAGAGGCAAAGGGGAGGGCTCCTTTTGTCTTTTTTGTTTACCATAAAAAGACATAAGGAATCGTCGGAAGTCTACTCTACAAGAAGATTAATTATTTCTCCATATAGGTCCTGAGCTTTGTTTTTCCAACGCTCACATATTTGCTTGGCTTGCTTGTTGCTGTTAACATTAAGTTTAATATTAATCATAGGTATTTCCTTTTCGATTACCTTTAAGGTAACTAAATACTCCTCATCCTTTAATTTAATGTATTCAGCCTTGATTTCAGAGTATCGTATTAGCTCTTGCTTTTTATTATTTAGCAGCTTGTTTATTTTCTCCAGCTGCTGCTTTGGTATACGATTTACAAAGTACTCTAGAGCTTTCTTACCTTTATCTGTTATTGAAAACAATTGATTGCTTTCATGTATTTCCTCGATAATAAAATCTGATTCCTTTAACTCAGTTAAATACTGTTGAAAGGCGAAGTAATTCATTATTTCATTTTCCAGGACTAAATCTGTTATTTGAGAGTTAGAAATAGGCAGCTCTAATTGGTCAAAGATATATAGAAGCAATAGCTTTTGTTCTGCTAATTGTTGAGATGAATTTATAAACATATTGTCCACCCTCTTATTTATTCTGATATAAATATATTAATGTATTTTATGTTATTTTAAAAGGGGTAATACAAAAATAAAAAAA
>Ga0208243_1000605_pt1 | contig 18015 bp, 17 predicted proteins | sample Subbio2Aug_QV12A_FD_184826 | JGI IMG/M metagenome (GOLD analysis project Ga0208243, IMG submission 184826) | Serpentinite rock and fluid subsurface biosphere microbial communities from McLaughlin Reserve, California, USA - CR12Aug_QV12A (SPAdes) | ecosystem: Environmental > Terrestrial > Deep...
GCTCGGCAAGCCGCGCCAGCAGGCCGTCCAGGGTCGTCATGCCGTGGTCGGGGCGCGAGCGGTCGCTGTGCGGGCGCGCATATTCGTTGGCCCGGCCGAGCGCCCCGACCCTCTGGCGAAGCTTGTCCGCGAAGGACACCGCCTCGGGAAACTGCCGCGCCGACAGCGAGATCATGCCGGACACGACCGCGAAGATGTTCTTGATACGATGGCTCAGTTCGCGGCCGAGGATCTCGTTCTGCTCGGCGATGACCTTGGCGTCGTGGATGTCGGTGCAGGTGCCGATCCAGCGGACGATCGCGCCCGCATCGTCGCGGATGGGGTGCGCCCGACCGATCGTCCAGCGATACGTGCCGCTGCGGTGGCGAAGGCGGTATTCCACCTCGTAGGGCTCGCCCGTCGCGAGCGACCGGCGCCACCGCTCCCAGGCGGCGGGCTGGTCGTCGGGATGGAACATCCCGGCCCAGCCCTCCCCGTCGGTCGATCCCAGCGGAACGCCGGTGAAGTCGTACCACTGCGCGTTGTAGTAGTCGTGGAAGCCGTCCGGCCGCGTCGACCAGACCATCTGCGGCATCGCGTCGGTGAGCCTCGCGAAACTGGTGTCGTCGATGGGAAGGAACGGCGCGGAGACCGGGGCAGATCTGTTCAAGGCAGGCTCGCGGGAAACGGGGCGACGTGACGTGAGCGTCAGAACGCAGCGGCGCGGAAATCGATCCACCGGCCGGCCCGCGGCACCCGTCGCTGAAGCGGACATGGTCGTGACGCAGCGGAGCGGGCCGTCTCCGCGGCCCATGCGCCCGGCGTGCTGGCGATCCCGGCAGGACTCGAACCTGCGACCATCGGCTTAGAAGGCCGGTGCTCTATCCATCTGAGCTACGGGACCGTCCCGCCGGCACTGGGCCGGGTCTCTGCTGCAGGGACGCTCAGTGCGTCCACGGCACCTTGCGGTCATAGCGGAAATTGTCGGAATAGGAAATCTGCCGCCGCTTGGCTTCCTTCGGCTCCTGGACGCGGAAGGGGATGCCGTGCTTCGTGGCGTAGGCGACCGCCTCCTCGCGGGTGTCGAAGACGAGGCGGATCTGGCTCTTCATGTCCGCAGACGTCGTGTAGCCCATCAGCGGATCGATCTTCTTCGGCGCCTCGGGATCGAACTCCAGGAGCCAGCGGCCGGTCTTGGCCTTGCCGGACTGCATGGCGGTCTTGGCGGGGCTGTAGATGCGGGCTGACATGTCGGTTCCTTCCGATAGATCGTCGCGGCTTCTAAACCCGGCGGACGGCAAAAGGCAACCGCAAAGCCGGATCCGCGGCCAATTCGCCGCGGATCCGGCGGTTCGGAACGGTCGGTCAGTGGGTGTCGAAGATCTCCTGGAACAGCGCGAGCTTCGCTTCCGTGGCCGCCATCTCCTGCGGCGTCGGCTTGAGCGGGTCCCTGGCCGGCGGCAGCATGCCGAACTTCATGATGCAGAGCATCAGCAGGATGCGCGCCTTGACCGAGGTGAGGTTCGAGCCGGCGATGAACGGGCCGCCGCGGATCGCGAAGCCCTCGGTGGTGCCGCGCCCGACATTGACGACCGGAAAGCCGCTGAAGACGGCCTTGAGCAGGATGCGCGACTTGGAGGTGGCGGCCGCCTTGCCGTAGGGGTTCAGCCCTTCGAGCACGAAGCCCGACAGCGGCGCGTGCTTCAGCTTGTAGTCCATGAAGGCGATGGTATCGACCTCCTGGGCGGGATCGCTCGTCCAGTCGTCCTCGATGTAGCTCGCGTCCTTGACGATGGAGACCTTCGGGATCGCGGTTTCGAGGATCTCGCCGGCGGCATCCTTCACCGCCACCTCGACCGTCTCGACGCCGGCTTCGCCGAGGCGGATGCCGGTGACGGAACCCGGCAGCTTCGAGACGTTCACCTCCGACTGCCAGGTGTGCTTCGTCGCCGGCACGTAGCGCAGCACCGAACCGGTTCCGCCGCCCCCTGCCCCGAGGATCCCGCCATGGCCGCCGGCCGCGGCATAGCCGCCCGGCCGCGCGTCGACCTTGGTGACCTCGCGGGCGGCGAAGACGCGCTGGTCCTGCACCATGACGACGCCGACGCGGTTGCGCCCGGCCTCGTCGGCCCAGACCTTCGAGGACAGCCAGTCGACCGAATCGGCGAGGTTCTTCGGCCCGTCATTGCTGATCTGGCCGTGGTAGCGCTGCGAGGCGTTGCCGACGACCGGGACCGTCACGTCGAGGGCAAGATTGAACCAGTAGACGGTCTCCTCGACGCGCGGGCTCCCTTGCGTCCAGATCGCGCCGTCGTAGTCGCCCGACGACAGGATCTTCTGCGCCATGTTGGTGATGCGCGCGAGCGTCATGCGCGGCGGCGACTGGTTGAGATGCGCGGGGCGATAGGGGAAGAAGTTCGCCCCGGCCACCTCCGGCGCGATGTCGCCCTCGCCCCTATCGGTGCGCTCGGCCGCCGGCAGGCCCTTGGTGTAGCCGGCGGACGGCGCGAGGCGGAAGAAGTCGACGTCGGCGACATTCGAGATCGTGTTGCCGATGCCCAGCCCGTCGACGCCCAGCCGGTCGACCTCCTCGAAGGTGCGCGAGCCGTCGGGCATGAAGGGCTGGCGCGAATGGGCGCGGTCGGCGCGCATCGTCGTGCCATCGGTCTCCCAGGCCGAGCCGTCGGCCTGGCGGGCCATGTAGGGCAGCGGATAGTAGCCGTCTTCCGGTCCGATCTCGACCTTGTAGACCGGCTTGTCGTCCGGCGATTTCTTCTCGGTCGAAAAATTCCCGGCGGCGTCGAGATAGCCGTCGGCCGGCGCGTAGAGCTCGGCCACGTCCTTCTCCAGCGGATGGGCCGAGAACTGCTCGACATAGACCGTGACGGGCGCGGCGAGTTTCTGCGGCCGCAGCGGGTCGAAGCGCGACGGATTGCCCTCGACGTCGGTGAGCAGCGGCAGGCCATGGGCGGCGCGCGCTTTGTTCGACGTCACCAGCGGCGGCGTGTTCTGGATGGTGGCGTTGGGACCCGCCAGATGCGCGATCCTGATCTTCCTGCCCGTGCCCTTGGAGGTAGCGGCCATGATGCTCGTCCTTGCTTTGGTGGCGGCGACGGATCGCGCCGCGTCGTGTTCAGAGTTCGGTGTCGTCGACGGTGAAGACGTGCCGCTCGAAGCGTTCGGTCAGCGCGCCCATCTCGGCGCGCTGGCGGCCGAATTCGGGGCTGGCGTCGCGCGCGGCGAGGTCGGCTGCGAAGGCGGCCTCGTCGACGAAGCTGCACTCCCAGCGCACGTCGGGGCCGGGGCCGCCCCGGTTGACCAGGATGCAGCCTTCGGCGAGGCCGAGCGCGCGGCGCAGCCGCGAGCCCTCGCGGCGCCGTTCCAGGACCGCGTCGGCGAGCCCCGGCTTCGCGAAATAGTTGGTGGTCTCGACGATCATGACGCGCCCTGCCCTCCTGCTGTCTCGCGGCTATTGCTGGTAGTCGAGGGTGAGAATTGCCTCGGGCATGGCTTCCATCCCCAGCGCCTTGGCGCCCGCCGTCTCGAGCAGCAGGTCGAAGGTCCTGTGCAGCGTCGCATCGTCCTGTTCGCCGAAGGAGCGCAGCATGTCGCGGCGCATCTGGTCGCGGTAGAAGACGATCGCCTCGGGCGAGAGCTTCATGTTGGTGCCCTGCTCCTGCCAGACGCCATCGTCCTTCATCAGGATGTCGTAGACCTCCTGGTAGGCGGCGACGAAAGCCTTGACGTTCTGCGGCTTCTCGGCGGCGTAACGCCCGGTGGTGCCGATCATCAGATAGGGCGCCAGCGGCAGGCCGAGTTCCTCGGCGACGTCGCGGATGGCGAAGGCGTTGCGGAACTTGCCGGTGGCCAGCATGTCGGGCGCGATGGAGGAGAACATGATGGTGGCGTCGATGGCGCCCTGTTCCAGCGAGCCGCGCAGCAGCGGCGGTGCCGCCTCGACGAGCTGCGCATCCTTCGCCAGATCGAGCTCGTATTTCTTGCGCGCCAGCGTGTCGACGAGAATCCAGTCGGTGCTCTGACGCGAGAAGATGCCGAACTTCGTTCCCTTGAGATCGCCCACGCCGTTGATCTGCGAAGTCTCCGGGACGACGATCGTGCTCACATAGGTGATGAAGGGCGCGATCCCGATCACGTCGATGCCGCCATTGCGCATCAGCGCGAGGGAGTTCCAGTCGAACAGCGCGATCTCGGCGCTGCCGGACTGGATGGCGGCGGCCGCGGCCTTGCTGTCGGAGAAGACGATGCGCTCGAGCTGGAAGCCGTATCTGGTGTCGAGGTCGAACTTGTCGATCACGAAGGGGATGAAGGACTGCGAGCCGTAGGGGCTGGCCATCATCCGGATGACGCCGCCGTCGCCGATGGGCTCGGCCGCGCCGGCACCTGGTGTCGCGGCGAGGAGGCCGAAGGCGATGGCGGTGGATGCGGCAGCGCGTGCGAAGTGGAACATGGCGGGCGGTCCTGTGATCTTTGGGCGCAGAGCGCGAAGCGGCGGAAAGGCCGGGCGCGCCGGCGGCGCGCCCGGCCGGACATCAGGGCTGGTAGTCGAGGGTGAAGACGGCGTCAGGCATGGCGGTCATGCCCATGGTCTCCGGGCCGGCGGTCTCGAGCAGGATCTTGAAGGTCTCCTGCAGCACGCCCGCCATCTCTGGCGTGAAGGCCTTGATGAATTCCTTGCTGGCGTTCTCGCGGAACATCTCGGTCGCTTCCGGAGCGAGCTTCATGTTCTGGCCCTGCTCCTTCCAGACCTCGGGATTGGTGAGCAGGATGTCGATGGCCTCCTGATAGGCCGCCACGAAGGCTTTCGCATTCTGCGGGTTCGCCTTCGCGTAGTCCTCGCGCATGGCGTACATCAGGAACGGCGCCTCGGCGAGGCCGAGCTCGGCGACGACGTCGTGGATGCTCATGAGCAGCTTGGCGTTGCCCGAGAGGATCATGTCCGGCGTCAGCGAATTGTACATCAGCGTGGCGTCGAGCTGGCCCTGCTCGAGCGAGCCGCGCAGCAGCGACGGCGCGCCTTCCTGTAGCGTCACCTCCTTGGCGAGGTCGAAGCCGTATTTCTGCTTGGCCACCGCCTGGAGGATGATCCAGTCGAAGCCGGTCTTGGTGTAGGTGCCGAGCCGCTTGCCCTTCAAGTCGGCAAGCGACGCGATGGTGGAGTCCTTCGGCAGGAGCACGGTGTTGACATAGGCCAGGAAGGGCGCGACGCCGATGACCGGGATGTTCTGGTTGCGCAGCCGCGCGACCGAGATCCAGTCCTGCACGACGGCCTCGATGCTGGCGCTCTGAAGCGCGGCGACGGCGGCCTGGGGGTTGGTGAAGGGGATCACCTCCAGCTTGAAGCCGTATTTCTCGTCGAGATCGAACTTGTCGATGACGTAGGGCGGGTAGGACTGGGTGCCGACCGGGTTCGACATCAGCCGGACGGTTCCACCGTCGCCCATGGGAGCCTCGGCGGAAGCGATCGAAGGGAGGAAGGCGCCGGCGACAAGCACGGCGGCCATGGCCAGTCTGCGCGTCAGGATCATGCAAGTGCTCCTTGTTGGTTGGGTAGCGATGCTGCGGGACGTCGTCAGTGATGCTCGGGTCGATTGCCCATGTGCCGCTGCAGGCTCTCGACGACCCGCTTGCTCTCGACGAAGAGCGCGGTGTCCTCGTAGTCGCGCGGCCGCTTGATGTGGCGCAGGCTGATCTCTTCCCGGATGCGTCCGCCGGGGCCCGGGCTCATCACCAGCACGCGGTCGCCGAGGAAGGTGGATTCGAAGGCATTGTGGCTGACGAAGAGGATGGTGGTCCGGAAGGCCGACCAGATCGTCAGCAGGCTCTGGCGCAGCCGTCGCGCGGTGAGTTCGTCGAGCGCGCTGAAGGGTTCGTCCATCAGCAGGATGTCGGGCTCGATCGCGAAGGCGCGGGCGATCGAGGCGCGCTGCTGCATGCCGCCGGACAGCTGCAGCGGGAAGAAGTCGGCGAACTTCGCCAGTTCGACGAGGCCGAGCACCCGGTCGATCCGCCCGGCCCATTCGGTGCGCGGGAAATCGGCGGCCTGGAGCACGAACTCGATGTTCTCGCGCAGCGTCCGCCAGGGCATCAGCCGCGCCTCCTGGAACACGTAGGCGACGCGAAAACCCTGGCCGATCTGCTCGGCCAGCGGCTTGCCCTGGATGGCGACGGTCCCTTCGTAGGTGTCGTCGAGACCGGCGACGATGTTGAGCAGGGTGGACTTGCCGCAGCCGGACGGACCGAGCAGGCCGACGATCTCGCCCGTCGCGATGTCGAAGGAGACGCCGTCGAGCGCCTTCCAGCCGCCGGCCCCGCCGCGGCCCGGGAACTGCTTGTGGATGTCGGTCAGGGAGATCTGGGACATGGCGGCCTGTACCGGAGCGGGGGGACGGAAGGGGTAGGTCATGGCCGCTCTCAATTCCGCTTCCAGCGGAAGATGCGGCGTTCGATGGTGCCGAGGATCGCCACCTCGATGAACAGCATGACGAAGACGAAGCTCAGCGCGTAGGCGAGCACCTCGGTCATGTTGAACATCTGGTAGAAGAACTCGATCTTGTAGCCGACGCCGCTGCCGCGCCCGAGCAGTTCGACGAACAGCACCATCTTCCAGACGAGGCCGATGCCGAAGCGGGTGGAGGCCAGCAGCATCGGCGCCACCTGCGGCGCCATCACCGACACGATCTGCTGGCGCCGGCCGGCCCGGAAGGCGCGCGCCATGCCGATCAGCCGGGTGTCGATGCCCTTCACGCCCTCGCGGATGTTGATGGCGAGGACCGGGATGACGGGGGCGGCCGCGCCCAGCACGGCGGCGGTGTCGTTGAGGCCGACCACCATGTAGAGCGTCAGGATGGTCACGAGGGCGGGGATGGTGATGCCGCAGATGATCCAGACCTGGAAGAAGATGCCGGCCGTCCGCGACAGCGCCATGGAGAAGCCGAGCACCAGCGCGACGGCCATAGCGATGGCGAAGGCCGCCGCGATGCGCCCGAGCGTGATGGCGATGTCGGTGAAGATGTCGCCCTGCAGGACGTTGGCGACGAGCGCCGACACCACGCGGACCGGTCCGGGCAGCACGCTGGACGGGAGCGCCATGGAGCCGAACTGCCAGAGCGCGACCAGCGACACCACGGAGAGAACGGTGATCACGGTGGTGCGCACCCGTTCCGAACCGGCGATCGCACCCGCGAGGGAGGCGATCCTGCCGGAGGCATTCGCGTCGAAACCGGTGACCAGTGCCATCAGCCTTGTCCTTTCGGGTCAGGAGTCGAGGAGGTTCTCGCGCAGCGTCGAATAGCGGTACTCCTTGCGGAAGCGGCCGCGGCGCTGCAGTTCGGGGATCAGGAAGTCGACGACGTTCAGGAGGTCGCGCGGCACCGCCGGCGGGTGGGCGATCATGAAGCCGCCGCGCTCGCCGGTGGCCACGAAGGTCTCCTCCAGATAGTCGGCGACCTTCTCGGCCGAGCCGACGATGGCGTGGTCGTAGCCGGCGGTGTGGTGCTTGATGACCTCGTAGAACTCGTCCTTCGTGATGGTCTTTTCGGGATCGATGCCGGTCGTCATGTTGAGGAAGCCGACCGGCGAGGCGTTGGCCTTGACGATCTGCTCGTTGATTTCGGCGATGGTGAAGCTTTGCGGCAGCTTCGACAGGTCGTAGCCGATCTGGTGCGACATGAAGGCGCCGACGGCCTCCGGGGGCACGGCGGTGAGCAGCTGTTCGTGGCGGCGCCTGGCGTCCTCGTCGGTCTCGCCCACGATCAGCACCACGTCCCAGACGATGCCGACGCCGGACGGGTCACGGCCCTGGGCGGTGAGTGCGGCGTCGAGCGCCTTGCGGTGCTTCACCTGCTTGTCCTTGCCGGGGCTGGCGGCGAAGACCATGTCGGCGAAATAGGCCGAGGCCTGGATGCCGCGCGGCGAGGCGCCGGCCTGGACGAGGACCGGCCGGCCCTGCGGCGACGGCACGCAGGCGAGCGGACCCATGACGTTGAAGAACTTGCCGCGGTGGCCGATCGCCTTGACCTTCTCCGGATCGGCCATGATGCCGGCCTCGCGGTCGAGGATGAAGGCGTCGGGCGCGACGCTCGCCCAGAGCGCCTTGCACACGTCGACGAACTCCTCCATGCGCTCGTAGCGCTGGTCGTGTTCCATCAGCTCGTCGAAGCCGTAGTTCGCCGCGTCGGCCTTCCTGGACGAGGCGACGACGTTGAAGGCGATGCGCCCGCCGGTGACGTGGTCGAGCGAGTTCAGGAGCCGCGACGTGTAGAACGGGTGCATGTAGGTGGAGGAGTAGGTCAGCCCGAAGCCGATGCGCGAGGTGATCTGCGACAGGGCGGCGATGTAGGGGCTCATGTCCTGGCGCGGCCAGCCGACGCCCCAGCGCACGGCGTCGTCGCGGTTGCCCTTCCAGGTGCTCGGAATGCCGGTGCCGTCGCCCCAGAACATGAAGTCCATCAGGCCGCGCTCGGCGATCAGCGCCAGTTCCTTAAAGAAGCGCATGTCCGGATAGGAGGCGTTGGTCCAGGAGCCCGGCAGTCGCCAGCGCCCTTCGAGCTGGATCCAGGAGAGGTCGTAGCCGATATGCATCTTGGTGGTCATTGCGGGGATCCGTCAGGCAACAGGAAGCTCGTCGGGCGCCGGGGGCGACCGTGCGGATGGATGAAGGTGGAACCCCGGCCCGCGGGCCGGGCAGACAGACGTCAGGCCGCGACCTTCGCGGCCGGCGCGTCGGCCACGACGATGTCGTGTCTGGCGAGGATGGCCTTGAGCTTCGGCAGCACGACCGCGCCGAACAGCTTCAGGTCCTTCACGAAGTCGACGCAGGTGAACTGGATGCCGTCGATGCCGGTCTCCACGATCAGCTGGGCCAGCTTCTCGGCCATGGTGTCGGGCGCACCGATGACGGGATGGCCGGAGCCGAAGCCGACCGTGTTGGGCTGGCGCAGATAGGAGGTCCGGTCCTTGTAGCTGTCGCGGTTGTCGCGCTCGAAGGAGGCGATCAGATTGTCGAGCGCCTCGGTGTCGAGGTCCTCGCGGATCAGCTCGAACTCGCGCTCGGCGGCCTGGTCGGTCTCGCCATGCAGGAGAAGCATGGAGGTGACGACCTTGATGGAGCGCCCCTCGGCGGCCGCCGCCGCGCGGGTGCGCTCGACGTCCGCCGGGCGCAGGCCGACGAACTGGTAGTCGGAATGCCTGGCGGCGAAGGAGAGGCCCTCGGAAGACAGGCCGGCCGACACGAGATAGGGGTACGGCTTGCGGATCGGCTTCGGATCGGACACGCAGTCGGCAAGCCTGAAGAAGCGGCCCTCGAAGGTGCTGCGGTCCTGGCTCCACAGCATCTTCATGACGCGGATCCACTCGTCGGCATATTCGTAGCGATAGTCGCCATAGCCCTCCGGGACGACGCCCATCTGCTCCAGCTCCTCCAGCGTGTTGCCGGTGACGACGTTGATGCCGAAGCGGCCGCCGGAGATGTTGTCGATGGTGGTGATGATCTTGGCCGCGACGGCGGGGTGGAAGAGCAGCGGGTTGACCGTGGCGAAGAGCTTCAGACGCTTGGTCAGCGGGGCCAGCGAACTGGCCACCGACATCGGCTCGATGGTGTTCTTCCAGAAGCCGGTTTCGCCGCCGAAGCCCATCCACTTGCCCATCCAGAACAGGTAGTCGAGGCCGATGTCCTCGGCGACCTGGGCGATCTGGTGATGCAGCTCGAAGGTCGGGTGATAGCGCGGCGTGCGCTTCGACATGAGGAAGCCGTTGCTTCCGACCGGCATGAAGACGCCGAGTTCAACCTTGCGCATGGGGAAAGCCTCCTGTGGGCGATGGAGCGTTCTGCGTCATCTCAGTTCTCGCGGGTCAGCGCGCTTTCGTGCCAGCGCCGCAGGAGAAGGTGGGAGATGAAGCTGGTGAGGAAGAAGATGGTCACGCCGGTGGCGGTGATGAGCAGCAGCGCCGCGAAGAGCCGCGGCACGTTGAGCCGTCGGCCGGCCTCGAGGATGCGGAAGGCGAGGCCCGATTCCGTGCCGGCCGAGCCGGCGGTGAATTCGGCCACGACCGACCCGATCAGCGCCAGGCCGCCGCCGATCCTCAGGCCCGTCGCGAAATAGGGCAGCGCGCCGGGCAGCTTGACGTAGCGCAGCCGCTGCCAGGCGGTGGCGTTGTAGATGTCGAAGAGGTTGAGGAGGTTGTGGTCGGTGCTCTTCAGCCCCTGCGTCATGTTCGACAGGATCGGGAAGAAGGCGACGAGGAAGGCGCACATCAGGAGAACGGCGTGCGTCGACGGGGCGTAGATGATCAGCAGCGGCGCGATGGCGACGATCGGCGTGACCTGCAGCACCACGGCATAGGGATAGAAGATGCGCTCCAGCCAGGGCGACTGCGCGAAGGCGATGGCGACGAAGACCCCGCCCGCCAGCGCCAGCGCCAGCGCCGAGAAGGTGATGGAGAGCGTCACCCAGAGCGCCGAGAAGAGCATCGGATAGTCGGCGACGAAGGCGCGGATGACCTCCGTCGGTCCCGGCAGGATGTAGCGCGGCACCTCGTAGACGGTGACGTACCACTGCCAGACCAGGAGCACGACGGCGAGGGTGACGAGCGGGACGACGACGTGCAGGAAGCGCCGGAAGATGGCGCGCATCGGGCTTTCGGCCGCCGCGGTCGCGGCCAGGGGCGCGGCGGTCTGCCCGGCGGTTTCCATGGAGATGCTGCTCATCGGTGTGCGTCCACGTCCATCGACTGGTGCAGGACCTCGGACACCTCGCGGCTGGCGGCGGCGAAGTCGGCGGTCGTGCGGACATCCCCGCTGCGGGGGTAGGAAAGCGTGTTGGGCAGGTCGGCGATGACGCGGCCCGGACGGGCGGCCATCACCACGATGCGGCTCGACAGGTAGACCGCCTCGAAGACCGAATGGGTGACGAAGATGACCGTCCAGCCCTGGTCGCCCCAGAGCCGCAGGATGTCGTCGTTGAGCTTCTGGCGGGTGATCTCGTCGAGCGCGGCGAAGGGCTCGTCCATCAGCATCACCTTCGGCCGCGTGACGAGGGCGCGGGCGATCGAGACGCGCATCTTCATGCCGCCCGACAGTTCGCGCGGATAGTGCTCGGCGAACTTTTCGAGCCCGACCATGCGAAGCGCGTCCATGACCCGCTCGGTTGCCGCGCGGCGCGAGACCCCCTTCAGCCGGAGCGGCAGCCACACGTTGCGGAACACGGTCGCCCAGGGCATCAGCGTCGGCTCCTGGAAGACGAAGCTGATCTCCCGCTCGGGCTCGCCGGCATGGGTGTAGCTCGAGGTCGGCCATTCGATCCGGCCGACGCTCGCGCCGCCGAGCCCGGCGACGAGACGCAGCGCCGTCGACTTGCCGCAGCCGGAGGGGCCGAGCAGGCTGACGAACTCGCCCGGGCGGACATCGAGCGACATGCCCGACAGGGCGATCGTGCCGTTGGCGAAGACCTTGCCGACGTCGCGCATGGCGACGATCGGACGGTCGGAGCGTCCGGCGCCCGTCGGGACGGAAGGATCGGCGGCCATGTCCTGGCTCGCGCTGTAGCGCTGAAGCATCTGCAACCTCTTGAACTGCCCGCAGGAGCGCCGCCGGGCGGCGCCCCCTGATCGAACGTCAGTTGGCGGCCATGTCCTTGTAGAGGTCCATGCCGAGGCCCTTGCAGACGAACTCGGTCGTGTAGGCCTTCGACAGGTCGAGCGTGCCGTCGAGCACGCCGGCGTCGACCATCGCCTTGTAGAAGCCGGCGTAGCGCTCGTCGGTCATGCAGCCGATGCCCTTTTCCCTGGCGTCGCCGGCCAGCACGATCTCGTATTTCTTCATCTGAGCGATCGAATAGTCGATCTGCTCGTCCGTCATCTCCGGATTGTCCTTCTTGATCAGCTCGTTGGCGGCCGCGTTGTCGCCGTAGAGATAGTTGTACCAGCCGATGATGGAGGCCTCGACGAAGCGCTTGACGAGATCGGGCTTGTTCTCGACGAGGTCGACCTGCGTCTCGATGGTCGTCGCGTAGCCGGTGTAGCCGTAGTCGGCGAGCAGGAAGGCCTGCGGCTCCCAGCCGGCCTGCTTCCTGATGTTGAGCGGCTCGGAAGTGATGTAGGCCTGCTGGCCCGACTTCGGGTCGGCGATGAAGGGCGCCGGATTGTAGGTGTAGGGCTTGTACTGGGAATCCTGGAACCCGGGATAGGTGGCCTTCAGCCAGCGGAAGAAGGTGTCGTAGCCGTCGCCGCCGAGGAAGATCGTCTCGAGCTTGGCCAGATCGGCGATGGTCTCGATGCCGGTGCCGGGATGGGCGAGCAGCGCCTGCGGATCCTTCTGGAAGATCGCGGCGACCGTGGTGGTGGGGATGTCGTTGGCCACCGCGTCGAGCGCGCCGAGCGTCGAGCCCTGGATGAATTGCACCTGGCCGGCGATGAGGCGCGCCCGGTTGGGCGACTGCGGGCCGCCCATCAGGATGGTCACCTTCAGCCCGTACTTCTCGTAGGTGCCGTCGGCGACGGCCTGGTAGAAGCCGCCGTGCTCGGCCTGGGCCAGCCAGCCCGTGCCCATCGAAACCTCGTCGAGGGCATGCGCGCCCGTGGTCGTGGCGAGTGCCATGGCGGCGGAGCAAAGGACGCCCCCCGCGATCCTGCGTTCTGACATTTCAGTACCCCTGTTTTCAAATATTCTTGTTGTGCAAATTTGAAGACCGTTTCCCCGGGGCTGTCAATGGGAAATGCTGCACTGCGGCAGAGAGCGACGCAAGACGGCCAAGCAGAAAGACCCCCGGTCCTCAAGTATCTGTGAAGTCATTTTCCGCGCGATCATGTTCTTCGCGAACCGGCGCGGATCGGCCCGATGCTGCAGCGCAATATCAGGCGGCGCGATTTTTTTTCATCTAAGGGCGGCAAAGACTGTTCAAAGCGGAGGCAGCCGGAAATTCTGCCCGGATTTTATGCGTTGCGCCATCATCCCACCTCGCAGAAGAGCAGACGCCCACGGGCGTCTGCCCGCAGCGCATCATGCGGCACGAAAAAAGCCGCCCGGCGAACCGGACGGCCTGGCCCTCGGCGATGGAAGACGGGCAACGCCCCCGCAGGGGGAGCGGCAGGAAGGCTACTCGGCCGCCGCCGGCACGTCCGGACGCTCACCCGGCCGCAAGGGATCGAACATGAGGAACCGACTGTCGGGGAAGTGGCCAAGCACGCCGCGCAGCAGGCGGTCGATCTCGGCGAAATCCTTCCTCTCGATCGCGTCCACGACCATCAGATGCTCGCGGATCTGCCGCTTGTTGGCCTCGACGCTGGTGCGCTTCAGCCCGAAACACCAGAAACGGGCGGCATTGTTGTGCAGGCGGATGGCCGTCTGCTCGATCTGCGTGTTCTTGCAGGCCGCCGCCAGAGCTCGATGAAATGCCCTGTCCATCGCCACCAGGGCACGGATGTCGCGCGCTTCGACCACCGCTTCGTAGCCGTCATAGGCGGCACGGATGGCAGCAAGGTCATCGGGCGAAGCACGGTGAGCGGCAAGCGCTGCGGCATAGCCCTCCACGAGGATCCGCGCTTCGAACACGTCCTGGAGCTCGCGCAGGCCAAGGTCTCCGATGCGCGTGCCGATGCGGGCGTGGCGCTCGACCAGCCCTTCGAGCGAGAGCCGGAACAGCGCATCGCGCACCGCCGCCTGGCCCAGCCTGAAATCGCGCATGATCTGCTTTTCGTCGACGCGTGCGCCCGGCTCCAGATCGCCGACGATGATCGCCATCAGGATCACTTCATAGGCGTCGTTGCGCAGCAGCGTCTTTGCTTTGGTCGGCGGCTTTTTTCGGACCACTCTACTTCCTCCCGATGCTGCGTCCGGTCACGCTCACGACACGTGCCGGACTCCGGACCGCCCATCGCCGGACAGGCATTCCGGAGGCCGCTCTTAACATTTCAGGCCGACGAAGAACAGCCCCGCAGGCGGCCGCGACAGCGCCCGATCGACGCAGCCGAGACAGGCCCGCAAGCGGAAGGCGCGGAATGCAGGCGCTCAGCCGGCCGCCGCGAAACGCGCGTAGGCGCCATCCAGATACACCAGCGGCGAGGCCATGCTGTCCGGCAGCCGGACCGCGACCACCTCGCCGATGAAGATCGTGTGCGAGGAGGCCTCGACGCTGGTGGTCACGCGGCAGTCGAAGCTGGCCAGCGCGTTCTCGTAAACCGGCGCGCCGGTCTCCAGTTCGCCCCACGAGCCTTCGGCGAAACGCACTTCGCGGAACTTCGAGGAACTGAAGCGTGCGGCGACGGTGTCGTCTCCTTCGGCCAGAAGGTTGACGCAGAACACGCCCGACGATGCCAGGACGTCGTAACAGGACGCACTCTTGTTGATGCAGGTGAGCAGCGAGGGCGGCGTCAGACAGACGGAGGTCACGGATGTCGCGATCATGCCGTGGCGGACGCCGGCACCGTCGCGCGTGGTGATCAGCGACACGCCCGCCGCGAGGCGGCGCATGCCGAGCTTGAAGAGGTCGACCCGTTCGTTCATGCCAGCACCCGTCCCTGGTAGTGGATCAGTGGTTCCGCGTCCGCGACGCTTTCGAAGGCCGCGATCCTGCCGATCGCGATGACGACGCCGTGGCGCTCGATCGCTTCGTCGAGCCGGCAGTCGAGGACGCCGACGATGCCCGGCAGGATCGGCGCTCCGGTGGCGAGGCTGCGCAACGCCAGCCCCTCGAAGCGCGCGGTGCCCTTCGGGCCGTCGCGCGAGGCGAAGCGCTCGAAGATCGGCAGCCCGGACCGCGCCAGGTAGTTGATCGCGAAGACTCCGGAGGCGAGGATATCGGCGCAGGCGCTGGTCCGACGGTCGATCGACACCATCATCGTGGGCGGCGACGCCGTCAGATGCGTGGCCGAGAGGCCGAGAAAGCCCGACGGCCCCTCGCTGCCCGTCGTCGTCACGATCGCGGCCCCGGCGGCGCGGCACCCGATGGCGCCCCAGAACGCTTTCGGATCGATGTCGCGCACGGCTTCTGCGACTTCAGCCATCTTCGTACGCCCAAACTGACATTTCTGATTCAGAGGCTAGCAGAATCATTGTGCACCGCAAGACGAAAAATCGCCTGCCGCTCCACATCGGCTTAAACCGCTGTTTTTGTTTTCCCATGCTGTCCCGCACCGCAGCGCTCAGGCGAGGCCTGCCGACGTCGCCGGAACCCCCGCACGGCACGCGGCCGTCCTCCTCGGCCCGCGCGATTGTCTTCCGCTCGAACTGATATTTTTGTATCCTCGTTGTTGACATTTTTATTCCACGGGGCAATTTCCGGTTCCGTCGAACCCGCAGGAAGGTGCCCGCCGATGTCGCTGGAACTCTCCGTTCGCGCCCGCGAACGCACCGTCTTCCTGCTCTCCCTCGGCGGCTTCGCCAGCGGGGCGAATGTCCGCGTGATGGACACAGTCCTGCCGCAGCTCGCCGACGAGTTCGGCGTGGCGGTCGGTCTGGCGGCGCAGACCGTGACGGCCTATGCGCTCGGCTATGGCGGCATGCAGATCCTGCTCGGGATCGCCGGGGATCGCTTCGGCAAGTTCCGGCTGGTGACGCTGCTGTGCTTCGCCAGCGCGCTTGCCTGCCTGCTGGCAGCGGCGGCCGGGTCGCTCGGGCAACTCACCGCGGCGCGGCTGCTCTGCGGGGCTGCCGCTTCGGCCATCATCCCGGTCTCGCTCGCCTGGGTCGGCGACATGGCGCCCTTCGAGGAGCGCCAGCCGATCCTGGCGCGCTATGCCAGCGGCGGCATTCTCGGCATGGTGTCCGGCCAGATCGTCGGCGGGCTGGCGACCGAGTACTGGGACTGGCGCGCGGCGCTGGTCGTGGTGGCGCTGGTCTATCTCGGCGCGGGCGTCGGCATGGCGCGGGAGGCCAGACGCAACCCGCTGGTGACGGCGCGTCCGCTCGCGGGCGGACCGCGCTTGCCTCCGCTCGCCGCGATCGCGACCATGCTCCGGCGGCCCTGGTCGCGCGTCGTGCTCGCCTCGGTGTTCCTGGAAGGGGTGACGGTCTATGCCGCCGTCACGTTCGTGGGGATCGATCTCAAGGACCGCTTCGCGGCCAATTACGGCCTCATCGGCGCGATGCTCGCCTTTTTCGCCGTGGGCGGGATGTTCTTCACCCTCGGCATGCGGCGGAGGATGCGCACGATGTCCGCGAGACGGCTCATCGCCACGGGTGCCACCTCGGCCGGCATCGGTATGATCCTGTTCCCGCTCGCGCCGACGATCTGGTTCGTCCCGGTGCTGATGATGGCGATCGGCTTCGGCGCCTACATGCTGCACAACACGCTTCAGACCTTCGCCACGCAGCTCCTGCCCGAGGCCCGCGCGACCGGCTTCTCGGTCTTCGCCACGCTGTTCTTCCTGTCGCAGTCGCTCGGCGTCGCGCTCGGCGCGCTGATGCTCGGCGGCAGCGGTGCCGGGGCGGTGTTCGTGACGGCGGCGCTGCTGCTCGGCGCCTTCGGCATCTGGTTCGTGACCGTGGCATCGCGGGCGATTCCGCCGGCCGACCGCTAGAGCCAAGGCCCGCACCGTTCGACAGCGGCACCTGGCGAGGCAAAGATGGTCGGAGTGGCAGGATTCGAACCTGCGACCCTCTGGTCCCAAACCAGATGCGCTACCAGACTGCGCTACACTCCGTTCGACGGTCCGGCCGCCGGAACACGGTGCCTGCCGCTCGACGACCTCCGGCAAAGACGTGGCCGCCGCGGATCATGCATGGCGACCGTCGATCTCCGGATCGGCTAGCACGCAGGATCAGCGGGCGCAACGCTTTCCGACGGACGGACCGGCGATCGGACGCGGTCGGGCGCCCGCGGGCGCGGCACGGAGCCGGGCGATGCGTGCCGACCGGACGACGCCGGCCGGGAAAAGCATCAGCCCTTCGCCGAGAGGAGCTCGATCAGGCGCTCGGCCACCGGCCGCATGACCGCATCCGCGGCGGCGAGATCGAGGAACCTCCTGTAGGCGGCCACCGCCTCCTGCGTCCGGCCGGTGTCGCGATAGGCGTCGCCCTTCGCCATCTGGATGTCGGCGTCCGCCGGAGCCAGCGTCTCGGCCTCGAGGAGCAGCGCCAGCGCTTCTTCGTGCCGACCGAGGCGTTGCAGGCTCACCGCCCACTGCAGCCGGTAGCCGGCGTTGCCGGGATCCAGTTCGGACGCCCGCCTCAGCCGCATCACGGACGACTCCCATTCCCCAAGGATGGCGAGAATGCGCCCGTGCGCCATCTGCGCCTCGGGATCGCCCGGCGCATAGTCGGCGGCGTCGCGGTAGATCCGTTCGGCCGCCGCGTGATCGCCCTTCGCGAGATGCATCGCGGCGAGTTCCGCGAAGGCCATCGGGTAGCCGGGGTCGAGTTCCAGCGCGCGCGTGAGGAGCGCGATCCCTTCCGCCGTCCGGCCCGCCGCGAGTTCGATCCGGCCGGCCCGGGTGAAGTAGCGCGGATCGACCGGATCCCACTCCGCGGCCTCGAGATAGTGGAGGACGGCGGCCGCCGGATCGCCCGCCGCGAGCGCGACGTCCGCGTGCTTCACGAGCAACGCGAGCTCCGCCGCGCGCCCGAGCGTGAGCGCGAAGCGACGCGCGCCCGCTTCGGCTTCGTCGGTCCCCTGCTTCGACGCGACCTCCACCCACTTCGCCGCCGCGCCCATCGCGTGGCGCGCGCGTTGTCCGGCTTCCGCGAGCGCGGGATCCTTCACATCCGTCCACGTCTTCGCCGCCGCGAGCAGCTCCCGCAGCCGCGCGCGCTCCTTCAGCCAGCGCGGCAACGCCTCGACGCCGAGCCGCGCGTAGTCCGCGGTCAGCTCGTCCACCCGCGCCTTCACGGGCGCGGAGAGCGGCGAGATCGCGGCGTGCGCGAGGTAGCTCTTCGCCTGGAGATCCGGGAAGAGCGAACGATCGCCGAGGACTGGTCGATTTGGCACCACAGGAGGCACTTGGGGGTTCCAGCGTCGCAGGCTACACCAACACGATGCGCCCGTTCAGAAGGCTATCCGTCGTACTCGCCGGCTGGATCCTCGG
>Ga0208243_1000606_pt1 | contig 18009 bp, 17 predicted proteins | sample Subbio2Aug_QV12A_FD_184826 | JGI IMG/M metagenome (GOLD analysis project Ga0208243, IMG submission 184826) | Serpentinite rock and fluid subsurface biosphere microbial communities from McLaughlin Reserve, California, USA - CR12Aug_QV12A (SPAdes) | ecosystem: Environmental > Terrestrial > Deep...
ACTTAGACATTCCTGAACAATGGTTATCTCTTTGCGGAGGTTAGCCTCAATCATACGGCGACGCAGATACTCGTAAAGAGCCATCAACTGGTGCGAAATGTCGTACTGCATGTCTAAGGTGGCCATAAACTCAAGGATAATGTCCTGTGCGCGGAGCAGTGCATCGTTAGCGCCGGGCACGTCCTTTCTCTGCATGGCCAGCTCCGCACGGCTTAGGAACTTAATGCAGCCGTTGTAGAGCATAAGGGTCAAGTCGGCCTGCGAAGCGGTAAACACGCTCTGTTCTTGGTATGTAGCGTAGGGATTAGGCATGGCCATAGGGGAGACCTCCTTTGTGTATGTCGCTTGTGGCTTGTCGCTTGTCGCTTGGGGAGAGCCGCCAGGCGCCAGGCTCCAGGCTCCAGCCGGAGCGGCAGGCTATAGGGGTGAGGCGTAAGAAGAACGGGCTGTGAGCTTTGAGCTGTGAGCACTGAGAAGAAAGGGTGGAAAGGGGCAAGGTTAAAGGTTCAAGGGGAGACGGCACCGCTTGGACACCGCTCTACTGAGCACTGAGCACTGGGCACTTTTTCTACTAGGAGCCAGCAGCTAGGAGCCAGACGCCCTCCACTGTGCTCCACGCTCACTACTGCTGCCGCGGTGCAAATTGCTGCGCGAGCCACGCGCTCTGGCTGTTCATGCGCTCCATAGCGCGCTCCAGTGAGGTAAACTGACGCCAGAGCCGGTCTTCGACGCGAGAGATGCGGTCTTCCTCGCGCACGATGCGGTCGTTTAAGCGCTGCATTTGCTGCCCGATGACGCTGCTGTCGGCGCGCAGGAAGCTACTGGCGGCACCTGCTTGGGCGTTTAGCTCCCGCACACTTGTGTCAAGCGAGGAGCGCAGGCGTTGCGCTGTTTTGGCAAACAGGTCCTGCACTGCTCCGCTGTCTTTTTCTAGCTCCGCCCGGAGCTTGGTTGTGTCAATATGCAGGCGACCGCCTTCGCCGTGATGCATAGTGCGTATGCCGATAACAGACATTTGCCGCAAGGTGGTATCGCTCACCGGGTCGTTAAAGTCCCTGCGCATGCGATTGACTATGCGCTCGAGGCCGTCGTCGCCGCGCAGCAAGCCGCTGCGCGCGCGCTCTTGCCATCGCTTTATGTCATCTTCGCTCATCTCTTTTCTCTGTTCGTCCGTGAGCGGTAAAAAGTCGCGGTGGCGCTCGGCGGTAAGCGCGGTGTTAAATCTCTCGAGGGTATCGTTGTATGATTTAACGAAATCCTCGATATTGCGGACTACCGCGTCGTGATCGGGTGTCACCGTAACGGTGGCCGCTGCTCCCGGGGCAAGAGTGTTGCGCAACGTAAATGCAACCCCGTTAATGGTGAAATTGTTCGTCCCACGCTCGGTAGCCAGGCCGTTTAAGGTAAACTGCGCGTTTTGTCCGTCCTGTACCGCCATGCGCAGCGTAGTGTTAAAGAAGGCTGCTCCTGCGCCCTCAAAGCCCATGTCGGCCGCAGCGGGATTGTTGTTGCCGGGAAAGCGCGAGGTTATGCTCACTCTACCCGAGAACGTATCGTAAAAGGCCTGCAAGCCTAACGTCTGTGAACTACTGATGCGACTAAGTACGGAGTTTAAGCTGTCGGTCGCAGTGTTTACGGTAAAGGTTTCGCTGACTCGGGTGCCCGCTTGGTTGTGGTTAAACACCGTCACGTCGAATGTTCCCGGCAGTGCGGCTCCATCGATTTGGCCTGCACTGATAAGTTGAGCAAGTGGCGCGTTGGCATCAATCGTCGTATGGGGTGCTAACACTATACTGCCCGTCGATGTGGCCCGCGTAGAACCAGCCAGCCTCGTTATAGCAGAAAACTCAAGCGCCATAGCCGAAGCATTGCCTGTGGCGGTCGCCGTCACCACAGCTTCGTTACTGCTAGCCACGTTGAAGCGGCGATAAGCTCCCTGCAGTGTCATATCAAAAGTGCGGTTGCGGAGCGTAGTAAGCTGCGTATTAAGAGCACGCAAGTCGTCACGGCGCCACTCTAGTTGCGTGCGGTTCTGCGTCAACCTATCGACACGTACTCTGTGGGCGCGCACAAGGTCACGCACCATAGCTTCTGTGTCAAACCCGGTCGCTATGCCGCCAATGCGCGTCGTAGGGCGAATGGTCATGGGAAGGCCTCCTTGTAGGTGGGGTTGCACTTAGCACTTAGCACTTAGCACTTAGCACTTAGTGAATTTGCCTAGACACGCAAATTCACCTGCACTTCGTAGGAACGAGGGGTTGTTGGCTCTTGGCTCCTGGTAGTGCGTTCTCCCTTATTTATTCGGCACTTCATGTCAAATGCTTTAGGGTTATACTCGGCAATGTTCATAGTTCATGATTCACGAGTCACGATTCATGATTGCCAAGCGAAAAGCCCCCGCTTGCGCGGAGGCCTTGTGCCAATGACGCTATGCGACTAATGGTACTACCGGAGCAGTTGCAGCACTCCCTGCGGCAACTGGTTGGCTTGCGCGAGCATCGCCTGTGCGGCTTGGGAGAGGATGTTGTTCTTGGTGAACTCCATCATTTCCTTCGCCATATCTACGTCGCGAACGCGGGACTCGGCAGCCGTTAAGTTCTCGGCTGAGGTGCCTAGGTTGTTAATTGTATGCTCGAGTCGGTTCTGGAAGGCGCCAAGCTTCGAGCGTTCAGCGGAGACTAGGGTCATAGCGTTATCCATGACTGTGATTGCTGCAGTTGCTCTGCTGGCAGTAGAGACATCAAGAGCAAACTCACTTGGTATGCCGCTACTATCTGTCAGCTCAGTTACTGTAAAGAATGCCTCAGCGACAACTCCATGAGCACTGCCAGACCCCGTCCCGGAGATCCTCAAGTTCTGTAGGGCTCTCATGTCAGAAATCGCCACAGTAAACTGCTGGCCTTGATTAGCCCCTATCTGCAAGTGGGATTGACCGCCGATACCGTCGGCTCCGTTGGTATTCTGCACAAGGGCCTGAGCGACCAAACCCGAGAGGAGCCTGATAGATTCCGCACCTGCGGCACCAGCAAAAGACCCTGTGCTCTTGGCCTCTATGCTAATATTAGTCGCGGTGCCTGTGATTGTGAAATCCCTGAGGGAGTTGCTTGGCTCTAAGCCAAACAGCTGGTTTAGTGCACTTGCAACGTTTGTGCCAAGATCAGTAATCGTCAGCGTGCCGATGGTTACTGTATTGGTAGCCGTGTCGACAGTGTTTGTTCCTTGTGCAACTGCGTGAGCAAACGCAATATTATAGTTCTCTCCACCGATGGAAAGCACCACGGGCGGGTGCGCTGTCGCTGGCACAACTGAGGGGAAGGAAAGAGTCTGTCTCTCCATGACTGCACCGGTGCCAGCGCCCGTCATATCGCCATTAATGACTTTCTTGGTGTTAAACTCAGTGTTGTTACCAATCCTAGTTATCTCCGAGGTCAGCTGATTTACCTCTTTTTGGATTTCAGCGCGGTCAGTAACGGTGTTTGTATCGTTGGAGGCCTGTACCGCTAACTCACGCATGCGCTGCAGAATTGAGTGGGTTTCATTTAGGGCGCCTTCGGCAGTTTGGATGAGCGATATGCCGTCTTGAGCGTTGCGGGAAGCCTGTGTGAGACCACGAATCTGGCCACGCATTTTTTCCGAGATAGCCAAGCCCGCAGCGTCATCACCAGCACGATTAATGCGTAGCCCTGAAGACAGTCGTTCGAGCGACCTCGCCCCTGCAGCTTGATTGGCAGTTAACTGCCGATACGTGTTGAGTGCCGACATGTTGGAGTTGATTCTCATTCTTTTTCCTCCTTGAAATTACTAACGGCGTCCTTGCCGTTGAGTTTTGGCTCGTCGCGCGCCGAGCCCCTCACTAGAGTAGTCGACAGGTACCAGGGAGAACTTTAGGGGGAAGGGGAAAATTCTTGGGGCTAGCTTACGGCGTACGGCTTACAGCTTACCGCTTTCCGCTCTCTCTGCTAAGAGACGTAAATCTACTACGGCGCGGAGTTTGCGGCTCGCTGTTCTTTGCTAACAGGTACAAGCAGTACTGGTTCATGCTAATGCCCTCTTGTTTTGACCGCTGAGCCAGCTCGCGATGCAGCGTCTTAGGGATGCGTAGCTTAAACTGACCGGAGTATGCGTCGGACGAGCCGGGCTCGGGGATGTCATAGCCTTCCTCGAGCGCAGCCTTGAGCCACTCCTTCTTTGCATCCTCTAACTTGCTGAATCCTGTCACAATGTCATCGGCGCAAGTCAGACATCCCTTCAGGTCGGGGATAGAAACGACGTACCCGCCTTCTGCTTCATCCCGCACAACTTGTACATGATAGTTAAGCTGCATGTAGTAATCGAGACTCTTCACAACTCACCCTCCTCTCTCTCTATTACAGCTTTTACTAACTTAACATATGCCACACTCAGTCGTTCTCCTTCCGGCACTGTTATGGGAGGGCTGCCTGGTTTGCGAAATGTCCAGTGACTGCTACCGCTACTAGGCCTTCGGCCCTCATAACCAAATCCCAGAAGTACCTTCTTCAACTCAGAAAAGCGGACGTCTCTAGGCATTGACCTTATCCTAGCCAACAGTTTCTCCCATTGAGACATGGCATCACATCCCTACAACAAGTATAACTTGGTGTCATATATGGTGTCAAACTATATCTTCTAACGCCTAGCACCTCAAGCCTAACGCCTAATCCTTTGCCTTTCCGGTCTCTCTGCTGCGGGCTGTGAGCTGAGCGCCGAGCGCTGCTAACTCCCCTGGCGCCTGGTGGCTGGCGGCCGGCGGCTTAACCCCCGCCGCAACCCTGTTCTCCTCCCGCACCGCGTCAAGCAGCTCTTGCCGATAGATCGGCACGCCGCGTGGCGCGGTGATGCCGATGCGCACTGCTTCGCCGCGCACCTCGATTACGGTGAGCTCGATGTCGTCTCCTATACGCACTTTCTCCCCTACTTTGCGGGATAGAACGAGCATCAGTCATCACTCCTAAACAAGGAATGGCGCAATGGGTACGCAGTATCATGCAGGATTACCTGCTTGCCGACGGGAGAGCCGGCAGGGTTTGGCTCGATGACTACCGGGGCAAGTAGATTCGTGGTGGCGCGCGAAAAGTCGCCGCTCGGCACCGAAACAATCGTAAACACATGCGAAGTCTCTTTAAGCTCGGCCACTTGCCTAGCCAGTGCGACATCATAGTCTGGGGCAAACTGGGCGATATCGAGCAGTAAGAAGGCGGCATCGGCGTCGTGGGTAAACTGTAGCCACTGAAGGAGCGGCACCTCTGGCGAGAACGGCGCCAATGCTGCGCTCTGCCACTCGGGTAAGCCAATAAATCCGGCGGGAAAAGAAATGAGGTCATCGGGCCTTACCGTAACCTCACCAAGCCTGGAGCTATGTACAATCACACTACTCACCTCTACCTGAGATAATCTAAGAGCGTGGGCTGCATTACGCGCGCGCCTGCAGCAAGAGCCGCCTGGTACACGTGCTCACGCGTGTTAAAGTTCATAATCGCCTCAGCCATATCGATGTCCTCTATCTGCGACTTAAGCTCGGTAAGAGTTACGTGCTGCGCTTCATAGCGCTGCTCGGTCATCTGTAGCCTGTTATGGCGAGCTCCGACAACGGCGCGCTCGTCAAGCAGAGTGTTAAAGGCCGCATCTAGGTCAGCAAGTGCAGTCTGCAGGTCGCCCGTGCCGAGCAACCCGTCCCGCACTGCTAGGAGCGAGTCAAAAAGCCCGCCGTCAAAAAAAAGGTCGTGCCCTTCGGTGTTTACTTGCATATCAATGCCGCGGATTATCTCATAGTTTACGACTCCACGCCCCGCATCCGCACTTGCCGGGTTAATCGTGTCGACTAAGCCGTCCGGTCGCACGGATACGGTGAAGGGCACCCCACCGTGATGCGCGCCGCCGAATATAGAGCGGGTGCCGTCGAGCGACGTGTTAGCGAGCGCGACGACGTGACGCAGTAACTGGTCCACCTCAGTGGCATTGTAGGCCCTTGCTTCCTGCGGCATAGTGCCATTAGCTCCCGCTAACGCCAGCTCACGGGCGCGATGGAAGGCCTCGCCGATAGTGTCAAGTGTGGTATCTGTTAGGCTAAGCCAGCCTAGCCCGTCGCGCACGTTGTTTTGAAATTGCGCGCTTTCCGCTAGAACAGAGTTTACGCCAAGTAGTTTAGCTATGCCCACAGGGCTATCCGAAGGCTGGCTGATTGCCTTGCCTGACGCCATTTGGCGCTGCGTACGCTCTAGTTCGCGCAAGCTTAGCTGGAGATTGCGCATCACGTTATTGCGTAGCGTGGCGTTAGATATGCGCATTCACACTACCTCCCAAGGTTAATTAAGACTTCGAGCGTCTCATCTAAGGTGTCTAACAGCCTCGCCGCGGCGGCATAGCCGTGTTGAAACTGAATCATGGAGGCCATCTCCTCATCTATGGAGACACCTGCTGACTCCTGGCGCCGATTGTCGAGCTGGTTGACGAGTGCATCCTGATTAACGAACATGCGCGAAGACTGCTGCGCCTCTACGCCGAGAGCAATAACCAGCGCATTATAATACCCTTCCAGATTGGTGCCGCCGGGAAGCGAGTTAGCGTGGCGCTGACGCACCACGAGAAGTGCATTGCTGCCGTCGGCACTCCCGGCGCCGCTAGCCCCTGCGCGCACGAGCGCGTGGTCAGCCACGATGTCGGGGTTGACGGTGATGAACCTAGCCTCCCGCCCTGCCGTCCCCGCAGGAATGACAAAGAAGTCGGCTCCGAGCGGTGACGGCGGCGTAGTTAAGGACTGTCCTGAAGCGTGCGCCGTGTTTACCAAATCGCTTAGGTGCACGGTGAGCGTATTGATATTGGCATAGAATACGTCGCGGAGCCAGCCTGCCGCGGCAGACAACCCGGCTAGTCGCCCTTCGACAACCGTGGCACCGGTTCCGTCCGGCCATGTGATTTGGCCGCCTGAATCGACAGTGAGCTCGCTATACAGGGTGCCCTGCACCAAGTGACGGCCGCCTAAGACGACGTCAATAGCGCCGTTAGCTTGCGTGAGTTGAGTAAAGCCAAGTGTGCGCGAGAGGTCATCAAGCAGCACATCACGCCTATCGGCTAGGTCGTTGGGGTTAAGCCCCGCAGCGACATTGGTTATAATCTGGCGGTTAAGCGCGGCCAACTGTTCGGCGATAGCGTTTACGTCATTTACGGACATCCGCACCTTGGTCGTTAAGTCGCTAAGTGTAACCTCTGTCTGCTCGGCGACGGCATGCAGCGAGTTGGCGAGCGTCACGCCTTTTTCCACAACCCCGGCTCGCGTCGCGCCGCTCGTTGGGTTTTTGCTTAGCTCCTGCCAAGCGTCCCAAAAGCGAGAGAACACGTTACTTAGGCCGGACTCGGTCGGCTCCATAAGAATCTTCTCGACGTGGTTTAAGGCCGCATAGCGCTCTTCCCACTCGCCGAGCTTACTAAGTTGCGGGCGAATCTGGTAATCCAAAAAGCTGTCGCGCATGCGGCGAATCTCGCTTACGGCCACGCCCGTACCGATTTGGCCCGCTTGCTGGGGTCTGTTCATGGAGGCAGTGGAGAAAGGGCTTGTTGTACTGAAAACGGCTTGCTGCCGCGAAAACCCCGGTGTTGACGCGTTAGCAACATTGTGCGCTGTGACATCAAGCGCTATCTTATGCGCGCTAATGCCTCGCCGCGCTATGTTAAAAGCAAAAAAGGTTGACGGCATACGACTACCTCCTTGACATCTCCAGTGCCCTTATGCGCGCAGGTCGAGACTCTTCCCTGGGCGCACCTGCTTCTTGCCCCTATCAGAATACCCGTCGTCATCTACCAATAGGTTTAAGACCTTGCGGGCAAAGACTAGGCTCTGCTGGGCCAAAAGCTGATTCGTCTCGACCAGTTCCTTTAGCTGTGACAGCTGCAAAGCGGTATCTTCGTCACGCACACCGCTAGCGAGATAGGCTTCACACTGTTTCCAGAGGGCCTCCTGCTCCCGCACAAGCTCGGACAACCCGGCTAAGTCGTCGACTAGCATGCACTGCTGCTGTGCCAGCAGGTTTTTGCGGAGCGCGGCTAGCGAATCGCGTGAACTGGCGAGGTTTGGCGAGTTCATTTGCTTTCTCGCGCGAGGACCGTAAGCTCGGCGGCGAGCCTCGCCGCGAGCTGCCCATTATCCACCGCATAGCGTCCCTCGGACAGCTTCGCCTTTAACTCGGCGACTTTCGCTGCATCAAAAGGCTCTTCAATAGTCAAGGCCTCACGCAGCATTTTTGCGGCCGCAGAGATGACGATGGCGTCGTTTCCCACCGAATTTTGGGGCGCTGCCGCTCGCTTGGGCTCCTTAGGCGCCTCAATCGGTCGGTTAGGCAAAGTGCGGGTCACATCAATCTTCATAGTCTGCAGCTCCTATCTGCTTAATGGTGTGCGAGAAAGGCGACAATCTCACCTAGGCTCAAAACACGTTCGGCTAAACCCGCTTCAACCACGACGCGCGGCATGCCGTATACGACACAAGTTTCCTCGGATTCCGCCACAATTTCCGCACCGGCCCGATGCAATTCTCTGGCGCCCTCGAGGCCGTCTTGCCCCATCCCCGTTAGAACCACCGCCAAAACGCGGGGCGCAAACGGCAAAGCACTGGAAAACAGGACGTTGACGCTAGGGCGAAAAGGTGAAGAACTAGATTGGGGGGGCAGAATCGCAATTTCGGCGCGGTCCCTGTCACGCTTTACGGTGGTGTGGCTTCCCGCAGGTGCGATGTATACACACCCTGCGCGGAGCGACTGCTGGTGCGTAGCCTCCACTACCTGCACCTGGCTCTGCTGCGCCAGCCTTTGCGCCATGGGACCGGTGAAGCCCGGCGGTATGTGCTGGGCTACGACCACGGGTGCCGGAAAGTCCGCAGGCAAAGCGGGTATTATCTTTTGCAGCGCCGCGGGGCCGCCGGTCGAGCACCCTACCACTACCAGCTCGTAGTCTCGCGCACGAGTCGGCTGCACGCGTGCCGCGCTCGAGGGGCGATGCCTCTGCAAGCGGGCACCGGCTGCGACGCGAAGCTTTTGCGGCAAGACATCCGCTAACTCCCGCATAGCAAGCGCGCCCTTCGGTTTGGCCACAACGTCGACTGCTCCGCCCTCAAGCGCCTGCAGTGTCTCATTCGCGCCTGCAACCGTGAGGCTGCTTACCATAATCACCGGCGTGGGCTTTTCGGCCATAATGGCCTTGAGCGCAGTTAGGCCGTTCATACGCGGCATCTCAACGTCCATGGTGATTACGTCAGGCTTAAGCTCGCGCGCCTTAGCCACAGCTTCAACACCGTCTGCCGCTGTAGCGACAACTTCCATGTCGCTACAGGCATTGATGACGTTAACTAAAAGTTGCCGGATAAACGCTGAGTCGTCAACCACCAGTACACGTCGTTTGGGATGAACAATCATCGTTGCCGCAATAAGCCGAGGAGACCTTTAACGTCTAGAATCGGAACAACGCTGCCGTCACCGAGCACTGTCGCTCCGGCAAGTTCGCGATTGGCGGTGAAAAACGGCCCTAAAGGCTTAATGACTACCTCTTGCTCACCTAATAATCGGTCAACCATCAGCGCTACTTTAGACGTCGCCGAAAAAACAATCACCAAATGGTCTGGACTAGTGCCGACATCTGGCAGTTCTAGGGTAGACGCTAACGATACGAGGGGGACAATTTGCTCGCGAATGACGAGGCAGTCGCGCCCCTGCACCGCACGGACCTCCTGGCGATTGAGCTTGCGCGTCTCGCTGACAGAGGCAATCGGCAGCGCGAACGAGCGCCCCTGTACGCTAACGAGCAGCGCGCGTATGATGGCGAGCGTTAGTGGCAAGCGAATCACGAATTCGGTGCCGACATTAATTTCGCTCGTGATTTCGATGCTGCCGCCAATTTTTTCAAGCTGCGTACGCACTATGTCCATACCTACGCCGCGACCGGAGACATCACTTACCTCACGCGCCGTGCTTAGCCCCGGCGCAAAGATAAGCTGAAAAACCTGTTGGTCGCTATACTCACGCAGCTCTTCTTCCGTAACGAGGCCGAGACTGCGGGCCTTTCGCCCTACGGCTTCTCTATCGATGCCGCGACCGTCGTCCTTTACCGAAATGACGACGTTTGTTTCTTCATGCGAAGCAGCAAGCACTACGCGCCCAAGCGCCGGCTTGCCCAGCTTTACCCGCTCTTCTTTGGATTCAAGACCGTGGTCGATGGCGTTACGCACAAGGTGAATTAGCGGGTCGCGAACTTCCTCAACGATAGTGCGGTCAAGCTCTGTTTCGGTGCCGAGTAGTTCAAGTTCAACTTGCTTGCCGCGGTTTTGTGCTAGGTCACGCACCAGCCGCGGAAAGGTGTTAAATAGCTGCGCGATGGGGATCATGCGCGCTTTCATAATCTCTTGCTGCAGTTCGTTTGTGATCCGCCCAAGTTGCCCGGATACGCCAAGCAACGTCTGCACCTGCAGGTTGTCTCGGCTTGCCCGCTCGAGGTTGCCCACCACGTTCGCGAGGCGATTGCGCTCTATGACGAGTTCACCTACTAAGTTCATTAGCTTTTCTAGCTTGTTGACGTCAACTCGTACCGAGTGTTGCTTAGTGTCAGCGCGGTCCTGGGTCTGTTTTTCCGTACTAGACTTTAGTTTACTGGCGGGAGCCGCGAAATGAGTCACCCGCACGTCTTCGACATCGCCGTCCTGGCCGACGGCTTCACTCAATGTCGCGGAGCTTTGCTCGGTGTTAATCTCTACGGCAAAGCTCTGCTCAAAGCGCTCTTCCGTAAGGTCGCTCTCGCTTGGTTCGCAACGCACAACTTCGCCTAACTCGCGCAACCGCTTTAGCAGGATAAACGCGCGCACGCCCTTCATCACTGTTTGGGTGCGCAGAGTAATCTCCACGCGATGCGTAGCTACCGCCGCCGCAGGTGCCGTGTCGCGCGCTACGGCTATCTCCGTTGTACCGGGTGAAAACTTGGCCAAGTCGGCGAGCACTAAGGCAAGGTCGTATGTACTTTCTGTGCCTGTGTTATACACATCGTGTTTAATCTGGCGCAAAGCATCAAGCCCCGCAAGTAAAGCTGAAAACAGCGCGGGCTCGGATGAAACTTGGCCTTGGCGCAGCAGGCTTAAGACGTTTTCCATCTGATGCGCAACACTTGCCATTTGGGTAAAGCCCATCGCCGCCGAGGAGCCTTTGATTGTATGCGCGTCGCGAAATACCTCGTTAATGATACCTGCGTCGGCAGGGTGCTTTTCTAGCGCGACAAGGTTTAGCGCTAAGCGGTCTACAAACTCCTCGGCTTCATCGAGAAACAGGCGCAGGTAATCGTTATTGACCAAGCAAGTTCACCCCCAGTTGCGGCTCGTCGGAAAAGAGTTTTACAGGGTCAAGCAGCGAAATTAAGGCTTCCCCATGGTGACATACGCCGCGTACAAAGGAGGCCGCAGCTATATCCGGGGCGGGTGTGACCAAAGGCTCTGCAATGTCGCTCACTTCGGTAACACCGTCGACGATTAATCCTACTTTTAGTCCCTCTGTGTCCACAATCACGATGCGCGTCGCGGACGTGTCGGTGCGAGCTGTAAGCGCAAAACGCTTGCGCAAACATACTACGGGCAGAATCTGTCCGCGCAAGTTTAGTACGCCTTCAATAAACTGAGGGCAGCGCGGAATGGGAGTAATCTCCTCCATGCGCGCAATCTCCTTAACCTGAGCTGTGTCAATGCCGTACTGCTCGCCCTCGAGCGAAAAAATAACAAGCTGCAGCCTGCTGACCATAGTGCTCCTCCCTCTTACTGCGTCATGCATACATCCTAGTACATCTTTTATTCTCGGTAAGGCGCAAAACACCTTTAATTTAGGTAAAAAGCTCAGGCGGCGCAGTATATATTGACAGCAGTTGCCCGACAAGATAGTCTTAATTGGAAAAGACGACGGCAATGAAACGGAGGAGCGGATTTTTATGCTTAAGTCATTGCGGGCCAAGCTCGTAACGGCCATGCTTGTCGCGGGGCTGTTACCCACGCTCGTACTTGGCGCGTGGAACATCAACGCCATCATTAACACAGTTAACAATAACGCCGAAGCGAACATGCGCGAGACCGTCGCCAACTTAAAGAAGACTATAGGGGCAAGGGTAGACGAAGCGCGCACCAATGCAGTGTTCTTGTCTGAGGCGCAGGCACTGCAGACAGGGAACGCGGAAGAAATCGCGGAGCTCTTTGCCGAGGCAAGAAAGCGCATTGGCGGCGCGGATCAGCTGATGCTTGTGGATCGTTCCGGCATAAGTACGCATAACACGATAGGCAGCGTACAAAACATGGCCAACCGAACCTACGTGCAGCGGGCGCTACAGGGAGAGGTAAACACCGCAATCGAGGTTGCGGCTGACGCAGGCATTACGCGGTTGATGGGAGCAGCGCCAGTCTATGACCGTCGCGGACAGCGTGTGGGCGCAGTCATAGTGGGCGTGAACTTGGCCGAACACAAGCGCCTAGTTGAGTTCTTTAGTCCAAACCAGGAAACGGATGAACGATACTTAGTGAATCGTCACGGCATGTTTATAACGGATAGTCGCTTCTTGGAGCGCGCCATCGGTACTTCGGTCGCTTCGCAGCAAGCACTGAAGATGTTTCAGCCGGATGCGCCTGAGGTCTTCTTTGGTCGCTACACGAACTATGCAGGCGCGGACGTGTTTGGCGCGCTAACCTACGTTCCTGCACTCGACATCGTCGCTGTCGCAGAGCAGCATCGGGCTGAGGTGATGGCGCTTGTATTTGATGAAGTTATGGTGTTTGCCGTCATCATTGCGGGAGCGATAGCACTAACGATGGTAGTGGCGTGGGTCACTTCCTCTGGCATTTCTAAACGCATTAGACCCATCGTCAGAGGCGCCGAGGAAGTCGCAGGAGGTAACTTAGCGTTAGCATTCACGGTAGATGGCGACGGTGACGAAATCGGTGCGCTTTCGCGTGCGTTTGTCACGATGGTGAAGAACTTAGGCGAGTTAATCAAAGGGGCGCAGACCTCTGCGCAGGAAGTGGCCGAACGCGCCAGCGTGATGAGCGGCAGCATTGCCGAGGTCGCAGCAGGAAACAACAGTCAAGCCAACATAACGCAAGAAGTAACTCGTACGCTAGAACAGCTTGCTGCCGCCACCGAGGAGATAGCCGCTAATGCGCAACACGCCTCGGCCGCCAGCGAATCCGCACAACAGGCCGCGGGAGACGGAGCCACGCGTATTGGGAACGCTATCGCCTCGCTGACTACAGTGCAAGAGAACGTAACCGGCCTGGTCAAGGTTTCGCAACAAATCGGCGGCATCGTCAATACAATTGAGTCTATCGCCGACCAGACTAACCTACTTGCCTTAAACGCGGCCATAGAGGCGGCGCGCGCCGGCGAGCACGGACGCGGCTTCGCCGTTGTCGCCGACGCCGTGCGCAGCTTAGCGGAACAAAGCCGGGAGTCTACGCAGGAAATCTCGCGGCTTATTCGCTCCATCCAAGAGCAAATCGACGCGGCGGTGAAAGTGAGCACTCAGGGCACGGCCGGCGCGCGCGGCGCAAGAGAAGCGCTCGATAATATCGTCGCCAAGGTCAACGAGATTGCGTTGATGATTGAGGGTATCTCGGCAGCTGGCGAGGAACAAGCCGCCAGTGCCAACGAAGTCTCGGCAGCTATGCAAAATCTCGGTGCTATTACTGAGGAAGTAGCCGCGAGCTCCGAAGAAACTGCAGCAGCCAGTGCGCAACTCGCAGAGCTTGGCAAAGGGTTAGAGCAAGCGGCGAGAAAGTTTAGGGTGTAGGGCGCCCTAGCTCCCGCACTAGCTCAACTACAAATTCCACGGCGGTCTCTACGGTAGTTATGTCCACATTCTCTAGTGTGTCAGTGGGCCAATGCCAGTTAGGCAGCAGCCCCGCGTCAGAAACTGCGAGGAAGCTAATGGCCTTAAACCCACGCACTAAGGCCGGCATGGCATCGGTAGACAGCAGGGTGTAAACGCCGGGGGTTACGCCTAAGTCACTGCGGCGTGCGGCCACTCTTTCGCAGGCCGCGAGCAGTGCGGGTGTAGCCTTAAAGACCGGAAACATGCCCTCGCCGTGCATGTAATGCAGGCGACCGCTGCCGATATTGTCAAGATTAATGAAGTAGGCGTCGCGATAGCCTGCTCCGTGCCGTTCCAGGAACCGGGCCATGCCATAGGTGCCGGCTTCCTCTGCCCCGGTTAAGAGCACAGAAAGTTCTGCACCGGGGTAGTCCTTTAGGCGTGCAGCCGCTTCGAGCACCGCCGCCACACCGGAAGCGTTGTCGTTAGCGCCGGGCGTATACTTGTTCCAGAACTCGCGGTGGATAAGTGTCAGAGACGCGAAAGCCAAATAAAGCGTAGGGATAAGCGCGGCTATGCGCCAGTAGCCGTCTAACCACTGCGACGCGGCTAGGAGTATAGGCGAAGCGATAAAGGACCACGCCATCAGAAGAAACGAAGTTCTAAACCCTGTAACTAGAGCCGGGCTAAAGTTAAGCCCGGCTTTGCTGCTGTCAAGATGGGCGACTAGAACTACCTTGACCCCTTGCCCGCCGTGTTTGGCAATGACGTTTTGACTGCGTCCGGTGGGAAAGAGACGGCTTAAAGCGGGGATGGTGTTTAGGTCAAGGAAGAATAGCGCAGTGCCCAATAATCCAAGCCAAGCATTGCCGAGCATCCACGCCACCAGCGGCCACCAAAAGAAGCACACGTGCAACCAAGAAAACGTGGTCAATGACCGGAAAGGCTGTTGCTCCGTCTTAAACCCTAAACCTGCTAGGTAGTTTTCTGCATACACAGCCGCCTCACGTTCCGCCGGTGTACAACTGCCGCGCGGACCGATAGTCTCAGCCAAGTGCTTGATATGCGCTTTAACCTTCACATATATCACCTCGCGCATACTTTCGCCAAAATACGGGGGAGTACCTGCTTGTCACAGAGCACTAAGAGCTACTGCCTTCATCCTTTTCGTTCGTAATTTGTTGCTCGAGGAGTTTAATTTCTCGATCGAAGTCAGACTCGAACAGCTTGTCCTGTATGATTCGATACTTCTCAAACTCACTTTCGGCGCGGTCTTTTGCGATTTGGGAGGAAATACGCCCGGCATCGCTTAAGATTACTCGATCATCCGCTTGAAGGAATATGTCAAGCCTCTTAGCCCAATCCTCCATGGTCATTGGGATGCGTCGCTTAGCGCGGCTTTCTGCTAGGTCGAGGTAAGCATTAACGATACGACTAAGTTCATGCATCTCTGAACCTGTTAGGTAATTCTTAGCGATGGCAACATCTCTCTTAAGAATCTTTCCATCCGGGCTGTTTTCCCAAGTGGTTAGCCCCATGTACTCCTTATTGGCGTCGGCCCGGTTGTATATCATCTCAGCAGCAGTTTGCCCATGGACGGCAAAGTGCAGCTTGTTCTGAACTTTCGAGAAAAACTCCTTGGTTACTGGTGACCGGCTGTCATAGTCCATTGCAGTGGCGTAGATGTCAGTAATCTTCTGATAGAAGCGTCTCTCAGAAAGCCTAATCTCCCGGATTTCTTCGAGTAACCGCTCGAAGTAGTCTTCATCAAGAAAGGCACCACTTTCCATTCGCTTTCTGTCGAGCAGATAACCCCGCAAGGTGAAGTTACGCAGTACCCGTGTCGCCCATTGACGAAACGCTGTCGCACGCCTTGAATTGACGCGGTACCCTACAGCAATAACAGCATCAAGGTTATAATGCTTAACGGTGCGCCTTACTTCGCGGGTCCCTTCGATTTGAACTGCCGAGAAAGTCTCGGTAGTTGCCCTTTCGTTCAGCTCCTCCTCGCCATAAATGTTCTTTAGATGAAATGAGATGTTGTCAACCGACGTATCGAACAACAACGCCATTTGCTTCTGTCCTACCCACAGCGTTCCGTCTTGAACACGCACGTCGACCCCATCGCCTCCAGCTTGGTAGGAGAGTATCAGGAATTCGGCAGTGCTATTGCGAATTTGCAGGTCTCTTGTTCGTTTCTTCTCATTCACGACTTTCACCGTCCTTCGACTCGATTCGGTGTGTGCGTTTACCCCAACCCTGCTCCCGTACGGTAACTTATGGCTTCGGCAATATGCGCAGCCAGAATGGCGTCGCTCGCGGCGAGGTCGGCAATAGTGCGCGCCACCTTCAGGATGCGGTCATGCGCTCGGGCCGACAGTGCCAGTTTGGCGTAGGCGCTCTTTAAGAGCTGCTCGGCCGCTGGGTCAAGCGCTAGGCGGCGGAGGTGTCTATGTTGCAGGCGGGCATTACAGAAGAGGCCATACGGCGCAAGTCGAGTCTCCTGTCGGCTGCGCGCCTGTATTACCCTGCCGCGGATAGTGGCAGAGGACTCGCCCTGCGCGCGACTAGACAGTTCATGATACTCAAGCCGCGGCACAGACAACTGCAGGTCGATGCGGTCAAGGAGAGGTCCCGAGATCTTCCCTTGGTAGCGCGAAACATCCCCCGCAGAACAAGTGCAAGGCTTGAGTTTGTCGCCTAAATACCCGCAGGGGCAAGGGTTCATGGCGGCCACCAACATAAACTGCGCCGGATAAGTAAGGGTGGCGCTGACGCGGGCAATAGTCACGTTACCGTCTTCTAAGGGTTGGCGCAGCTGCTCTAGCACGCGCTTGCTGAACTCCGGCAGTTCGTCAAGGAACACTACGCCGTGGTGGGCCAGACTGACTTCGCCGGGCTGCGGAACCTTGCCCCCACCGATTAATCCTCCGTAGGAAATAGAGTGGTGAGGAGCACGAAAAGGTCGTTCGCTCACCAAAGTACCCCTGTCCGCCAACAGACCCGCTACGCTGTAAATCTTGGTGACCTCGAGTGCTTCCTGCGGTTGCATCGGCGGCAAAATTGAGGGCAGGTGTCTCGCTAAGAGTGTCTTGCCGGAACCCGGCGGGCCTACAAGTAACACATTGTGGCCCCCCGCTGCGGCAATCTCTAAGGCGCGTTTGGCTTGGTCTTGCCCCGCGATATCCTTAAAATCGCAGCTTGACTGCGTCTCCGCTGAGACAGTCATGGGAGCGGGAGGACAGGTAACAGTCCCTTGCAGAATTCCGATAAGCTCGGAGAGGCTCGCTGCAAAGGTGACAGGCAACCCTTCTACTAGCGTTGCCTCGCGCGCATTATCTGTCGGCACGACAAAAGCGCGGCCCTCCCGCTTGGCGACTAAAGCCATGGGCAAGGCCCCGTGAATCGGTCGCAAGGCACCGTCTAAAGACAGCTCGCCCGCGAAAACGGCGTCGGCTAACACCGAGGAATCGAGCTGCCCAGAGGCCACCAAGAGACCTATGGCAATGGGCAGGTCAAAGCCCGAGCCTTCTTTGCGCAAGTCAGCCGGGGCGAGATTTACCGTGATGCGCCGCGGCGGCATCTCAAAACCGCAGTTCTTAACCGCGGAACGGACACGCTCGCGCGCCTCCCGCACGGCCGTATCGGGCAACCCGACAATGTCAAAGGCCGGGAGCCCCAGGGCTACATCTACCTCTACATCAACTAGGTACGCCTCAATGCCATATACTGTTGAGCCGAGAACTTTTGCGAGCATGGTGTCACTCCTTTGAGCTGTGAGCTGTGAGCGGTGAGCTGGGGTAATCATGAATCGTGAATCGTGAATCGTGAACTGGGGGCTGTCACAGGCGTTAGGCACTAGGCGAGGCAAGAAAAGAGCAGTGAGCTGTGAGCCGTAAGCCGTAAGCTGTAAGCCCTAAGCCGTAAGCCGTAAGCCGTAAGCCGTAAGCCGTAAGCAAGGAGCTTGCGGCGCCCCATCCTCTAGCGGAGCACGAAGCACGAAGCACGAAGCACGCTCCCTCTTCATGAACATACGTTCGCTACGCACAAAAAAACTCCTGCTAACGCGAGGAGTTCTTTTTACGGTCCTAGGATATGCTCGAAGAGCTCGATAGACGGCGGCTGACTCGGGAGCTCAACGATGCAGATGGCGTCAAATTTTAGGCCAATAAAGGGTGG